>WBZL01003117.1_pt1 | contig 15456 bp, 16 predicted proteins | sample 5204291 | NCBI WGS metagenome assembly WBZL01 (sample SAMN12344345, study PRJNA552823) | activated sludge metagenome | biome: Activated sludge suspended growth; feature: Nitrification reactor; material: Wastewater; isolation source: activated sludge from nitrification reactor of wastewater...
AGCCGGCATGAGTCACAGTGCCCGCACGGGCGTTCATCCGGGGTCGGGTCGTAGCAGGACCAGCTCATGCCCGCATCAAGGCCAAGCCTTGCAGCTTCTGCCGCAATTTGCGCCTTCGACATTGCAATGAGCGGAGTATGCACCTGGAAGGCTTGCCCTTCCACACCGGCCCGTGTTGCTTCTGCGGCCATGGACTCAAACGCCGCAATGAATCCGGGCCGGCAGTCGGGATATCCTGAATAATCCAGCGCATTGACACCGATGACGAGATCTCTAGCGCCAATCGCCTCAGCCCAGCCCAGCGCCAGCGAAAGGAATATCGTATTCCGCGCAGGCACATAGGTCACCGGTATGGACCCGTCGACCCCGCCCTTGGGGACAGCGATTTCGCTGTCGGTCAGCGCCGATCCGCCGAAGGCCGTCAGATCGACGGGCAATACCACGTGGCGTTCAGCCCCCAGCGCGGCAGCAATCCGTCCTGCGGCTGCAAGTTCGATGCGATGGCGCTGGTTGTAGTCGATCGTCAGCGCAAACAGCCGGTATCCGGCTTCGCGTGCAAGGCCCAATGCAACCATGGAATCAAGGCCACCCGAAACAAGGACAATCGCGGCAGCGCCGGCAGAGGCAGGAACCATGGTCATGGGAAGTATCCGCTATCCCTCGAACAGGTGCGATACAAGCAGTCTATGAATGAACGACACGCAGAATAGCTGATGATGGCTAAAATCGACAGTTGACGGACCCGTCGGCAAAGAGGTTTGAGAGCTTGATCAGGCTGTCCCAGATGCTGATCGGCGGCGTGCGGCCGGTGATTCCTGCCAGCGATCCGAGAGCCTTTCGTCTGGCAACGCATGGAAAGAATGAAGGATGAGTTCAACGCCAACCAATCGCATTGTCGAATTCAGCCTGATGAATCCGATCACCCAAAGTGACCCGTTCGAGTTCTACGCCGCACTTCACGAGGACTGCCCGGTCTACCAAATGCCGGAAACCGGCTTCTATCTTGTGTCCCGGTATGATGACCTTCGTCAGGTTCTCAGGGACACGGACACGTTTTCAAACGACGTGAACGTCAAGCATGGCAAGGGGCTGCAAGGTGAACTCGGAGTCCTGTATGAGGACATTATCGCGCAGCGCGGATGGGCCCATGTCCAGACCCTCCAGCGTACCGATCCGCCCGTGCATTCGCGGTATCGCAAGCTGCTGGACAGGGTGTTCACGGTCAAGCGCGTCCGCGAAATGGCTCCCTATGTGGACGAAGTGACCCATGAACTGATCGACGGCTGGATCAATGAAGGCCAATGCGAATTCAACGCGCAATTTGCGATGCCATTGCCGGGCATCATCATTGCCGAACAGCTTGGTCTGGATCGCAAGGACATCAAGACATTCAAGCGATGGTCCGATGCGCTCATTTCGCTGGCCATCCGCAGGATGACCGAGCAGGAAATCCGGGAAACCGCCGAGATAGAACTGGAAATGCAGCATTTCCTGTTCAACGTTTTCGAGGAGCGACGCAGGAATCCGACGGGGGACCTCATCTCCGCGCTTGTCCATGCGCATGGTGATGATGAAGAGCCGCTTTCCATGCACGAATTGCAGAACGTCATGCATCAGCTGATCAGCGGCGGCTTCGAAACCACCCAAAGCGCCATTGCCCATGGAATGTGGTTGCTGCTGCGATATCCGCAAACCATGCAGCGACTGCGCGATGACCCGAGCCTTATTGCGCGATTTTGTGAAGAAGCCTTGCGCTTTGAGAGCCCCGTTCAGGGTTTGGCCCGCATGACCACGCGTGACGTGGAACTTGCCGGAACTCATATTCCCAAGGGGTCCATGGTGCTCACCCGCTACGGAGCGGCAAACAGGGATCCCGCAAGATTTGAATGCCCTGCCCAGTTTGATATCGATCGTCCAAATGCAGGCGCGCATCTTGCGTTTGGGTCCGGCCCGCACTTCTGCGTGGGCGCAAGCTTGGCTCGACAGGAAATGGTCAGCGCCTTCACCGCGCTGCTCGACCGGCTCGACGATATCAGGCTCGAACGCGAACTGCCCTCGCCGGTCCACCATCCCAGCCTTTACTTCATGCCGATGAAGGAACTGCCGATCACATTTCGCAAACGGCAAGCGCGCACATAAAAAATGGGCCGCCGTTTTACGGGCGGCCCAGTAAGGCCAATGGCCTATTGGGAGGAAAGCGTGCCGTCAAAAAAGGTCAAGCACGCATTCTGGATATCACGGTTTGGTAACCAAAGCCTTAATGAAGCGCAGTGCGGGCGCCGACCTTGCAATCGCCTGTCCTGCGCGCTTCGAATTCCACGGCAAAAGGTTCCTGCCGTGCAATCCCCTGGGATTCGATCTGGATCAGCCGGGCGGTTTCAACCCTGATCGTTGTACGACCGTGCCCGGCGCCGGGACAGGTATAGTGAACTGTCGTTTCCCGAGGGGAGCTGGCGATGACAAAGCGGTTGCAAACGGCGCCGCCGTGTTCGACCTGAAGCAGCGATCGCACATCCTGAACGCACACCGACCGGCTGGCAGCGCCGCCGGAGCGCGCCTTCAGGAACCATTGCCCCGGCTGGACCACGGCCAGAGCCGGCATGATCCCGGGTTGCGGATTTTGTGTGTGCCCAGGCCAGGCACACAGGGCCAACATTGCAATTGGCAATGCAACCAGACGTCTCACGTTCTTGCCCCCAAGACTCCAGCAGGGAATTTGCAGTGAGCTGAGTCTTCTAGTCATCGCTGGCCCGAACGTATTGGATAATTTCGACGATTCGGATGTACGACCGAATCACGGCAAAAATTAGCTACGTCAGGGAAATCGGAAAGGATCTCGCACAGAACTCGCATTCTACCGAGATCACTCCGGCATCGTCCGCCATGGCTTCCCGTTCCTCTTCGGGAAAGCGGAAAATCACGTCGCGGATATGGTCGATATTGCAGCGACACCCGCGGGACAGGGAGGCACCGCCAAGCACACGGACTTCACCTTCATCGTGATACAGGCGCCAGACAAGTGTTTCGAGCGGCAAGGCCGGATCTGTCAGTTCTTCCCCTCGAATGGAATGGGAAAGGATCGCCACATGTTCCCATTCGGGGTGGTCAAGCCTCGTGTGCAGCCGCTCACGCCCGTCTTCTCCTTCAGCAAGGTGCTGCACAAGCAGGCCACCCGCAATCCTGCCCTTGGCGCTCACACGAACGAGGCTGGGTATTTGTTCTGACTGGCTGAAATAGGTTTCCACCGCCTGAGCAAGTGACTCCCCTTCCAGCGGAACAATCCCCTGATAGCGCTCCCCGGAAACAGCCTGATCAAATGTGATCGCCAGATAACCCTTGCCGAAGAGACCAAAGAGCGTCGGATCGGCTGGCCCTTCGGCCAGGCGGTCTGCATCATGCTTCACATAGCCACGCAATTCGCCGCCACGATAATCGCAAACGAGCAGGCTCACCGGGCCGCCCTGTGTTTGCGCCTGCATCGTCAGTTGACCCCCTGCATCCTTGAGCATGGCTCCCAGAAGTGCCGTGATGGTCAGCGCCTCAATGAGCAGCCGTTCGATGACCGGGGGATACCCATGCGCCGAAAGGATCGTGTCCAGAACGGGCCCCAGCCGGACAAACCGGCCGCGGGCATTGCGTTCATTCAGGATGAAACCCAGCGCCCGGTCAATATCGTCACCGCTCACCCGAGCAGCCCGAAACACCAGAGAAGGATCGACTTCTGGGCATGAATGCGATTTTCCGCTTCATCCCAGATGAGCGACTGGGGACCATCCAGCACCGCGTCCGTCGCTTCCTCTCCGCGATGGGCGGGGAGGCAATGAAGAAACGACGCGCCCGGGTTTGCAGCCGCCATAAGCGCTTCATTGACCTGGAAGGGTGCCATGGCCGCAAGCTTGTTGTGCACATGCTCCTGACCCATGGAAACCCATGTATCCGTCACGACCACGTCAGCCCCTTTGACAGCGTCCGATGCATTGCGAAATACCGAGATATCCGCACCGGCCTGGCGGGCCATCGCCACAAAGGCAGGGTCCGGGTCATAGCCTTGGGGACAGCCCACGCGAACATTGAACTTCAGCAGGCCTGCCGCTTCTATGATGGACGACAGCACATTGTTCCCATCCCCCAGCCAAGCGACGGTCAAGCCGGGCAAGGCCCTGCCATGCTCAAGCAGTGTCAGCAGGTCGGCCACGATCTGGCACGGGTGCGAAAGGTCGGTCAGCCCATTGATGACAGGCACGCTGGCAAAGCGGGCCATGTCCTCAATCTTGCCATGTTCATCAGTGCGCACCACGATTGCATCGACCATACGCGAAAGGACCCGCGCAGTATCGGCAACAGATTCGCCACGTCCCAGCTGCATCTGGCCTGCCGCCATGAACATGGCATTGCCGCCAAGCTGCCTCATGGCCATATCGAAGGAAACACGCGTCCTGGTCGAGTTCTTCTCGAAGATCATCGCGAGCGTATGATCCGTCAGCGGTGCATCTGGATCAGCCTTGCCCTTCGGCCAGCCCTTCCGCGCGGCTTTACGGTCCAGCGCATCAGCAAGGATGGCCGCCAGCCCGTCTGCGCCTGCATCGGACAGGCTCAGGAAATGGCGGATCATGCCGCTTGCGGGATCTGATAGTCCCGCGCGCCGGCGGACAGCCGCTCGATGCATTCTGCAATATGGTGTTCTTCGATGACCAGAGGCGGCAGTACACGGAAGACATTTTCCCCGGCTGCCACCGTCAGCAAGCCGTGATTGTCGCGCAGATGGGCCACGAAATCGCGCGATACAGCCGGTTCCTTCATCTTGATTCCAAGCATCAGCCCCTTGCCGCGGATTTCCTCGAACAGGTGATCGTGGTTCGGCAAGAGCTGCTCGAAGGCCTGGCGCAATCGCTCGCCCATCTTGGTCACATGGTCGAAAAAGCCCGGTTCCAGCATCACGTCCAGAATGGCCTGGCCAGCGGCCATGGCAAGCGGATTGCCGCCATAGGTCGAGCCATGCGTGCCAATGACCATGCCCTTGGCAGCTTCTTCTGTCGCCAGGCAGGCGCCGAGCGGAAAGCCGCCGCCGATGCCCTTGGCTGCGGTCATGATGTCTGGCGTTATGCCATAGTGTTCATAGGCGAAAAACTTGCCCGTCCGGCCATAACCGCACTGGATCTCGTCGAGAATCAGCAGCAGGCCATGGTCATCGCAGGCCTTGCGCAGACCCTGGATGAACTCCATTGAACCTGCGGTCATGCCGCCTTCACCCTGGACTGTTTCGACCAGGAATCCGGCAGTTTCATCATCGATCTTCGCCAGCGCGCCTTCAAGATCGTTGAACTTCGCATAATCGAAGCCTGGCAACAGCGGTTCAAATCCATCGCGCATCTTTGGCTGATCCGTGGCGCTGATCGCACCGATGGAGCGACCATGGAATGCGTTCTTGAAGGTGATCAGCTTGTGCCGCTGCGGATTGCCGTTGACATAGTGATAGCGCCGCGCGGTCTTGATCGCACATTCGATCGCTTCCACCCCGGAATTGGTGAAAAAAACCGTGTCGGCAAAACAATTGTCGATGATGCGTTGGGCAAGAGCCTCTCCCTGCGGCGAACCATAGAGATTGGATACATGCATCAGGGTTGCCGCCTGATCCTGGATCGCCTTGGTCAGATGGGGATGGCCATGGCCCAAGGCGTTGACAGCAATACCCGCCGCAAAATCGAGGTAGCGTTCACCGCGTTCGCCGATCAGATAGCATCCTTCGCCTCGCACCGGACGCACTCCGCACCGCGGATAGACGGGCATGAGCGGAGTGATGGTCATCGCAAAGGGTCCTTTCTGAATCGTCCAAAACGCAAAAAGGTGGCCGGACAGGCCACCTTGATGCGAAAGAGGCTTATACCGGCCCAAAGTGTAGCGGACAACCCCCGCCTAGTTCTTCAGCTTCCAGCCAGTTCTGAGAAGGGAGTAGCAGGTGATTCCCAGGGCAAGATTGATGGCGACCAGCAGCACTGTTCCTGTCAGAAGCGGAATGTCCGACGCGCCGATAAAGCCATAGCGGAATCCGGAAATCGCATAGTGGAACGGATTGGCGTGGCTGATCATGGCAAAGGTGGGTGAAAGACTGTCGACCGAATAAAAGGTTCCCGAAAGCAGCGAAAGCGGAGCGACGACGAAGTTTCCGATGGCTGCGGCATGATCAAATTTTTCTGCCCAGATCGACGTTAACACGCCCATCAGCGCCAGCATCGCGGAACCGAGCAGCCCGAACCAGGCCACGGCCCACAAATGTTTCGGCATGATGTGAACGCCAGGCCAAAGCAGCATGGCGGCCCAGATCGTCACGCCGACCATGAAGGCTCGAGTCACAGCACCAGCTGTCAGTCCGGCGAGCAGTTCGGCGGAAGAGAGCGGCGGCATCAAATAATCGACGATGGTCCCCTGCACCTTGCCGACCAGCAGTGAAAAGCTCGAATTGGCGAAAGCATTCTGCATCATGCCCATCACGATCAGGCCGGGCGCGAGAAAATCTGCAAACGGGGCGCCCAGAACTTCACGGCCTGCCCGCCCCGCCGAGACTGTGAAGATAACGAGGTACAGCAGCGTCGTCAGCGCCGGGGCCCAGATTGTCTGAAGGTGGACCTTGAAAAAACGCCGCACTTCCTTGATATAGAGCGTCTTAAGGCCGCCCCAGTTGACCCGTTTGATCACGGGAACGCCGGGTTCGCCAACAATACCGATTTCGGACTCGCTGTTCATCGCGTCATCGCCTATCGGCACAAGGCGCGCGCTGCAAGTGCGAGACGAGGAATAGCAAAGGTAACGCATGTCCTGGACGGAAGAACGCATCGAAAAGCTGAAATCGATGTGGGAAAAGGGAATGACCGCGAGCCAGATCGCGGATGAACTTGGCGGTGTCAGCCGCAATGCCGTGATTGGCAAGGCACACAGGCTGGACCTTCAGTCGCGCCCCTCTCCTGTGAAGGGCGCCGAGGGAGACAGTGCCCGGGCCGAACCGCGCAAGGCTGCTGCCAAGCCAAAGCCGGCGCCTGCCGAAACTGTCCAGCGCGCAGCTGCGCCAGCACCGCGCGCGGCGGCGCCCGTCAATGCGCCCCAGCCTATCCCGACCCAGCCGCATGCGCCCACCGGCGCCCAGTTGCGCTCCATCGGACCGGGTGGCTTCCTGCGTCAGGGTCCGGGCGATCAGGCTCCCCCGGCAACGCCAGCTCCGCCACGCAGGCTGGTACCCGCAAAAATCGCGCCCGAATATGCCGACAAGACGGGCCTGCTCGATCTCAGCGACAAGATCTGCAAATGGCCGCTTGGGCACCCGGGCGAACCCGATTTCCATTTCTGTGGCGAAAAGGTGAATCCGGGCTTCCCCTATTGCGTCCAGCATTGCGGACACGCCTATCAGGCGCAGATGCCACGCAGGGACCGCAGGCCGCCGCCGCCCTTGCCTTTCGGCGGACCCCGCGTGCGCTGACTGGACTGCGCCTCCACACAGGGGAGTATTGCATCCGGGACTGGCCTTTTGCGGTATCTGGGCATAGCATCCAGACCGAATGGGGGCGTGTATGACGAATATTCTTGCCATCAATGCCGGTCTTCTGGTCGTCGTGATTCTTGGTCTGTGGGCCGTTTCACTTCGCATTCGCGATGTCAGCTTCATCGACAGCTTCTGGCCGCTTGGCATGGTTATGCTTGCCGGATCGACCTTTCTCCAGGCAAGCGATGGCGCACCGGCACGCAAGACCCTGATACTGGCGCTGACGGCCATATGGGGTCTGCGCCTGTCCATCCATCTTTTCACACGCTGGCGCGCCGAAGGCGAAGATCCTCGCTACAAGCGAATCCTTGGCAGCGCGATGGACAAGAAGGGATGGTCCTTTGGCAAGGCGTCACTCCTGCTCGTCTTTGCGATGCAGGCCCCTTTGCTCTTCATTGTCTGCCTGCCAGCACAACTGGGGCAACTGGCGGCAGACCCCGCCGCGACAGGCTGGCTGGCTTTTACTGGAAAATGTCTCGCCTTGATCGGGATCGGATTCGAAACGATTGGCGACTGGCAGCTTCGGCGTTTCCGCGAAGACCCGACCAACGCCGGAAAGGTGCTTGATACCGGGCTTTGGCGCTACACCCGCCATCCGAACTATTTCGGCGATGTCTGTGTCTGGTGGGGTCTTTGGCTCATTGCTGCCGAGACAACCATGGGGCTTTGGTCGGTTGCCGGACCCTTGCTGCTGACCTGGCTGCTGACCCGGCTTTCCGGCGTTCCGATGCTGGAACGCAGCCTCAAGAAGCGGCGGCCGGGATATGAAGACTATATCCGTCGAACCTCGGCCTTCTTTCCCTGGCCCCCAAAGGCCTGAGGGTCTTGCATCCGGATTTCCCGCCGAACAACTTCGTTCATCTACCATTCAGGCAATTCGATTACACATGTAATCATTAGTGCGGAAGCACTCTTAGCCGGACTGGAACGGAAGACTTCGATGGCCGAACGAATCAGCGATGCCGAACATGCGGTGATGGAAGTTCTGTGGGCAGATGCTCCGCTGACTGCCAACACTGTTGCGGAAAGGCTGGCAGACAGCCAGAGCTGGTCCCTGCCCACCGTCAAGACTCTGCTTTCACGATTGCTGGCGAAGGGTGCGCTGGAAGCAGAAGCCGAAGGACGTCGCTTCCTCTATCGCCCTCTCATCGCGCGATCAGACTATGTGTCGCATGAGTCCCGACGACTTGTGGACCGTCTGTTTGGAGGCAAACTCTCTCCACTTGTTGCGCATCTGGCGGAACAGGAAGCCCTGACTGCCGAAGACATTTCTGAAATCGAGGCGCTGCTCAAGGAGCTGAAATCATGATTCAGTGGGTCGCAGAAACCTTGTTCGCAAGCACAGTGCTCATGCTGCTGGTCCTTGCCGTGCGCCCGGTCGTTGCACATCGCTTCGGCGCGCGCGCAGCCTATCTGCTCTGGCTCGCGCCTGCCTTGCGGATGATATTGCCGCCGCTGCCGTCCGACATGTTCGGAGTTCGGGCCGCGGCAGTTCAGGATGTGGTTGTTGTGCTGGCGGGGTCTTCATCCCCTTCCCTCCAGCCAGCAGCCACTACCGGGGGTGGCGCCGCCTGGCTGATCGCATCCCTTACGATCTGGCTGGGCGGTGCGGTCCTCTTTTTTGGCCGCCACTGGTTGTCCTATGTGCGCTTTTCTCGGCATGTCACTACGGACGGAACGGCCCTTTTTGCGGCTGGGAAGATCCCGGTTACTGCAAGTGCCGCAGTGTCGTCGCCAATTGCCCTGGGTGTCTTTGGCAAGTCGGTGATCGTTCCCAAGGATTTTGTCCACCGCTATGACATGGACGAGCAGCGGCTGGCAGTTGCGCACGAGCTGACACATCATGATCGTCACGATGTTCCGGTGAATTTCGTTGCCCTGGCCATCCTTGCCCTTCACTGGTGGAACCCAATTGCGCATTTTGCGCACCGGGCTTTTCGGCTGGACCAGGAGGCCGCCTGCGATGCGATTGTGCTGCAGGGTGCAACGCGGGAAGAGCGGCACGCCTATGGCACTGCGCTGTTCAAATCGGCCATGGGAGGCGTTCCCCTTGCGGCCTGCGCCATGGGCGCCGCAACGACGTTGAAGACACGGCTTCGTCGCATTGCGTCGGGAAGGATCGAGCAAGCGCACAGCCGACATGGTCTGGCGCTTGCGACCCTGGTTGCTCTTGGCGGAGTTGCCGCAACGGCATCTGCCAGTGTGGAAGCAGCGGTCGAACCTGTTATCGACAGCCCCCGCGCCCTTGTGCTCGGCGGTGGTTTCATCAACATTTCGTCGCCCGCAACGCCGGTCGCGCATGATGAACGGAATTGCCCCGAAGCCCGCGCACATGATTTGGCAAAGCGCCGAAGCCGGGCGCTGGACATCGCGACCACCGCCAAGCAGGCTGAACACGAAGCTGCGGCCGCCCGATCAGAAGCAGTGCAGGCCGCAGCCGAAGCCAGGGAGGAAGCTCTGGCAATGGCAAAGGATGCCAGGGCGGACGCTGAAGACGCATTGAACGTGGCACAATGGCAAGTCCGTGAAGCGACCGCAGAAGCTGCGCTGGCCCTGCAACAGGCCAAAGCAGCACGGGCTGCTGCAGTGCGCTCTATCCGCATCAGCTGCCCCAACGGTTCCGGCGCTCGGGCGATTGCACTGGACGGCCGCGACGGCAATTCGTCACAGCGGCAGATGAGCGTCACACTTTGCGGAAGCGGTGCCCTTAAGGGCAAGAGCCAGATCATCGACGCCCTGCGTGAGGCGAGAGATGACATTGAACATGACCCAATGATTCCTGAACAAACTCGTGCGCAGGTGCTCGCTGCGATTGATCGGCAGATCGCCGTTTTCGGGCCGGGCACTGCGCCAGTCCTCCAGTGAGCCATGTCTCCATGCGACGCGGACGATCCGGCCCCTCTCTTCTTCTGAAAGGCGCCCTCGCCGCCGGAGTGCTCATCGCAGCAACCGGCATCGGGCTTGCATCGACACACCTTGAGGTCCGATCAACCGGGGCGCCACCAGCTTATTCGTTGCAGTAGCTTGATTAGGCAGGCGTCAGAGGCCAAACGTCTGCCATGGACGTACCCGATCTTTCAAACGAACCTTATGCGCTGGCCGAACAGGTCAGCCCGTTGATCCGTCGCGTGCTGGCCCGGAACCCATCTCCCTTCAGCTACACAGGCACGCAGACCTATATCGTGGGCCAGGGAGACGTGGCCGTGATCGATCCCGGACCTTTGGGAGATGACCCCGCGCATGTCCACGAGTTGGTCCGGCTTCTAGGTGACGAACGGATCGTCGCGATCATGTGCACGCACACCCACCGCGATCATTCGCCCGCCGCAGCTCCTCTGGCCAAGGCCATGAACGCTCCCATTGTTGGCTGTGCGCCTCTGGTGCTGTCAGACGATGGGCCGCGTTCCGATGCGGGATTTGATCCGACCTACAACCCCGATGGGATCCTTGCCGATGGCGAGACCGTCTCAGGCAATGGCTGGACACTGCGTGCTGTCGCCACGCCGGGCCACACAAGCAATCACCTCTGCTTTGCGCTGGAGGAGGAAAAGGCGCTGCTGACCGGAGACCATGTGATGGGCTGGTCAACTACCGTTGTGTCACCACCCGATGGAGACATGGCTGCCTATATGGCCAGCCTTGCCTTGCTGATGGAGCGGGACGACCAGATCTACTATCCTGCTCATGGCAAGCCCGTTGAAAATCCAAAACGCCTCGTGCGCGGCATGTTGGGTCACCGCAAGCAGCGCGAAGGCCAGATCCTGAGGCTGCTTGAACGTGGTGTCGACCACATTCCCGCCATGGTTGCGGATATGTACAAAGGCATTGATCCGCGGTTGCACGGAGCAGCGGGACGGTCGGTCCTTGCTCATCTGATTGACCTGAGGGACCGGGGAATCGTATCCGAATGCGGCGATGCCTGGAGCCTGGCCGGCTAGACCGGGCGCAGAGCTCGGGTTTCAGCATCAAGCATCGCAAGTGCATCCTTCAGTTCAGCCTTGAGCCTGCTGGCAACGCCTGATTGAACCGCCGCGCTGCACCTGGCGAAATGGACCAGTGTACCATCCGCCTTGCAGCGCCCCCGCTCTGCATAGAGTGCGTTGAGCAGCGCACGGTCATGCGCCGGATCGGATTTTACGACGCGCTGGACGATTGTCGTGGCGGGGCCATGCTGGACGGCCGTAGACCAGATCGCATCCCGGACGGCATTGCTCCAGCGATCAAGATCGATCCCGGTCGCCCGTCTGACGAGATCGATCTGCACGTCATAGTGGGTCCTTTTGATAAAGGCGTGCTGAGCCCGGTGAAATGCCGCAGGCTCACGAGCCGCGATCGCCTTCCAGATGCGACTGAACGGCTGCGAACCCGGCTTGGCTGCGCCAAACTGCTCGGCCCAAGCCTTGCCCTCATGCTGAAGGAATTCATCAGGCCGGCCAAGCCTGGTCGCAAGCTGGTAGCTACCATAGGACACGCCGCCGGCATCACCGCGGCCCGTTGAGACTGTGCCCGGCCCCCGGCCCGACGTCTCGTAACGGGCAGAAAGCGCCCCCAGTTCATGAACCGTCCCTGTCTTGGTCATTGCTACGCCCTGGGAAATGCAGTGCCCGCCTCCCCCTTTACGCCTTTCCTGCGGCTTTGGATGCGACAAGCCAAGCTTCTCTCTGTAAAGAAGGATTCGCTGTGCCCCGTCTGGAGTTTGCGATAGGAACGGGCCCGGCTAGTGAGGAACAGAAATGAGTGCCCATTCCGGAATTTTGACTGGCGTCGACCTGCGCGAGGAAATCAATCGGCTCCGCAAGGACCGCAAGGCTGTCATCCTTGCCCATTATTACCAGCGGCCTGAACTGCAGGATATCGCAGATTTCGTTGGCGATTCGCTTGAGCTATCCCGCAAGGCTCAGGCAACGGATGCAGAGGTGATTGCCTTTTGTGGCGTGAAGTTCATGGCGGATACTGCGAAAATCCTTTCGCCTGACAAGATCGTTGTCCTTCCGGATCTGGACGCCGGTTGCAGCCTGGAAGACTCCTGTCCGCCAGACAAGTTCAAGGCATTCAGGGAAGCCCATCCGGACCATATTGCCCTGACGTACATCAATTGCTCAACGGAAGTGAAAGCCCTTTCGGACATCATCGTGACATCTTCCTCGGCCGAAAAGATCCTTGCCGGATTGCCGAGGGACCAGAAGATCATTTTCGGGCCGGACAAACATCTTGGCGGATATCTTGCGCGCAAGACAGGGCGGGACATGCTTCTTTGGCCGGGCGTCTGCATCGTTCATGAAGCATTTTCTGAAACCGAACTGGTCAAGCTCAAGGCCAAACATCCTGACGCTCCGATTGCGGCGCATCCAGAATGCCCGGCCCATATCGTGGATCATGCAGACTTTGTTGGCTCGACGAGCGGCATTCTCAACTATGCCAAGACCATGGCTGGGGATACGCTCATCGTTGCGACCGAGCCGCACATCATCCACCAGATGGAACTGGCAATGCCTGACAAGACCTTCATTGGCGCGCCTGGGGCGGACGGCAACTGCAATTGCAACATCTGCCCCTATATGGCGCTCAACACGATGGAAAAGCTCTATCTGGCGCTGCGTGACCTTGAGCCGCGCATCGAAATTGAGGAAGGCCTGAGGCTCGCCGCGAAGAAATCCCTTGACCGTATGCTCGAGATGGCAAGCGGGACGGTGGGGCAAGGCGATCTGGGAACGCGTTGACGCCAATGGCATTCGAGCTTCCCGGTTTTGACCTTGACGCTTTCGTGCGCGGGACTCTTGCGGAGGACCTTGGCCCGTCAGGCCGGGACGTAACGTCTGAGTCTGTCATTCCTTCCGATGCACGCTTCAGGGGAACGATGGACAGCCGGGACCCGATTGTGGTTGCCGGCCTGCCCATTGCGAAGGCTTTTTTCCACTTCCTTGATCCGCAAATGGACATATCGGTGCTGGTCGAGGAAGGTTCCAGGGTCGAACAGGGCGCAGATCTCATGCGCCTCTCGGGCCACGCACGGGCCATGCTGACGGCTGAACGCTCCGCGCTCAATACAGTCCAGCATCTTTCCGGGATTGCGACCATGACACGCCGGTATGTCGATGCGATCGAAGGCACCGGCTGTACGCTGCTCGACACCCGCAAAACCATCCCCGGCCTGCGCGTTCTCGAAAAATATGCCACGCGCATGGGAGGTGCCACCAATCACAGGATGGGCCTTTGGGACGCGGCCATGATCAAGGACAATCATGTCGCTGTGGCCGGAGGCGCGGCCGAAGCCGTGCGCCGGGCAAGACAGGCGGGGGTTCGGGACATCATGCTGGAAGTGGATCGCCTGGATCAGATCGATCCCGGTCTTGCGGCCGGTGCCACGCATCTCCTGCTCGACAACATGGATGCCGAAACGCTGCGCAAGGCGGTCGAAATCGTCGGCGGACGCGTTCCGACCGAGGCATCGGGCGGGGTCACGCTTGAAACCATCCGGGCCAAAGCCGAGACAGGCGTGACCTTCATTTCGGTCGGACGGTTGACGCAATCTGCCCCCGCAGCCGATATCGGCCTCGACTTCATATTGGATTAGCGAAGGAGATCGGGACAATGCTACGGCTTTTCTCGCGAGCGCTGGCAACAGTTTCGGGCCTGCTGGCCCTCCCGGCCCTGGCCTTGGCGCAGAGCGAGTGCACGCCCCCGCAGTCTCTTCCAGTGGGCAGGGCCATTTTCCCTCCGCCTGGATCTACGGTCAGCACACCCTTGACCGGCTATATCCTCGCGCTGTCCTGGTCTCCGCAATTCTGCAAGGTCAATGGCGATGACAAGCGGCATGCTGCGCAGTGTGCCAGCCCAAACAGGTTCGGCTTCGTTGTTCATGGTCTCTGGCCCGATGGCGAAGGCCGCGCTGACCCGCAATGGTGCAAGCGCGTTCCCGCTGTGCCCGCCAAGGTCTTGAAGCAGCATTTTTGCGCTATTCCGTCTGCATCTCTGATGCAACACGAATGGGCCAAGCACGGCAGTTGCATCGAAAGCGATCCAGACCGCTATTTCAGCGCAGCGATGCGTGTCTATTCTGCCCTATACTTCCCCGACATGAACGCGCTCATCCGTTCTCAGGCCAATGTCGGCGCGCTGACAGCGGCGTTTGTGGCAGCCAATCCGGGCCTTGCGCCCGATATGTTGAGAGTCAACCAGACTCCGCTTGGTTGGCTGGAGCAGGTTCAGATCTGCCTCGATCGGGGATATCGCCCAAAATCATGCCCATCCGACATCGGCGGCGCGTCCGACGATTCGCGCTTGCGCATCTGGCCAATGCGCCAGGCTAGCGATCGATAGTCACCGTTCCCGGATGGTGCCGATCCAGGTACTTCTTGATAATGCGCAGGTTGCGCGTGTTCGAGCGGAAGAAGAAGTCGGGAACGGCTCCGATGAGTGGAATGGCGCCAAGCAAGGCATCGAACCCGATATTGCCTGCCATTCTGATCAACGCTGATTTGGGCATACCCAGGTTGCGCGCTTCCCAGGCAAGGTAGCTGCCCATCAGCGCCGCAACCACGCTCCCTCCAACCGGAATCAGGTCCAGCAGGACGTCCAGCCCTATTCGTTGTCGTGTCCCGGGGATTTCGATCACGCCTTCCAGAAGCCGTTCCATGGCTTCAATCCTGCGGCGCACAGCCAAGGGGTCCGTACCCGCAATGGCGCCGGCCCGGCTTGTCATCCGGTCAATCCCGTCTGGTCGGATCGGCATGGACATCACTCCTTTGCCTGCAAATATAGGTTGGCAATGCCGCTTTGCCAGTGATCACCGTTGCGGAGGTCGCAAATGCTGCAACGGATGAATCGCAAACGCACTTGCCCGCCAACCTGTCAGCTGCGGCCCGACCAGCGACCAGCGCAGCGGCAAGGCAATCGGAAGATAGGGCTGGTTCGAGGCGAACGCC
>WBZL01003118.1_pt1 | contig 15456 bp, 11 predicted proteins | sample 5204291 | NCBI WGS metagenome assembly WBZL01 (sample SAMN12344345, study PRJNA552823) | activated sludge metagenome | biome: Activated sludge suspended growth; feature: Nitrification reactor; material: Wastewater; isolation source: activated sludge from nitrification reactor of wastewater...
GCACCACCGGGTGCACCACGCGACGAACCCGCGGTACCTGGACCGGAACTACGCGGGGATCCTCATCATCTGGGACCGGATGTTCGGGAGCTTTGTGGGCGAGGTCGACGAGGAGCCGTGCCGGTACGGGATCACGGCGAACCTGGGCACCTTCAACCCCCTGCGCATTGCCTTTCACGAGTGGGTGGCCATGGGGCGCGACGCGTGGCGGGCGACGCGGTGGCGGGACCGGGTGATGTACGTGCTCGGGCCCCCGGGGTGGAGCCCGGACGGATCGCGGCATACGTCGGAGGAGCTGCGCCGGCGGTGGCGGGCATCCCGCGACGCATCCTCCCACCGCTGACCGTCACGTTGCGCGACCGGATCATCCAGATTCTGGATGAGGGAGTGCAGAGAACTCGATGCACCGGGCGATACGGGGGAGCGCACCCCTCACCCGAGGCCCATCCCGATGTTTGCGTTCCTTCGTCTCTCGTCACTCCTGGTGGTCGCGGTTCCCGGCCTGCTGGCCGCCCAGCATCCCCCCGAGAAGGCACCGCCGAAGAAGGTGACCCAGGTGGAGGCGCACGGCGCGGTGGCCCACGCCCCCGGGGGCAAGGACGGTCACGCCGCGCCGGGCGTCGAGGCGAGTTCCTCGTGCGCGTCGCTCTCCGCGATGCGGTCCGACGGACCGGTCTTCCCGGAAACCGCCGGCCCGGGGTACGCCTCCTTCGTGGATCCGTCGGTCCGCGTGGAAGGGCGGGAGCGCGTGATGATTGGCTGCCGGTCGTTTGTCGCGCCGTTTGCGGCCCTGGACGGCTCCCTCGGGCCCATTGCGATCGGGGACGACTCGAACATCCAGGACAATGTCATGATCTCGGGGAAGCTCGTGGTCATTGGCGACCATGTGAGCATCGCCCACGGTGCGACGATCGTGGGGCCGGCGTCGATCGGGGCACGGGGAGGGAAGGCCGCCTTCGTCGGCTTCAACTCGATCGTCGATGGCGCGATGATCGAACCCGATGCCATGGTCACGCACCTCGCCAAGGTGTCACCGGGGATCATCGTGCGCTCCGGACGGAAGGTGCTGCCCGGCAAGTGGATCCGCACGCAAGCCGAGGCCGATGATCCGGCCCTGGGCAAGGTGGCGGTCATCACCGACGCCGATCGCGCGTTCATGGCCGGCGTCCTGCACGTCAACGGCAGCTTCGCCGCCGGCTATACGGACCTCTATCACTCGGCACCGGGCCAGGTGCGGGGCGTCGGGCGCGATCCCGGACACTCCGATTTCAACCATGACGCCGACCAGCCCACCTTCGCTGGCGGTGCGGTTTCGCGGCCCGACTCCAAGCTCCGCATCGTCGGGGGCGTCGTGATGGCGGATTCGATCGACGCCGTCGAGGCGAAGGCCGGACGTAATGTCGCCATCCGGGCGGACGAGGGGGAGCACTTCCACTTCGGGCACATCGGACGCCTGCAGGACCGGGTCACCTTCCACGCCCTCGAGCATACGGACATCACCATCGGCGACCGGGATGCGTTCGGGTACCATGTCGTGGTGCACGGTGGTCCGGACGATGGCTCCGATCCGCATGAACTCACGAAGATCGACGATGAAGTCGTGGTGAAGGACTGGGCGGTGGTCTTCCGGTCGAAGGTGGGGAAGGGGGCGGTGATCGGGACGCGCGCCTATGTCGATGGGTCGCACCTCGCTCCCGGCACGGTGGTGCCCGACCGCGCGATCATGATCAAGGACAAGATCGTCGGCTACGTGGAGTGGTAGCCGGCGCAGGGGACGGCCGTCCCTTGCGTCCGGGGGACGCGGCGCGGGAACTTGCACACTCCCGCGCCCCGTCCTGCCATGACCACCCGACGTGACTTCTCCCGTACCTCCCTTGCCGCCCTGGGCGCTGCCGCGCTGGGGCGGTTTTCGATGCCGCCGCGCCACGCCTGGCAGGACGTGCGGGTCAACGGCGACCGGCTGAACTCGCACCTCAAGGCGCTGTCGGCGTTTGGGGCCAACCCGCAGGGCGGAGTGAGCCGCGTCGCCTACAGCCCCTACGACAAACAGGGGCGCGAATACGTCATGGGGCTCATGCGCGCGGCAGGGCTGACCGTGGCGATCGACACGGCTGGCAACATCTACGGCACGCGCCCGGGCACCGATGCCGCTCGCAAGCCCCTCTGGTTCGGCTCGCACGTCGACTCGGTGCCGGAGGGGGGCAACTTCGACGGGCCCGTGGGAAGCCTGGGCGCGATCGAGGTGGCGCACACGATGCAGGAGCGGGGCATCCGCACGCGACATCCGCTCAACGTCGTCATCTTCCAGAACGAAGAGGGAGGGACGGTGGGGAGCCGCGCGGTCGTCGGCGAACTCCACGACGCCGACCTCGATCTCGGCACGCGCAGCGGCAAGACGATTCGGAGCGGCATCACCTTCATCGGCGGGGATCCGGCACGGCTCGCGGCGGCACGACGCCAGCCGGGCGATGCGGCGGCGTACGTCGAGCTGCACATCGAGCAGGGAGGCAACCTCGACCGGGAGCAGCTCAAGATCGGCGTGGTCGAGGGCATCGTCGGGATCGGGTGGTGGGACGTGACGATCGAGGGGTTCTCGAACCATGCGGGCACCACGCCGATGAACGATCGCCGCGATGCGCTGCTCGCCTTCGCGCGCTACACCGACATGGTGAATCGCGTGGTCACCAGTGAACCCGGTCGCCAGGTCGGGACGGTCGGCATGGTGATGGCCTTTCCCGGGGCGCGGAACGTGATCCCCGGCAAGGTCCAGTGTTCGCTGGAGCTGCGAGACCTCGACAACGCCAGGATCACGCGGCTCTTCGAGCGGGTGCGCGCGGAGTGCGTGAAGATCGGTGAAGCCACCGGGACGACCTTTGCCTTCGAGTCGACGCATCAATCGGCCTCCGCGATGTGCGATCGCGGGATCATGGCGACGATCGAGTCGCAGGCGCGGGTATTGGGCCTGTCGCAGCGCAGCCTGCCCAGCGGCGCCGGCCACGACGCACAGCACATGGCGAAGATCTGTCCCTCGGCCATGATCTTCATTCCCAGCCTCAAGGGGATCTCGCACGCCCCGCAGGAATATTCGAGCCCGGGGGACATCACCAACGGGGCCAACGTGCTCCTGCAGACGATCCTCGCCCTGGATGCCCGGTCGTAGGGGACGGCTGGCGCGGCGGTAACAGATGTGGCTGCTCGCGCGTAAAGCCACGCGTTGCCCCCTTCCCAGGTCCAGATGCCGTCTCGTCACCTCCTGTTGCTGCTGCTGTGTGTTTCATCCCTGATGGCGCAGGAGGGCGCGAGGCCGGTCGATCCACGGGCGCGGGTGGTGCGCGCAACGCAGCCAGTGATCGTTGACGGTCGGGATGACGATCCCGTGTGGGCCACGGCGCCGCGGATCGCCGACTTTCGCCAGTTCGCCCCGGTGGAAGACGGCACTGCCACGTTCCGCACCGAAGCGCGTGCGGCCTACGACGACCGTCGGCTGTACGTCTTCGTCCGGGCGTTCGATCCGCGACCGGACAGCCTGCTCAAGCTGCTGAGCCGCCGCGACGTCCGCACCAACTCCGACCAGCTCAAGATCATCATCGACGGCTATCGCGACCGGCGGACCGGGATCGAGTTGATGGTCAATCCGGCCGGCGTCAAGCGCGACGCGGCGATCTATGGCGACATCACCGAGGACATGACCTGGGATGGCATCTGGGATGTCGGGGTCGCGATCGATTCCCTTGGATGGACGGCGGAGTTCGCGGTGCCGTTCAGCCAGGTGCGGTTTGCCGCGGGTCAGTCGGCGTTCGGGTTCGGGATCTGGCGCGACGTGGCGCGGCTCAACGAACGGGTCTCGTGGCCGGCGTACCGCACCTCGAGCCAGACCCTGGCCTCCCAGCTGGGCACGCTGGAGGGATTCGAGGGGTTGGCAAGCGGCCGGCGTCTCGAGCTGTTGCCCTACAGCGTCACGAAGAACGTGACCGAGGCCGATGGGGCGGGCTGGAAACACCCGCAGCAGGTGACGGCCGGGCTCGACCTCAAGTACGGGATCACGTCCAACGTCACGCTGGACGCGACCGTGAATCCCGACTTCGGCCAGGTCGAGGCGGATCCGGCCATCCTCAACCTGACGGCCTTCGAGGTACGCTTCGAGGAGCGTCGGCCCTTCTTCCAGGAGGGTGGTGGGCTCTTCCGGTGCGGTGGCCCGTGCGAGGGGATCTTCTATACGCGGCGCATCGGCCGGACTCCCCAACTTCGGAGTGCGCCCGGGGACCCGGTGGCCACCACCATCCTCGGTGCCGGCAAGGTGACGGGCCGACTTGCCAATGGATTCTCGCTGGGGCTGGTGGAGGCGGTGACCCGGCGTGAAGTCGGGGCGAGGGGCACGACGATCGAACCGCGGACGAACTACCTCGTCGCCCGGGCCGTGAAGGAATTGCGGCAGGGGCGGTCATCGGTGGGCGTGATGGCCACCGCCGTGAACCGCGAGCTCGATGACGCGACCGCGCCGTTGCTGCGGCGCGATGCGTTCACCTTCGTCGCGCAGGGGTTCCACCGGTTCGCGAAGGAAGGGTGGGAGGTGATGGGGTACACCGGTCGCAACGTCGTTCGCGGGAGCGCGGGGGCCATTGCCCTGACGCAGCTCAGCTCGGTGCACTATTACCAGCGTCCGGATCACGAGGAGCGCTTCGATCCATCGCGGACGTCGCTCGGCGGCGGGGTCATCGGCGGGAGCCTCACGAAGCTGCGGGGGCAGGTGCGGTACAACACGTTCCTGCGGGCCGCGGGGCCGGGACTGGAACTGAACGACCTGGGGTTTGTGCCGGTCGTCAACGACCTGTCGGTCCGGCAGACGTTGTCGTGGCAGGGGGTCCGTCCCACGCGCTGGTATCGCCGGACGTTCAACTCGCTCTCCAGCGAGCAGCACTGGACCACGGGCGGCCTGCCGGCCGGGTCCAACGTCACGCTGCATACGTCCGCCGAATTCCCGAACTTCTGGGGGGCGGCGTTCACCTACCGACTGGTGGACGTCGGGGCGTCGCACTGCGTGTCGTGCGCCCGGGGAGGGCCGGCGTTGCGACTCGCGGCCAAGCACGACTTCTCGATCAACGTGCAGGGGGATCCCCGGCCTTCGCTGGTCCCGTCGCTCGACATCGGCTTCGGCGGTGGCGATGATGGCAACTCCTACGGCCTCGGGATCGGGCTGAATGTCGAATGGCGCGTCGCCAGCCGGTTCTCGATGAGCCTCGGGCCGAACTACGTGCACCGCAACGATGACCAGCAGTGGGTGAGCAATGCCGGCGCGTTCCTCAGCGACACGACGCACTACACCTTCGCACACCTGCGGCAGAAGACCTTCGGGATGACCACGCGGGCGAACTGGACCGTGTCGCCGACGCTGTCCTTCCAGTTCTACGGCCAGCCGTTCATCAGCACCGGTGCCTTCACCGACTGGCGGGAGCTGGACCGCCCACGCGCGCGCACCTACGACGCGCGCTTCCGGCCGTACGGGGGCGGCGCCAACCCGCCCGGCTTCAACGTCAAGCAGTTCAACTCGAATGCGGTCGTCCGCTGGGAATACCGGCCGGGCTCGGCGCTGTTCGTCGTTTGGCAGCAGGGGCGGGCGCAGCATGCCCTGAACCCCGGCACCTTCGAGCTGCGGCGTGATGTCCGCGACCTCTTTCGCGCCCACCCCGACAACACGCTGCTGGTGAAGGCGAGCTGGTGGCTTAATCCCTGAAGCGGGCACCGGCAGCTTGTGCCGGGGGGTGCCGCACCGCTGCCCCACCCGGCGAGGGAGCCGGGCCACGGTGCCTCGGACAGGCGCGTGTGATGCAGATCGCATTTGCGCTCCCCGTGTGCCGCGGATCACCGGGCCCATGTCGTCGATGCACGTGCCCACTTCCTGCATAAGGACCCCCCAGCGATACCTGCGTCCCCGTGACGCATCCCGACTCACACGCTGGAGGACCTCGCATGACCGGCCGGATGACCCGAACCACGATCGCCCTCGCAGGGCTGGTGACCGCCCTGACGGTGCCAGGTCGCGCGGAGGCCCAGGCCTGCACGGCAGGCCCCCTGAGTGCCTACCTCGCGTCCGCGGGACTGGGCTGCACTTTTGGCGGGGTGCGCATGAACCAGTTCGCGAGCACGGCCTACGCCGGCTCGGCGACGAACATCTTCGTCAATCCGTTCACCATGCAGGGCCCGCCGGGGTACACCTGGGTCGGGTTCAGCATCCGGTTTGGCTCGGGGATGTCGTTCCAGCGGGACCAGCCGCTCGACTTCTCCTTCTGGTCCAACAATTCGCCGCTGTACGGTGTCCTCGCCCACCAGGACCTGGTTGGCGCGCCCACGTACGCGTCGAGCCTCCGTGGCCGGCTGACCGGCGACGCTGGGTTCTACCGGGCGAACGACCGGATCAACTCCTCGCTGGTCCAGGCGCAGCAGGCCTGCGCCAAGCTCGGCAGCAACCCGATTCAGTGCCAGGCCGGTGTCGACAACTGGTCGGGCCCGGTGCTCGCCGACGCCGACAACGCGTACTTCGTGGATGCCACCAACTTCCTCGGCCAGCCGGGGACGCCGTACGACTACACGATCGCGGTCCTGGCCGACAACTCGATCGTCACGCCCGAACCCGCGACCATCCTGCTCCTGTCGACCGGGCTCGGTGGAGTGGGTGCGATGGTCCGCCGCCGCCGACGCGCGTAACGTCCCGGACGGAGGGCGAGGGGAGAACGGCGGGTCGCGACAGCGGCCCGTCGTTTTCTTTTCTGGCCGGCCGCGGAGCGCCCGCGGGGGCGCGGGCAATTCCGGTGCCGGGCCCACGCGGGCAGATTCCGGTTTCCCCCGTCCCGCCCGCTCATGCATCGACGTGACTTTGTAGGACAGACCGCCAGGCTTGGTGCCGCCGTTGCCCTGGTCCCGCATCTGGACCTCACGGGACAGCCACCGCGCCGCGCTCTCGTCATGGATGCGATGGGGGAGCTGCGCAACGAGTACGACGACGCGCTCATTCGCGACATGCTCGGCACGGGGATGCGGGCGATCACCGTCACGCTGTGTGATCCCAAGCCGACGGGGGCTGAGGCGGTCGAGCTCGCCGTGGACGGCGTGGCCGAATACGACCGCATGATCGCGACGCGATCGTCGTTCTTCCTCAAGGCCACCTCGGTGCGCCACATCGACGAGGCGCGTCGCCAGGGGAAGATGGCGGTCTTCTACCTCTTCCAGAATTCCGACCAGTTCGGCGCCCATCTCGACCGGGTGGACGTGTTCTACCAGCTCGGCGTGCGGAGTTCGCAGGTCACCTACAACGAGAAGAACCGAGCGGGGGTCGGGTGCCGGGCCGGCGAAGAGGGCGGGCTGACGGCGTTCGGACGCGAGCTGATCCAGAAGATGAATGCGGTGGGAATGCTGGTGGATCTCTCGCACGCGAACCAGCGGACCATGGCGGACGCGGCGGCGGCGTCCCGGAAGCCGGTCATCATCTCGCACACCGCGTGCATGGCGGTGCACCGGAACATCCGGAACAGCTCAGACGACGTGATCCGTGCCGTGGCGAAGACCGGCGGCGTGATCGGCATCTGCCAGATGCGTCCCTTCCTCACGACGAAGAAGAAGGACAACCTGCATGCCTACTTTGACCACATCGACCACGCGGTCAAGGTGGCAGGGATCGAGCACGTGGGCATCGGCAGCGATCGCGATCACCGGGTGATCACGCTGACGCCGGAGTACCTCGCGGAGTTGAAGCAGGAGGAGGGGTCGCAGGTGGTGGACAGCGACCTGCCGTACTTCATCGACGAGCTGAACGGGCCGAAGCGAATGGACGTGGTGCGTCAGGGGCTGGAACAGCGGAAGTACAAGGCGGCCGATATCGACCGGATCATGGGTGGGAACGTGTACCGGGTGTACCGGGACGTGATCGGGTGAGTGGTCCACGGCCCCATGCCCCGGGCTTGACCCGGGACCCAGCGTCGCTCGGCAACCCCGCGCGGTGGCTCCGGCTGGCGGCGCTGTGTGCGGTTGTCGCGTGCGACATGGGCGACCTGCGGGAGCGCGTGCGCGTGCTGACCCCGCACGAGCAGTATGCGGCGTCCCTGCGCACGGCCGGGCTCGATTCGACGGCGTTAGGCAGGGAGTGGCTCGCCGCGGGTGACAGTGCGCTGCGCGTCCCCATCCAGATGCCACTGCCGGCGCGCGAGGCAGGGTTCTTCAGCCGGGCGGAGGCCCGGGCCGTGGCGTGGGCGCTGACCCTGGGACCAGGGCGAAGGCTGGAGGTGGCCGTGGACCTGCGCGGGGCGCTGCCGGCCCGCGTATTCGTGGACCTGTATCGCGTCACTGGCGATACGGCGCAGCCGCTGGTGCATGAGGGGACGGCGCGGGCGGACAGCACCGGGCGCCTGGTGCTCTCGGAGGAGGTGGACGACACGACGCAGTTCCTCCTGCGCCTGCAGCCCGAGTTGTTGCGCGAGGGACAATACGAAGTCGAGGCGCGTGTGGAGCCGGCGCTGGATTTCCCGGTGGCCGGTGTTGGCAATCGGGCGGTGCAGAGCCTGTTTGGTGTCGATCGCGACGCGGGGCGCCGTCGCCACGAGGGGATCGACATCTTTGCGCCGCGCGGGACACCGGTCCTGGCCGGCGTGGACGGCGTCATCCGGTCGACGCGGCCGAATGAGCTGGGGGGCACGGTGGTCTGGCTGTCGGACCCGGTGCGTGGGCAGAGCCTGTACCATGCACACCTGGACTCTTTCGTGGTGGTCGAGGGGCAGATGATCCGTCGTGGTGACACCCTTGGTTTCGTTGGCAACACCGGGAATGCGAGGACGACGCGGCCGCACCTGCACTTCGGGATCTACCGACGCGGGCGCGGGGCGATCGATCCCTGGCCCTGGGTGCGGAAGCCGGTGTCGGGCCCGCCGGCGATCGGGGCCGATACGGCGCTGCTCGGCCGCGTGGTGGCGTTAGGCAGCCCCGCCGCGACCCTGCGCCGCTGGCCCGCGTATGGTGCCGACACGCTGCGGACCCTGGCGCCGGGTGCCATGGCCCAGGTCATGGGGGCGCAGGGCGGGTGGTATCGCGTCCAGCTCGTGGATGGCGGCGTGGGGTACCTGGCGCCGCGGGCCATCGCGCGGACCCTGGCGGCACGCCACGTGGGAGATGCCGTCGTCGCCGCCCGTTCACTGGGCGCCGAGGCGCGTGCCCTGCCGGCCCCATGAGACGACGCGACTTCGTGCAGGCCGTGGGGGCCTGGTCCGTGCTGGGGCGCCTCCCGGCGCGAGCGGAGCGCCCGGTGCCGACGGCGGCACAGCTGCGGTGGCAACGCGAGGAGCTCGCCGCCTTCGTGCACTTCGGTGTGAACACCTTCACGGACCGGGAGTGGGGCGATGGGCGCGAGGACCCAGCCATCTTCCGCCCCGATGGCTTCGACGCGGATGCGATGGCGGGGCACGCGCTGCGCGCAGGCTTCCGGTCGCTGGTCATCACGGCGAAACACCACGATGGATTCTGCCTCTGGCCGTCGCAGGTGACGACACATTCCGTGGCATCGAGCCCCTGGCGCGGAGGCCACGGGGATATCGTCGGCGAGCTGGCGCGTGCCTGCCGTGCGCGGGGGCTCGGCTTCGGGGTGTACCTCTCGCCATGGGACCGCCACGAGCCGTCCTATGGGAACTCCCCGGCGTACATGGACTTCTACATCGCCCAGATGGAGGAACTGCTCACGCGCTACGGGCGAATCGTCGAGGTGTGGTTCGATGGCGCGAACGGTGAGGGCCCCAACGGCAAGCGGCAGGTGTACGACTGGGCCCGGATGCATGCGACCGTGCGGCGCCTGGCGCCGGACGCCGTGATGTTCAGTGATGCCGGGCCGGACGTGCGCTGGATCGGCAACGAGCGCGGGGTCGCCGGGGAGACCTGCTGGAGTACCATTGACCCGGGAGCCGTACCCTACGCCGGATATGACGCCCCCGGCGTCGGTGAGGTGCTGCAGCGCGGCCACCGTGACGGGAGCGTGTGGCGGCCTGGTGAGACCGATGTGTCGATCCGTCCCGGGTGGTTCTACCATGCGGCCGAGGATGCGAAGGTCCGCACGCCGGAGAACCTCCTGGAGCTGTACTTCACCTCGGTGGGGCGCAACAGCAAGTTGTTACTCAACGTGCCACCGGGTCGCGACGGGCGCTGGCAGTCGGCGGATCTCGCAGCGCTGGACGGGTTCGCGTCGCGCCGTCGCGCCGTGTTCGCGACCGACCTGGCGCGCGGTTCACGCGTGGAGGCCAGTGCGGCAACGCGACCGCACGCCGGCGCGCGTGTCACGGACGCCGACGAGGAGAGTTACTGGGAAGCGCCGGCCGGGGTGACGAAGGCGTCGGTCGACGTTCGATTGTGGCGGGCGGTCGCCGCGAACGTCATCCGGCTTGCCGAGCCCGTTGCACATGGCCAGAGCGTCGAGCGGTTCACTGTCGAGGGGATGGTCGGGGATCGCTGGGTGCCACTCACCTCGGGAACGACGATCGGATACGCGAGACTCGCGCGATTCGAGCGCGCGCGGGTTGCCCGCGTCCGGGTGACCGTGGAATCGTCCGTTGGCGTGCTCCGCCTGGCGCAGGTCGCACTCCACGACGACCCGCCGCCGGGCTGACGCCTGGCGTCCGGTGGCCGCGACACCAGTCGCCCAGTACGTTCTGTCCCACTGCCATCCCGACACGTTCCCCTGCGCGCCTGACCAATCGCCATGCGACCCTCCCTGCTTGCCTTCGCGCTCCTCCCTGCCGTCGCGCCACTCGCGGCGCAGTCGCCACTGGCCGTTGGCCGCGCCGTGCGAGCGACACACGCGCGTGGCGATACCACGCGCTATCAGGTGGACGCGGACTCCGGCGTCATCCTCCGGCTCGCCGTCGACCAGGTGTCGACCAACATCCTGGTGAGGGTGCTCGGCCCCACGCGCACCCCGGTTGGAGGTACGAACGGATCGCCGCGCGGCACAGAACGCCTGCAGGTCGAGACCAGTGAGAAGGGCGTACACCACGTGGAGGTGATCCCCGTGGATTCCGCGGCTGGTGAGTTCGTGATCACCCTCGTCGCGCGTGAGCCCCTGTCGAGCGATCCGCGGAAGCTCGTCGACCAGCTCCTCGCTCCCTGGGACCGCCGCGATGGCCCTGGCGCTGCGGTGGCGGTTTGGCGTGGCGGGAAGACCCTGTTCGCGAAGGGATACGGCATGGCGAACCTTGCCTACGACATCCCCTTCCTCGCGACGACACCGACGAACATCGGGTCCACGTCCAAGCAGTTCACCGGCTTTGCCGTCATGCTTCTCGTGGACGAGGGCAAGCTGTCCCTCGACGACGACGTGCGGAAGCATATCCCCGAGCTCCCGGACCTCGGCAGCAAGGTCACCGTCCGCAACCTCCTGACGCACACCACCGGGTACCGCGAGGTCTACAATGCGATGCTCATCGCGGCGCGTCGCATCGATGAGGGGGACTACGTGGGCCGCGAGGAGATGATCGACCTCGTGAAGCGCCAGCCGGCGCTTCAGAATGCGCCCGGCGCCGAGTTCAACTACAACAACACGGCATTCGCCATGGCGGCGATGGTGGTGGAGCGTGTCGCGAAGCAGCCCTTCGCGGAGTTCATGAGAGAGCGGGTCTTTCGACCCCTTGGCATGACGCAGTCCGTCGTTCGCGCCGATCGCCACGCCGAGGTGCGTGGAGCCACCGTGGGATATTCGCGCGCGGCCGACGGTGTGTGGCGGGCGCTGGGCGACCTCGCGGGGTCCATGGGTGCGGGAGGGATCTACACGACCCTCGGGGACCTGCAGCGTTGGGCGGAGAACTACCAGCGACCGGTCGTGGGGAGCGCCGCGGGGATCAAGCAGATGATGACGCCGTTCACCCTCACGGATGGCAAGTCGACGGGGTACGGGTTCGGGTTGTTCATCGACAAGCAGGGGCCGCTCACCCGGGTGCATCACGGGGGGGCCGACGTCTCCCACCGCCCGATGCTCGCGATGTATCCGGAGATCGACGCCGGGGTGACGGTGCAGAGCAACGATGGCGGCTTCGATTCAGGCCTCGCCTTCCGGATCGCGAAGGCGTTCTTCCCCGAGCTCACGCCGCCCGCCGCGGCCGTTGCCGCGCCGTTCGACGCGGCCGCGTACGACGCAAAGCGCTTCGACCAGTTTGTGGGGCGGTACGCGCTCGACGCGGCACCGCAGGTGATCCTGACCTTCAGCCGGTCCGGGGACTCACTCATCGCGCAGGTCACGGGTCAGCCGAAATTCCAGGTCTATCCGACGTCGGATTCGACATTCGCCATCCGTGTGGTGCAGGCGTCTGTGACGTTTCACCGCGACGCGCAGGCCAAGGTCACGGGGCTGACGCTGCACCAGGGCGGAGACAACAAGGCCACGCCGGGGAGGCCGAGAAGCCCTGGGCGCCGACCGCCGCTGAACTTTCCGGCTTCGCCGGTCGGTACTTCAGTGAGGAGCTGGAGACGTTCTACGACCTGTCGGTGAAGGACGGCAAGCTCATGGCGGCGAACCGACGTACGGGTTCGGGAGCGCTGACGCCCGGCTCGAAGGGCACGTTCTCGGGCACCAACGGCGTGACCCTCACGTTCGAGCGCGACAAGAATGGGCAGGTGATCGCCTTTTATGCCGGGAACGGCCGGACGCGGGACGTGCGGTTCGCCCGGGTGCGGTAACTGCGGTGCGCGGGGGCGCGATGTGCCCCCGTGCAGCCCTGGATGACAGGCGACGAGGGACTCCCCGTCCCACAGCCCTTGCGCAGGGTTGGTCCGCGCCGAGCTTGAGGGCATGACACGAGCGAGAGGCAGCCGGATCGCACGACGTGCCCTGATCGGGCTTGTGGGGGCCACCCTGCTGCTGCCGCTCGCGCTCGTCGCCCAGCGCTTTCGCGGGGGCGGGCGCGTCTACATCGAGCCGAACGTGCCGTACGATGGGCGTTTCACTTTCGCGCGGATCCGGTACGAGGTGTACCGGCGCAGCGGCTGGGAGTTCGACTATCCCACGATGGAGCGCCACCTCATGACGATGATGGAGGAGGTGACGGCGCTCAAGCCGCACATGCGTGGCAGCAACATCCACACGCTCGACGACCCGGAGTTGCTCAAGTATCCGATCGCGTATCTCTCGGAGCCCGGCGGCTGGTATCCGAGCGAGGCCGAGGCCGAGGGGCTCAGGACCTACCTCGCGAAAGGTGGCTTCCTGATCGTGGACGACTTCATGCAGAATGACTGGCAGGTCTTCGACCGGGCGATCCACCTCGCGCTCCCCAACGCGCGCATCGAACCCCTGACGGTGCGTCACCCGATCTACGATTCCTTCTTCCGGGTGGACTCGCTCAAGCTGCACCATCCGCAGGCGCAGTATCTCGATGCCGAGTTCCTGGGCATCTACGAGGACAACGATCCGACGAAGCGGCTGATGGTGGTGATCAACTACAACACCGACATCGGCGACTTCATGGAGCACTCGGACGAGGATTTCTGGCCGGTGAACACGACGAACGATGCGTACAAGCTCGCGATCAACTACCTGATCTACGGCTTCACGCACTGATCCGCGCTGTGTGAATCGCATTGCAAAACGCGACACCACGACAGGGGATAGGCCCACCAGCGCAGGAAGCCCCCCCGGGGTTCGCGTGCCCGGGCGGGCCTCTTCCCAGCTGCACGTCGTTCAGCGCAGCCCCTTGGTCACCTCGAGCAGCTTGTCGATCTCCTCAGCCGTGTTGAACAACGCCGGTGACACGCGCACCTGCTTGAGGGCATCCCGCACGGTCACATCGATCGTGGCCCGCTCGAACGCCGAGCGATGGGCCGCTGGATCGCCGGTGAAGAAGTAGGAGACGATGGAGGAGGCGTTGCCCGTCGGAGTGAACATCCGGTAGCCCTGGCGCGACAGTCCGTCGTGCAGGTGCCGGGCCAGGCCGACCGTGTGGGCCTCGATCCGTGGGAGGCCGACCTTCTCGACATACGACATCCCGGCCCCGAGCATGTACACCTCGGCGAAGGGGAGGGTGGAGTACTCGTACTGGCGCGCCGTCTGGTACAGCTCGAACCGATAGTCCGGCAATGTTTGCGCAACCTGCATCCATCCCGCGCGATCGGGCTGCAGGCGCTCGAGCAGGCCGCGTCTCACATAGAAGGGCGCCGGCCCAAAGCCTCCCAGCAGCCACTTGTACCCGCCGCAGCACAACACATCGACGCCGGCGGTTCGCACGTCCACTGGGAACATGCCCACGGCCTGGATGGCGTCCGTGTAAAAGATGGCGCCATGGGCATGGGCCACGTCAGCGATGGGGCGCATCTCGTGCCGGTAGCCATTCTGGTGCGAGACCCACGCCACGCTGACGAGGCGGGTGCGGCGATTGACGAGCGGCTCGATCTCACGCGCCGTGACCGCGCCGCCGCGCGCCTTCGCCACGCGCATCTCGATACCACGCCGCGCCTCGAGGGTGCGATAGAGGACGAATTCCGATTCGTAGTGGAGTTCGTCGATGACGACATTGTCGCCGGGCTGCAGGTCGAGCGCATTGGCGACGACGTTCTCCCCTTCACTCGTCGAGAACAGGAAAGCCACTTCGTCGGCCTCCGCCCCGATGATGCGGGCGAACTGCGCGCGCACCTCACCGGTGCGGCGGAGCATCTCGGGGACTTGCAGCGGGTTCGTGGCCTTGCGTTCCACGAACGCGCGTCCGGCGTCGACGACCTGGCGCGGAATGGCAGACTCGTACGCGCCGTTGAGGTACGTGCGCGTCGCCGCGATGGGAAAGTCGGAGCGCACGCCGAGTGGGTCGTCGCCGGTCACGGGATGCCAATGGGTGGGTGGTTGGGTGGCAAGGGCAGCTGCCGCGCCAATGAAGGACCGACGAGTGACCGACATGAGGGCTCGCGAAGGAGGCACCCGGAATCTTCCTGCCCCGCGTCGCCGGTCAACCAACCGGCCAGGATGCGCCCCGCGAGGTGCGACGCCCTCTTACCGTGCGCGTGGTTCGCGCGCACCTTCGTTGGCACCAACACCAGCCCACGCGTGGATCGCCGCCACTTCGTCACGACCGCCGCGACCGGGGTCGCCACCCTGCGTCCGACGGCACTACACCTCGCCGACCGACTGGCCTCCTGGGCGCCCTCCCGCGAGCCCATGGAGATGGCCGACGATGAGGACTTCTGGTTCACCGTGCGGCAGGCGTTCACGGTCGACCGCAACAACATCAACCTGAACAACGGCTCTGTCGCTCCGTCGCCGCTCACCGTCCAGCGGGCGCAGCAGGACTACCTGGCGATGACGAACATGAGTCCGTCGTACTACGTGGACGAGACGTTGTACCCCGCCTTCGACGTGGTCCGTCGCCGCCTCGCGACGCGGTTCGGCTGCGATCCCGAGGAGATCGCCATCACGCGCAACACCACCGAAGCACTGGAAGCGGTCCAGCTGGGGAT
>WBZL01002282.1_pt2 | contig 15454 bp, 11 predicted proteins | sample 5204291 | NCBI WGS metagenome assembly WBZL01 (sample SAMN12344345, study PRJNA552823) | activated sludge metagenome | biome: Activated sludge suspended growth; feature: Nitrification reactor; material: Wastewater; isolation source: activated sludge from nitrification reactor of wastewater...
AAATCATGGCCAGTGTTCTGTCGGTTAAAGGCCAATACTGACGATATTGTTTAAATTCATTCTTGATCCAATGCGCACGCTCGAATAGATATTCAAATTCATCGAGGGTAAAATCATTAATTTTCAAGAAATGCTTGGGAGTCATGAGGTCGTTGTTATCGATTTACTTTATTTACGTAGGCGTCGTATTGTTATACTGCGTCGTTAGAAATCGATCAATAAGCGATGATGTCTTATCCACAATCTGTTCAGCTTCGACTTGAGTAATAACCAAAGCGGGTAGTAGCCGAACAACTCTTTCTGAAGTAACGTTAATCAATAATTTTGCAGCTAGCGCTTCTTTAACTAATTCTCCGCATGCGATGGGCAGTTCAATACCTAACATTAGGCCTTGCCCGCGGATCTTGATGACGTTAGACCAGTTTGCTAGCTTTTCATGAAAACGATTCCGCATCAAGTCTCCCATTGAGACAGCATTTTGCATCAAGTGATCTTGTTCGATAACTTCAAGTGTCGTGAGTGCGGCTTTACATACTAAAGGATTACCCCCAAAGGTTGATGCATGATTGCCTGGTTTAAAAATCTCCGCTGCTGGTCCTTTTGCAATACATGCGCCAATCGGCACACCTGAACCCAATCCTTTGGCAAGCGTGATCACATCTGGACTACTATTGCTGTGCTGAAAGGCAAACCACTTTCCAGTTCGTCCAATGCCACATTGCACTTCATCAAGCATCAATAGCCAGTTATTTTGATTGCACAACCGACGCAGACCATCTAAGTAGTTAACTTGAGGGAAGTTGACACCCCCTTCACCTTGATAGGTTTCTACTAGGATCGCGACAATGTTCTTGTTATTAGCTGCAATTTGTTCAACTGCCACGAGGTCATCGTAAGGAACGCGTACAAACCCAGTGAGTAAAGGTTCAAAGCCAGCTTGCGCTTTACGGTTGCCCGTCGCAGTCAGTGTGGCCATGGTACGACCATGAAACGATTTTTCCATCACGATGATCGTCGGTAATTCAATCCCGCGGTGATGACCATAAAGGCGAGCGAGTTTTATTGCCGCTTCATTGGCCTCAGCCCCTGAATTGCAGAAAAAGACTTTATCCATCCCTGATAACAAAGCCAGCCGCTCGGCCAATAATTCCTGGTTTTCAATGTGATATAGGTTTGAAGTATGAATGAGTGTTTCAGCCTGATGACTGAGTGCTTTCGCTAAAGCAGGGTGGCAATGACCTAACCCGCAGACAGCGATACCCGATAGTGCATCCAAATAGCGATTACCATCGTTATCCCATAGCCAGACCCCTGAACCCTTAACAAAGGTTACCGGAAGTCTTTGATACGTGTTCATCAAATAAGACACAGTGGATTACTCATCTCTAAAAAGTTAAAAAGGAGAAATTTGAAACTATGCTGTATTATCAAATTGAAAATCAAGCAATATTAAGTAATTTTTTATTATTTACTTATTTAGTAGGCTTTATCAAGCGCTTTTTGGCTATTTCCACTCTTTGTATTGAACGCCACGTCACCTAAATTATTTCCTTCCCTCCATGCTTCTTCAAACTTTATAAAAAAATGGACGGGAATGGCGTGCTAAAATATAGCAACCTTTAAGCAAGTAGCATTTTACTTCTTTGTTGGATGGCCACTTTTATTAATTTTAACCGATAAGTTAATTTTTATTTCAATCTGCCCTTTAACAAAATAGATTGAGAATACTTTCAAAATCAAACAGACCCAATGCCAATAAATCAATTTGCAAAAGAGACACTTACGATTAGCCTTGAAGAGGAAATGCGTCGTTCTTATTTAGATTACGCGATGAGCGTTATCGTTGGAAGGGCGCTACCGGATGTTAGGGATGGTTTGAAACCAGTTCATCGCAGAGTGTTATTTGCAATGCACGAGCTTTCCAATGATTGGAATCGTCCCTATAAAAAATCAGCGCGTATCGTCGGTGACGTGATTGGTAAATATCATCCGCATGGGGATACAGCTGTTTACGATACGATTGTTAGGATGGCGCAGGATTTTTCATTGCGCTATGTACTCATCGATGGGCAAGGTAACTTCGGTTCGGTTGATGGTGATAATGCAGCAGCCATGCGGTATACCGAAATTCGTATGGCAAAAATTGCGCATGAATTACTGGCCGATTTGGACAAAGAAACGGTTGATTTTGGCCCTAATTATGATGGTTCTGAGCGAGAGCCGCTGATTTTTCCAGCCAAAATCCCTAATTTGCTGATCAATGGTTCTTCAGGGATTGCTGTGGGCATGGCGACGAATATCCCTCCCCATAATTTAAGCGAAGTAATCGATGCCTGTCTCCGCTTGCTTAATAACCCTGAAACCAGTATCGACGAAATTATCGAGTGTATCCAAGCGCCTGATTTCCCAACGGCTGGAATCATTTATGGAACGTCAGGCATTAGAGATGGTTATCTTACCGGCAGAGGGCGCGTCGTAATGCGGGCCCGAACTCACTTTGAAGATCTTGAGAAAGGGTCACGTCAAAGCATTATCATCGATGAACTGCCTTATCAGGTTAATAAGGCGAATTTGCTGATTCGGATTGGTGAATTGGTTCGCGATAAAAAGATTGAAGGGATATCGGATTTGCGTGATGAATCGGATAAGTCCGGAATGCGAGTAGTAATTGAGCTGAAGCGTAGCGAAATACCGGAAGTGATTCTGAATAACTTGTATAAAGAAACGCAAATGCAAGATACTTTCGGCATCAATATGGTTGCATTAATCGATGGTCAGCCGCGATTACTCAATTTAAAGCAATTACTCCAGGCATTTTTACGCCATCGTCGTGAAGTCGTTACCCGTCGTACCGTTTATGAGCTGAAAAAAGCAAGGGAGCGCGGGCACCTATTAGAAGGATTGGCTGTCGCGCTTTCAAATGTAGATGAGATCATCGCACTCATCAAAGCGGCGGCAACACCAGCAGAAGCAAAGAAAGCATTGATAGGAAAAGCCTGGAGCTCTCAATTGGTTGCGGAAATGTTGGCCCGTTCAGCACAGGATACAGCTGCTTTTCGTCCTGTAGGACTTAGTGCTGAATTTGGTTTGTTTGATCATGGCTATCAATTATCCGATGTGCAAGCGCAAGCGATTCTCGATCTTCGATTGCAGCGCTTGACTGGCCTCGAACAACAAAAAATCGTCAATGAATACAAGGAGGTTATTGATCAAATCATCGATCTTCTCGATATTCTAGCGAACGCGGATCGAATTACAGCCATCATCGTTGATGAATTGCGTTCCATTAAAGATCAATTTGGCGATCAACGGCGCAGTGAAATTGTCACGAATACACAGGAACTCAACACAGAAGACTTGATCACGCCAGCAGATGTCGTGATAACGCTATCCCATGCTGGGTACATTAAATCACAACTTTTAGATGATTATCGTGCACAGAAAAGGGGAGGGCGTGGAAAACTGGCCAGCGCCACTAAAGAAGATGATTTTATCGACAATATGTTCATGGCGAATACGCATGACTATATTTTGTGTTTCTCAAGCTTAGGGCGCGTTTATTGGGTCAAAGTATATAACGTACCTCAAGGCGGAAGGGTTTCAAAAGGTAAACCGATCAATAATCTATTACAGCTGGAAAAAGCAGAGAAAATTAATGCGGTCTTGCCTGTCAAAGCGTTTGATGATAATCGTTATATCTTTATGGCGACATCGTTAGGAACCGTTAAAAAAACCCCTTTATCGGAATTTTCACGGCCACGTAGCAATGGCATTATTGCGATTGGATTGGATGAAGGCGATTATTTAATTGGTGTTGCGCTCACTGAAGGTAATCACGATGTGATGTTATTTTCAGATGGTGGAAAAGCGATGCGCTTTAGTGAGAGCGATGTTAGGCCGGTGGGTAGAAGTGCTCGTGGTGTACGAGGGATGAGATTGGGAGCAGGACAGAAAGTCATTTCGTTGCTTGTTGCCGAGAATGAAGAACTAACGGTTTTGACAGCAACAGAAAATGGCTATGGCAAACGAACGCCGATTAGCGAGTATACAAGACACAATCGCGGAACTCAGGGAATGATCGCGATCAATACTTCAGCACGCAATGGTAAGGTGGTTGCAGCACAGCTGGTTAAACAAGACGATGAAATCATGTTGATTACTACAGGAGGAATATTGATTCGAACACGCGTCAGTGAAATTCGTGAAATGGGGCGCGCGACTCAAGGTGTAACGCTGATCAATCTCGATGAAGGTGAAAAATTGGTTGGACTGGAACGAGTCGTTGAGGCAGATGAGGAATAATGAGTCAAGCTTACTCATTCTTGGAAAATGAATCTCATGAATAAGGTTTACAATTTTAGCGCAGGTCCCGCAGTTCTTCCTCAGGAAGTGCTCGAGCAGGCGCGTGACGAAATGCTAGATTGGCATGGAAGCGGTATGTCCGTGATGGAAATGAGTCATCGTGGCGAGGAATTCATGTCGATCATTGCTAAAGTTGAAGCAGATCTCCGTGATCTGGTCAAGATTCCCGATCATTACAAGATTTTGTTTCTCCAGGGTGGGGCATCCAGTCAATTTGCCATGGTTCCGCTGAATCTATTACAGACTAAAAAAGAAGCGGATTATGTCAATACCGGACAATGGTCCCAAAAAGCGATTGAAGAAGCTAGCAAGTATGGCACAGTGAATATTGCCGCATCATCAGTGGGTAATCATTTTACGGGAATACCTGAGATTGACACTTGGAAAATGAGTCGCAATGCTGCGTATCTTCATTACACATCGAATGAAACCATCGGTGGCGTGGAATTCAATTGGATACCCGATTTATCAGAAATTGCGGGGGGAAGCACCGATATTCCGTTAGTCGCCGATATGTCTTCTAATTTTTTATCTCGACCTGTGGATATCAGTCGATTTGGATTGATCTATGCCGGAGCCCAGAAAAATATTGGACCTGCGGGTTTGGTACTGGTCATTATCCGCGAAGATCTGGTACAAGCGCCTACTGCAGGGACACCAACGTTATTTAGTTACCAAACCCATGTGCAACATGACTCGATGTATAACACGCCGCCAACTTATGCGATTTATATGATGGGACTTGTGCTGGAATGGTTGAAAAAACAAGGGGGGGTGCCTGCGATCGAGGCGCTTAATATTGCTAAGTCAAAATTACTTTATGATTTAATCGACGCGAGCCATTTGTATCAATGTCCAGTAGCCCAGCAAGACCGTTCGCGTATGAATGTTCCATTTATTCTCAGGCAAAGCGCATTAGACATTGAATTTCTAAAGCAGGCAAAAGCAAGAGGGCTTGTGCAGTTGAAGGGTCATCGCTCGGTGGGTGGCATGCGCGCCTCAATCTATAATGCCATGCCTTATGAAGGTGTTAAAGCATTGGTTACGTTTATGGAAGAATTTGAAAATCAATATGGTTAAAAAAACGCAGCAGGTTTTTAAGATTCTGACATTAAATCAAATTTCGTCGGTGGGGTTGAAACAATTTCCGGCTGATCAATATTTAGTTGGCCATGATCTGGTAGACCCTGACGTCATTTTGGTACGGTCTCATAATATGCTGGACATGGATATTCCTGAGCATGTGATCGCGATTGGGCGAGCCGGTGCAGGAACGAATAATATTCCAGTTGATGCGATGAGTCAGCGGGGAATTCCGGTTTTTAATACACCTGGTGCCAATGCAAATGCAGTCAAAGAGCTTGTGTTGGCAGCGATGTTGATCGCTTCTCGTAATCTTGTTTCTGCCTTTCAATTCGTGGAAGGGCTCCAAGGCGATAATCCGAAATTGAATGAGCTCGTCGAAACCAATAAAAAACATTTCTCAGGGATTGAATTGCCGGGTCGGACTTTGGGTATCGTGGGATTAGGAAAAATTGGGCGACTGGTTGCGGATGCAGCCTTAAAGCTCGGAATGAAAGTCATGGGTTATGATCCCAAAATTAGTGTCGATGCTGCCTGGAGTCTTTCTGCAGAAGTACAAAGAGCGCAGAGCATTGAAGATTTGTTGCGTCATAGCGATTTTATTTCACTCCATGTTCCTTTAGCTGATTCAACCCACCATTTAATTAATGAGCAACTGATTCATTATTTCAAGCGTGAAGTCATTTTGCTCAATTTTTCACGGGATGAAATCGTGAGTGAAGCAGCGGTTTTAGCGGGAATAAAGAGCGGTAAAATAAAATATTATGTCTGTGATTTTCCGAGTCAGCATTTGCAAAATCAGAAAGGAGTCATCACTTTACCGCATTTGGGCGCTTCAACGCGAGAAGCGGAAGAAAACTGTGCTGTCATGGTTGTGAAGCAGACTATCGATTATTTGCAGAATGGCAATATTAAGAATACCGTTAATTTTCCAGATGTAATCATGGAACGGGAATCTCCCTATCGAGTTGCGGTAGCCAATACAAACGTTCCTAATCTGCTTGGTCAGATTTCAACTTGCATGGCAACCGCAGGCCTCAATATTCATAACATGACTAATAAATCGAGAGGTGAAATGGCTTATACTTTGGTCGATGTCGATAGTCCTGTATCTAAACAAGTTATTAAAGCAATATCTCTTATCACAGGCGTTCTGAAGGTACGATACTTACCGGTCTAAAATAACAACAATAAAAAACGTATACTGCGTATTATCATTATGGCTGAACAATTAAATCAATTACGTGCCAAGATCGATGCAATCGATAATGAGTTGCTTGAGCTCATGAATGCGCGTGCCAAACTTGCACAAGCGGTGGGGCATCAAAAAGGTAATGCTGTAACGTATCGCCCTGAAAGAGAAGCGCAAGTGTTGTCTCGGCTGCAGCAGTTAAATACAGGCCCTCTTTCCAATGAGCGTATTACCGCTTTATTTACTGAAATTATTTCTGCTTGCCGTGCGATGGAAGCACCATTAACTATTGCTTATCTAGGACCACCAGGCACGTTCTCCGAAGAGGCTGTTTCTAAGCGTTTTGGACATGCCGTGGTTACGATTGCATGCCATTCGATCGATGATGTATTCCGGCAAGTTGAATCGGGCTCAGCGCATTATGGTGTGGTTCCTGTAGAGAATTCAACTGAGGGTGCAGTGGGAAGAACCATGGATTTGCTGGTACAGACACCATTGGTGGTGTGTGGTGAAATTGAATTGCCTGTGCACCATTGCTTGATGGCAAAACATTCAGACCTCACGCAAATTCAAAAAATTTATTCACATCCTCAGTCTTTTGGGCAATGTATTGGATGGCTTAATCATCAATCTGCTCAACTTAAATCAGTAGCGCAGATCAATGTGGCTAGTAATGCCGATGCAGCACGACTTGCTGCTTCAGATCCCCACGCGGCTGCGATCGCAAGTAGCAAAGCCGCCGAGATTTTTGAATTAACGATCTGTGCTCGAAATATTGAAGATGATCCTAATAACACTACACGGTTTTTAGTGATGGGTTCGCAGCTTGTTCCCGTATCGGGCAAAGACAAAACTTCGCTGGCCATTTCTACCCATGATCGACCTGGTGCAGTGTATGAATTACTCGCGCCACTTGCTAAATATCAGGTTAGTATGAGCCGATTCGAATCCCGCCCTTCGCGTAAAGGTTTGTGGGAGTATATGTTTTTTATTGATCTTGAAGGACATCAAGATAACAATAATATTGCAAGCGCAATCGGTGAATTACGCGATAAAGCGACTTTCTTAAAAATACTGGGATCATACCCCGCAGCCTAGAACACTGATCATGAAACTCTTTGAATTTGCTCCACAATATATCCGCGCAATCCATCCCTATCAACCCGGAAAACCGATCTCTGAGTTGGTTCGAGATCTCGGGTTGGAAAAAGATAGCGTCATCAAGTTGGCTTCGAATGAAAACCCCCTTGGAACCAGCCCCTTGGCACTTGAGGCGATGTCTGCTGCACTGAATGAAATTGCGAGATATCCCGATGGAAGCGGTTATGAGCTTAAGAATGCTTTGGCTGAACATTATGCAGTGAGTGTCGATCAAATTGTGCTTGGAAATGGTTCAAACGATGTGCTAGAGCTTGCTGCACGGATTTTTCTTAAACCAGGTACGGCAGCAGTTTATTCCCAGCATGCTTTTGCTATTTATCCGTTGCTCGCTCAAGCGCTAGGAGCACAAGGTATTTCAGTACCAGCACGACGCTATGGTCACGACCTAGTGGCGATGTTGAACGCAATTACGCCCGAAACGCGTATTATTTTTATTGCAAACCCCAATAACCCAACCGGTACATTGTGTGATCCTAACGAGCTTCAGCGATTTGTCGAGCGAGTCCCTCAAAATGTATTAGTGATCTTAGATGAAGCTTATGATGAGTATTTGCCTGAAGCCAATAAAGCCAATAGCATCGGTTGGTTGAAGAAATTCCCTAATTTGCTGATTACCCGTACTTTTTCTAAAGCCTATGGACTAGCCGGTATTCGTGTCGGTTTTGCGTTTACGCACCCCGAGTTGGCGGATTTAATGAACCGTATTCGTCAACCCTTTAACGTCAATAGTCTTGGATTGATTGGCGCGTTGGCAGCATTAAAAGATACAGAATTTGTTCGACGAGCTTATGAACTCAATCGTGCTGGTATGGCTGAAATTACCAACGGATTGCGGCAATTAGGTGTGGAGTTCATTCCTTCCTATGGGAATTTCATTACGCTACGTATCCGGGGAGATGAAATTAATACAGCTAAGGCTTATCAGAATCTGTTGAAACGAGGTGTGATTGTTCGTCCGTTAGGCGTTTACGAAATGCCTCATCACTTACGTGTGACGATCGGCTTAAAATCAGAGAATGAGAAATTCTTGAGTGCATTGGAACAGGTTATCAGTGATTCAGCCTAATTATTAAAATGGTAGTCATGGAATACCTTCATTCTTGTTGATATGCCAACCCCCCCCTATCTTCAAAAACTTGTCATTATCGGTGTAGGCTTGATTGGTGGATCGTTTGCATTAGCATTACGTAATGCAGGCCTTGTTAAACAAGTTGTTGGTTTGGGACGTAGTCAGGAAAATATGCTACGAGCGCGTGAGTTGGGTATTATCGATGAGATCGCGATTACCCCGGCTGCGGCGCTGGCAGAAGCTGATTTTGTTATGTTATCTACCCCAGTTGGTCAAATTCAGCGAGTAATGGCGCAGATCGAGCCTTACTTGAATAAGCAAACGATAGTCTCGGATGTGGGCAGTACCAAACAGAATGTGATCGAAGCTGCGCAGCAACAATTGACCAATCATCTTGCCCATTTTATTCCAGCTCACCCAATTGCAGGAACGGAGTTTCGCGGCGCAGACGCTGCTGATCCCTTATTATTTAAACAGAAGCACCTCATCATCACGCCTTTGAAGGAAAATAACGAACAAGCAATCAATCTGGTCAAAGTATTATGGGAGTCATGTGGCGCGAAAGTTTCAATCATGTCTGCTGAGCAACACGATCAAATGCTAGCGATCGTGAGTCATTTGCCGCATATGCTGGCTTTTACACTGATGAATCATATTCAAACTTGTGCTGATTTCGATCCTAACTATGTTTTGAGTTATGCTGGAAGTAGTTTGCGTGATTGCACACGGATTGCAGCGAGCTCTCCCGAGATGTGGCGTGACATTTGCTTAGCGAACCAGGGGCAGCTATTAGCTGAGCTCGATAAGTATCAACAAGCGCTAACAGAGTTGCGTGAGCAACTTGCCAATCGAAATGGTGAGGCACTGCTCAGTCTATTTAAGAAAGCGAGCGATTTAAAATTGCAATGGTTAAACGCGCGTAATGAAAAAGATTAGCGACTGAGTAACCGTTTGCATTTTAATCATTAGCCAGAACTTCCTACAAAACATTTAGTCTTTAAAATTTTAATGATTCAACTTACGATATGCAGCGTTACTTATTAATCATCACTACTTTCATTGTTAGCCTGAGTATCATGAGCTTGGGGTATGCGCAGCAGCCCAGGCAGTCGTTACCGGCTAACTTAACTCAGATTACATCAGTTGAAGGCATTACTGAGTATCAAATGCCGAATGGCTTGAAAGTCTTGCTCCTTCCTGATGATTCCTTAGATACGGTGACGGTAAACATCGTTTATTTAGTCGGTTCACGCGATGAAGGTTATGGTGAAGCCGGCATGGCGCATTTGCTTGAACATTTGCTATTCAAAGGTACCGAACGCCATCCTGATATCAAGAATGAATTCACCAAGCGGGGGGCGCGGTGGAATGGCACGACTTCGTATGATCGTACTAATTATTACGAAGTGTTGACTGCGAGTACAGAAAACTTAGACTGGGCTATTTCGCTGGAAGCCGATCGTATGATCAACTCTCGTATTGAAAAAGCTGATCTTGATAGCGAAATGACGGTTGTTCGTAATGAGTTTGAGGCAGGCGAAAATAATCCTTTTGGCGTGTTATCCGAGCGTATGGCATCAACGGCATTCGTATGGCACAACTATGGCCGCGCGATCATCGGTTCTCGCTCGGATATCGAAAATGTTCCCATCGAGCGATTACAAGATTTTTATCGCCATTATTACCAGCCCGATAATGCAGTACTCGTCATTGCCGGCAAATTTGATGAAACAGCAGCACTAAATAGTATATCCAACCACTTTGGCGCTATTCCTCATCCGAAACGCCAATTACGAAAAACCTATACGGTAGAACCAACGCAGGACGGGGAGCGTAATGTTACGCTACGTCGTGTTGGTGATACACAAATTGCAGCAACGCTTTACCATATCCCAGCTGCTGCACATCCTGAATCTGCTGCAATCGATTTGCTTGTTTCCATCATCAAACAAGTTCCTGGCGGTCGGTTGCATAAATCGCTCGTCGAATCCAAATTAGCAACAGCGATTTTTGGTTTCGATCGCCAATTACGCGAAACCGGTTTTGTTTATTTCGGCGCTAATTTGCTACCGACTATGTCGCTCGATCATGCGAGCAATACGCTGATTAGTACCATCGAAACATTAGCAGCGCATCCCATTACGGCTGAAGAATTGGAACGCGCACGTACACGCTTACTTAATAAAATCGAGCAATTACTGACCAACACACGTAATCTGGCTACGACGATCACTGAATTTATCGCAATGGGAGATTGGCGATTACTGTTTCTACATCGTGATCGGATCCAACAAGTTACCTTAGAAGATGTACAGCGCGTAGCGAATACTTATTTCAAACCCAGTAATCGAACATTAGGTCTTTTCATTCCAACAAGAACACCAGATCGTGCAGAAATTCCAGCGGTCACTAATCTCGCACTCATGTTCAAAGACTACCGTGGAAACACAATGCTGAGTTTAGGGGAAGCGTTTGAAGCCACGCCCGAGAATATCGAAGTAAAACTCATTCGCACGCAATTACCAGGCGGAATGAAGCTTGCCTTACTTCCTAAAAAAACGCGAGGCAATCGCGTTGTCGTCGCGTTTAATCTGCATTGGGGAGATGAGCAAAGTAAAATGAATCGTGCGACCGCTTGTGGGATGACAAGCGCGATGTTATCGCGGGGTACCCAGCGTTATACTCGTGAGCAATTGCGCGATGCTTTTGATCGCTTAAAAGTACACATCGACATGACAGCGGATGGCATTGCTTTTGAAACAACGAGTGATCATTTAACCGATGCGCTTCAGTTAGTCGCAGAAATGTTTCGCAATCCTATTTTCCCAGAGAAAGAGTTTGAACAGCTCAAGCTAGCGATTCTGTCCTCTATTGAAAATCAAAAGAGTGAACCTGCTGCGCAAGCGGGTATCCAGCTCGAGCGTCATCTAATGCCTTTCGCGCCAGCGCATTGGCTTTATACCCCTACAATCGAAGAACGAATTGAACGAATCAATCAAGTATCCCTCGATGACGTCAAGCGCTGCCACCAGGATTTTTATGGAAGCACGGATGCAGAGCTTGCGATCGTCGGTGATTTTGAACCTAAGGCTATTACCGAAACCTTGCAACAATCACTGGGTGACTGGAAAAGTCCTAAGCCGTATCAACGTATTTCGACACCCTATCAAGATATCAAGGCTATCGATCTTAATCTGGAAACTCCAGATAAAGCCAATGCGGTTTATCAGGCTGGTATGAATCTCAAAATACGAGATGATCATCCTGATTTTCCTGCGCTTGTTCTAGGCAATTACTTATTCGGGGGATCGGCGGATTCACGACTGTGGCGTCGTATTCGTGAGCAAGAGGGTCTTTCATACAGTGTTATTTCTTCACTCACGGCGAGTGCTTTTGAAACACGGGGTGATTTCAAAATCTTTGCTATCTACGCACCTCAAAATCGTGATCGTGTTGAACAAGCAGTGGATGATGAATTTACACGGGTTCTAAAAGATGGTTTTACCGCAGAAGAGGTTGAACTTGCTAAGGCGGGCTATCTTGAAGCTCGGAGAATAGCAAGAGGGCAGGATAAAGCGCTCGCTGAACGGCTAGTCAATTACTTGCATCGTAATCGTACGCTGCAATGGGATATCGCATTCGAGAAAAATATTGCTGCTTTGACACCGGAGCTGATATTAACTGCCTTGCGCCGTCACTTTGATATGACTAGGCTGACTCAAGTGAAAGCAGGTGATTTTGCTAACACGCTATCAGCGAAATCACCTCAGTGATAACTCGAGCGGGATAAACTTATTTTGTTTGTTTGATATTCTGGGGTTCGGGTTCGCTTGCTGCAAAATCAAGCTCAACCTTTGCACCATCCGGGTCTGCACAAAATAGTTGCCAGCTTTCAAGTCCTTTTAGGCGATTCAGCGTATACGCGATGTTATGTTGATTTAACCGATCTATCACGGACTGAAGATTGCATGCGCTAAAGGCAATATGGTCGATGATGCCGTGAATTGTAGCTGGTATAGGCCGTCCCGCCATGATATGTAGGATTGCCTGGTCCCCACAGTAAAGCCAGGCACCCGGAAATTCAAATGGGGGACGATAACCTTCGGTTAATCCCAGCAAGCTGACATAAAACGCTTTACTCTTGTCTAAATCAGTCGTCAGCACCGTAAAATGATTCATTCCAGTAATAGCCAATTTAGGTTCCTCCAAAGATCGCGGTGAATATTTTTAGTTGGATTGTAGTATGGAAACAAACTTCTGATAACGTTCGTTAATGACATTCTGACGAGCGACTGTCGCTTTACTCGAAAAACAATCGATCTTATTCTGCTTATGCCAACCAAGCGGTTTTCCCGCAGCTAACCATGCAATACCTTGTGCCGTTGCTTCGACCAATGCAGGGCGCTGCACTGTTAATCCTGATAAATCAGCAAGTTTTTGGCATAAAGCATCAGACTGAGCTAATCCACCGCTGATGGTAATACCTTTGATGGGGAGGTGTGTTTCTGCCATACAGTCGAGATTGGCTTGTATCAAGAATAGAATGCTTTCTACGACAGCGACTAACCTGTGATCCGCTGGTAAATTTGTTAAGGGCTTTCCATCGAGATCGTGGAATTGTGGAGCGGGTCCTTTACCCCACCAGGGTGAGCCAAGACCGCTGATGGTATTCATGAATAAGGGGGGATCGGTGATTGATCGTAATGCGGCATCCAGTTTCTGATAGGGGTGAGGAATCGATTCATGTTCACTTAACCAATCGATTGCACTACCCGCATTATTGACAGTGCCTTCAAGCACATATCGTTTTTCCTGTGCGTCACTGTCAGCAATTCCGCTGAGCAGCTTGCGATGGCGAATGAGTTGGCAGCCGGTTGATTTCAGGATAAAGGCGCCGGTACCCATGTTAATCCAAACCCCTTCCTGGCTAACTTCTGCAGCAGCGCATAGGGCAGCCGTTTGATCTCCATTAACCGCCATGATGGGGATAGAATGATTTTTTAGATAACCGTAGCAATGGCGAATGGGATAGCACTGGGGTAGATAAGATCGAGGGATTTCAAATAACTTCAGCAGCACATCGTCCCAATCGCAACTCGTAATATTCCATAATAGGGTTCTTGCAGCATTCGCGTGATCCACGACGAGGGGATTACCTTCGAGTAAATGGAATAAAATAAAACTGGCTAACGGACCAAACGCTAATTGCTGCTGTGCTTCAGCTGCAATGACTGCTGGTATGTTTTTCCTGAGCCAGTTTAATTTACTAACCCCATAATGGGGGGAAAGCCTCAAGCCAGTCCGTTCAATGATGGTGGTCTGATGCGCAGCAAATGACATTAACCAATCCGCTGCGCGCCGATCTTGCCAGCTTAGCACTGGACTAAGCGCTTTCCCCGTTGTTTTATGCCAGGCCACAACACTCGAACGTTGCGTTGCCAAACCGATGTAACTAATACGTTTTTGATGCTGTGCTGCGAATTGCAGTGATTGTGAAACGATACTGTGAATCGAATCGATGATTTCATCAGGATCTTGTTCCACTTCAACTGAGCTGCGATGAAATATCTCAACGGGTTCGCTGAATTGAGCAATCACTTCTCCACTGGGATCGAATAGTAGGGCACGGGATAGGTGAGTTCCTTGGTCGATGGCTAAGGTAACTGCTTGGTTAGACATATTCGGATGCAGAAGGCGGTAATTCGATTGGGAGCTCAGCGAGATTTGCTTTGGGGTAGCGTTGAGGTAACGAAGGCGCTGCCATTGTGAGCACTTTCTGGGCAGTTGCCCGACTTACCGTCAGTTTCCCACCATACAGGGTAATAATACGTGGTTGACTAACATTATCGCAGAGTAATTGGATGTCTCTGGAGCGTGAGAAAGCTGAACCCTGCGCTTTCGGCAGCACGCGTAAACCTGAGAATTTTTCTCGAACGACAACTTTTCGATTGGGGAAATAATGGCGGAAGCATTCGATTAAATAAGCTTCTTCTTGTGCTAAAGGATGACACGCTTCGGGTAAACCAGTAAAAATCGTTTCAGTCGTGCCTAATAACGTGTGCTCATACCACGGCAGTACAAAAATAGCACGATGATCGGCGGGAGATTCCAAGTAATAGCAACCGTTGTCGGGTTTACCTTCTAATACCAGGTGAGTGCCTTGCACTAGTTCAATGGGTAAGGTGGGGGGAGAGGGGGTGACGTTGTGTAGAATTTGATTTACCCAAGGACCTGCGGCATTGATGATTACCGTAGCCGTACAATGGTGCGATTGGTTTTGCCAATGATATGCGAGCTCACATCCATCCTGTGTTAGGTTGGCCTGAATAAATTTAGCAGGGTAACGTAATTCCGCACCCAATTTCATCGCCGAGTGCATCAGTGCTTGAGTGAGCAGTCGATCATCGGTTTGTGCATCCCAGTATTGAAAAACATGCGATAGACCTACGGTGGACAAACCATCAAGCTTTGCCCACTCAGCACGAGGAACACTCCGAAATCGGGATGCAGGCCCTAATCCTGCTAATAAACCATATAACGTTAATCCTGCACGAATCGTCCATTTTCCTCGTGAGGTCGATTGGTAA
>WBZL01003119.1_pt1 | contig 15450 bp, 13 predicted proteins | sample 5204291 | NCBI WGS metagenome assembly WBZL01 (sample SAMN12344345, study PRJNA552823) | activated sludge metagenome | biome: Activated sludge suspended growth; feature: Nitrification reactor; material: Wastewater; isolation source: activated sludge from nitrification reactor of wastewater...
GTGTTCCGCGTGCTCTGGGACTCGCTCGATCACGGTCGCCCGGTCGCTGCGTACGTGAAGAACCGCACGAAGGACGGCCGGCACTACTGGGTGCTGGCACTGGCGTTCCCGATCGGCGAGGAGCTGTTCTCGCTGCGCCTGAAGCCGACGGCAGGTCTGCTGCCCACGGTCGAGGAGCTGTATCGCTCGCTGCTGGCCGAGGAGCGCGCGATCGAGGCGACCGATGCCCGTTCGGTGGCGATCGAGGCTTCGCTGCACAGCCTCGACCGGGCGCTGGCCGGGCTCGGCTACGCGACCTACGAGCAGTTCATGATGCGAGCCCTGCCGGCCGAGGTGAGCGCCCGATTCGCCGGTCTCGGCAGCGATGCCGGCCGGCTGTTCGTCACGCCACGATCGGCGGCCCTGCGCGGCCCGCATGCCCTGTGTGCGAGCGGGCTCGCCCAGCTCGTGCGGTTGAGCGCGCGGCTCGAGACCTTCGAGGAGCTCGCGGCCTCGTACCGCCGTGCGAACGTCGAGCTCGCCGAGCTGGCCGACGAGGTGAGCATGTTCGCCCTCAACGCCGGCCTCGCTGCTGCTCGCGCCGGCGCTCGGTCGGAGGTGCTCGGCGCGATCGCGAGGCTGATGCGTGCCTCGGCCCACGACGTGGCCACCGAGGTGGAGCGGCTGAACGAACTGCTGGCGCGATCGACGACGCACATTCGTTCCCTGGCGTTCGCGATCGCCCGCTCGTCACTGGCGCTCGAGGTGGTCGGTCAGTTCCTGGCCGAGCTCGACGACCGGAGCGAGACCTTCGATCGTTCGCGGCACGACGCCGATGCCCTGATCGGATCGACGGCGGAGCAGATGGAGGCGGCCGCGGCGCTGTTCGACGGTCTGCCGACGATGCTCGGCACCCTGCACGCGTCGTTGCGGCGCGGGCTGAGCCATCTGCGCAGTCTGCGGATCCTGCGGATCCGTGCCGAGGTCGACTCCGCCGGAGACGATGCCGCCGACTCCTTCGCCGAGATCGTCGCCCGGATCGAGGAGCACCTCGTGCACGGGCTCGGTCGGCTCGAGCAGCTCCGAAAGGACACACGTGCGATGTACGACATCGATGCGGGCGCGCAGGCCCGCGAGCTCCGTGGGCGCAGCGGCGACCTGCGCCGCCATCGGTTGGTCGAACCCTGGGCCGTCGCGGCGTCGCCGGGATCCCATGACGTGGGCGCCCCGGCCTCCGAGCCTGGCGAACCCAGCGGGTTCGACGTCCTGACGGTCCTCGCATGACGGTCGCTCGTGGTCCGTCCGGCACGAAGAGACGTGACGTTCGCCCCGATGTCCGGACATTCACGTCGGTGGCGACCCTCGCACCCGCTTTCGCGACGAAGATCGTCGCGGCGCACGGGCTCTGGAAGTACCGGTTGCACGATGCGATCGTGACCGGACGGAGCTCGTTCGATCCGACGGTGGTCGCACGTGACGATCGATGCCCGTTCGGGCAGTGGATCCACGGCGAGGGCCGGGACACCCACGGGTCGGACGCCCGGTTCGCCGTCGTCCGTGAGATGCACGCCACCTTCCACCGCGCCGCATCCGACGTGCTGCGACTCGCGCTCGATCGTCGACAGGACGAAGCCGTGCTGCGCATGGGACCCGGGAGCGTCTTCCTCGACACCTCGCTCCGTCTGGTCGACCTGGTCGACGCATGGCGCCGCGACCGGCCGGCCGACGACAGCGAGCTCCCCGACGCGTTCACGTGTACGTCGATCGAGACGCTCGCGCAGGCGGAGACAGCGAGCGCTGCCGCGGGTGTGGTGCGTGAGGACGTGAGCGCGGTCGCCACGGCCACGGAGTCGCTGGGGACGGCGATCTCCGAGGTGGAGCGCGATGCCCGGCAGGCAGCGACGATCGCCGACGAAGCGGTCGCGGAGACGATGCGCGCCGTCGAGACGATGGGTCGGCTGGCCGCGGCAGCTGCCGACATCCAACACGTCGTGGCGGTCATCACGGCGATCGCTCGACAGACGAACCTGCTCGCTCTCAACGCGACGATCGAAGCGGCACGCGCGGGCGAGGCCGGCGCCGGGTTCGCGGTGGTGGCCGGCGAGGTGAAAGAGCTCGCCCGAGCGACCGCGCAGGCCACCGGCGACGTCGAGTCGCGCATCGCCGCGATCGCGACCACGGCGGCGCAGGCCGTGGCGAGCATCGAGCAGTTCGCCTCGCGGGCCCGCAGCATCGCCGAGCACCAATCGACGATCGTGTCCTCGGTGGCCGAGCAGACAGCAGCGACCGCGGAGATCGCAACGAGGGTCCGTCATGCCGCGGCCGCAGGCGCCGAGATCGACGAACTCGTCGCCGCCGTCGCCCTGAGCGCACGAAACACCGAGCGGTCGTTGGGCGACCGCCGGGTCCTCGCCGGCCGCTGACGTCGCGCACCGCGATCCGTTCCGACCGCTGCGAGGCCGCCCGGTGGGCGTTGGTACGTTGAGCCGATGCGCTCGATCGTCTGCGTCGCCCACGGAACCGAGAACAACTTCGTCGTCGAGGAGTCGCCGACCCCGGAGCCCGCTGACGGCCAGGTGCGGGTCGCGATCGAGGCCGCCGGCGCGAGCTTCGTCGACGCGCTGCAGGCGGCGGGCAAGTACCAGTTCGCCGCGCAGCCGCCCTACGTCCCCGGCGGCGAGTCGGCCGGCACGATCGACGCGGTGGGGGCGGGGGTCGAGGGTTGGTCGGTCGGCGACCGGGTGCTGGTGCAGTCGGGCCGTGGCGCATTCGCCACCCACCTGATCGCGTTCCCGGGGCAGCTGATCCGGCTGCCCGGCGGCGTGAGCGCCGACATCGGTGCCTCGTTCCTGCAGGTGTACGGCACGGCCTGGTTCGCGTTCAAGAAGCGCACGGTGGTGCGCCCGGGCGAGGTGGTGCTCGTCACCGGCGCCGGTGGTGGCGTCGGCCTCGCGGCGATCGACGTCGCCCGCTCGATGGGCGCCCGCGTGATCGGCGTCGCGTCGACCGACGAGAAGCGAGCACTCGCGATGGCAGCCGGTGCGGAGTCGACGATCGACCCGCTCACCGAGGACGTGAAGACCCGTGCTCGCGAACTCACCGACGGCAAGGGCGTCGACGTCGTGTACGACGTGGCCGGCGGTCCCGTCAGCGAGCCCGCGCTGCGCGCCCTCAAGTTCGACGGTCGGTTCCTCGTCGTCGGCTTCCCGGGTGGCATCGCCACGGTGCCGCTCAACCTGGTGCTGCTCAACAACCGCACCGTCGTCGGCGTCGAGTGGGGCGGCTGGGTGCCCCGCAACGCGGAGGAGAACCGGGCGATGATCGGCGAGATCGTCGACGCGATCGCGGCCGGCGACCTGCACCCGGTCACCCCGACTCGCCGACCGCTCGACGAGGCCCGCGCCGTGCTGACCGAGTTGCTCGACCGCAAGGCCGCAGGCAAGATCGTCCTCGTGCCCTGACACGGGTGTGAATGGATCGTCGAGCGGCGACGTTCCCGTCGTACGCTCGGCGCATGGCTGCTGATCCGATCGCGCTCGGTCAGACGCAGGACGCCTTCTTCCCCCGGACCGCGCAGGCGCTGATGCCGACCATCGTGTCGGGCCACGGTGCGGTGCTGGTCGACGACCGTGGACGATCGCTGATCGACGTGTGCGCCGGGCCGTTCCTCGCGAGCCTCGGTCAGGGCAACGCGCGGGTGATCGACGCCATGGCCCGCCAGGCGCGCGAGCTCACCTACACCTACTCGCGCAGCACGCGGCACCCGGCCAACGCCGAGCTGACCGCGCGGCTTGCAGCGCTGGCGGGGCCGGGTTTCGAGTGCGCGCACCTGACGTCGGGCGGGTCCGAGGCCAACGAGATGGCGCTCAAGATGCTGCGCGCCCGCGCCGTCGGACGTGGCGAGCACGAACGTGCTCGGGTGATCACCTTGTTGCCCGGCTACCACGGTGCGACCGTGCAGACCCTCGGGCTGAACGGCGACCTCGGTGCTCCTGCGTTGTGGGGTCCGCTCACCGTGGAAGCCGAGCGGATCCCGGCCCCGCTCACGTTCCGGGCCGACAGCCCGCGCGGTGCCGCGGACGCGAGCATCGAGGCCTTCGACGCCGCGCTCGAGCGCATCGGTGCCGCGCGGGTGCTGGCGGTGATGGTCGAACCGATCGGGGGGCAGGCGTCCGGGGTGAACGTGCCCGACCCCTCGTTCCTCCGCCGGCTGCGCGCGCGATGCACCGAGCACGGCATCGCGCTGGTCTACGACGAGATCGTCACGGCCTTCCGGACGGGCGCGGCGCTCGTCGCGCACCACGACCCCGAGGCCCGCCCCGACCTCGTCACGCTCGCGAAGGGGCTGGGCGCCGGCTACGCACCGCTCGGCGCGGTGCTCGTGCCGCGAGCCCTCGTCGACGAGCTCGCCGACGGCCCCGGCTTCGTCGTCTCGCACAGCTACGACGCGAACCCGATCGCGTGCGCGGTCGGCAGTGCGGTGCTCGACGAGATCGTCGAGCGCGATCTCATCGCTGCGGCCGCACGCACGGGTGCCGTGATCCGTCGCGGCCTCGACGACCTCGCGTCGCGCCTGCCGATCATCGGCGACGTGCGCGGCCGCGGCTCGCTGCTCGCGATCGAACTGGTCGCCCGACCCGGCACCACCGACCGGTTCCCGGCCGACGTCGACCCCGGGGCCCGTCTCGTCGTCGCCGGCGTCGACGAGGGATTGTTGCTGTACTCGCGGCGCCAGAACGGCGGCCGGTTCGGCGACTGGCTGCTGATCGCCCCGCCGCTCGTCGTCGACGACACGCTGGCAGGCGACATCGTCGAACGGCTCGGCCGGGTGCTCGCGGGGGTGCAGGACGACCTGTTCCTCGCCGCCGCCCGGTCCGACCAGCCCGCACCCGCTGCACCGTCGACCCCCGGAGCGCCATGACCGAACGACGCATCCCGAAGCCCCGCGACTTCGCCGACCTCCTGAAGTTCCGGCCCCCCACGCTCGACGTCACGGCCCGTCGGCTGGCGAACGCGCACACGATCGCCGACCTCCGGGCGATCGCGAAGCGCGTGACGCCCAAGGCGCCGTTCGACTACACCGACGGCGCCGCCGAGGCCGAGCTGTCGTTGGCCCGCGCGCGCCAGGCGTTCCTCGACATCGAGTTCCACCCGGCGATCCTGCGCGACGTGTCGTCGGTCGACACGTCGGTCACCGTGACCGGCGGTGCGTCGGCGCTGCCGTTCGGCATCGCCCCGACCGGATTCACGCGCATGATGCACACCGAGGGCGAGCACGCCGGTGCTGCCGCGGCGGGCGCGGCGGGCATCCCGTTCTCGCTGTCGACGGTCGGCACCGCGACCCCCGAGCAGGTGGCCGCCGTCAACCCGACCGGACGCAACTGGTTCCAGCTGTACATGTGGAAAGACCGCGACCGGTCGATGGACGTGCTGCACCGCGCTGCAGCGGCTGGTTTCGACACCCTGCTCGTCACCGTCGACACGCCGGTCGCGGGGGCGCGCCTTCGCGACCGGTACAACGGGCTGACGATCCCGCCGACGCTGACCGGCCGCACGGTGCTGAACGCGATCCCGAAGGTGCGCTGGTGGGTCGACTTCCTCACCACCGAACCGTTGAACTTCTCGACGTTCCAGGGCTTCGACGGCACCGTGGCCGAACTGCTCGACTCGATGTTCGACCCGACGGTCGACTTCGACGACTTGATGTGGATCCGCGACCAGTGGCCGGGCCCGGTGGTGGTGAAGGGCGTGCAGACCCTGGCCGACGCACGACGCTGCGCCGAGCTCGGACTCGACGGGGTGGTGCTGTCGAACCACGGCGGACGCCAACTCGACCGGGCGCCCGTGCCGTTCCATCTGCTCCCCACCGTCGTGCGCGAACTGGGCGATGACCTCGAGGTGATGCTCGACACGGGCATCATGTCCGGGGCCGACGTGGTGGCGGCGCTCGCGATGGGCGCTCGCTTCACGTTGGTCGGGCGGGCCTACCTGTACGGCCTGATGGCCGGGGGCCGCGCCGGGGTCGACCGGACGATCACCATCCTGCGCGACGAGGTGGTGCGCACGATGAAGCTGCTGGGCGTGCACTCGGTGGCCGAGCTCGGCCCGCAGCACGTGAGCCAGCTGCGCCGCCTCGCACCGATCGACGAGCGACCGGTGCGAGACGGCGACGCGGGCTGACTACTTCGCGACCTCGAGCACCCGCACGGGCAGCTCGCGCGGGCCGCGGATCTGGCCGACGCTCCAGCGGGTGTCGCCGGCGAGCTCGTAGCGCGGGAAGCGCTTCGTGAACTCCTCGATCGCGACGCGCAGCTCGAGCCGGGCGAGGTTCGACCCGATGCAGCGGTGGATGCCGAGGCCGAAGGCCGCGTGGCGGTTCTCCTGACGGTCGACGACGAACTTGTCGGCGTCCTCGAACTTGAGCGGGTCGCGGTTGGCGGCCGGGAACGGCAGCAGCACCCAGTCGTCCTTCTTCATCGGGCAGCCGTGGAAGTCGTGGTCCTTGGCGACCAGGCGGGCCATCGTGACCGGTGCGTACGCCCGGAGGAACTCCTCGGTGGCGAAGGTCATGATGTCGGGCTCGTCGAGGATGCGCTGGTGGTCCTCGGGGTGCTGGGCGAGGTGCCAGAGCGACGAGCCGATGGCCGACCACGTGGTGTCGATGCCGGCGATCAGCACGAGGATCACCATGCCGGCGACGATCTCGTCGTTCATCTCGAACCCGTCGAGCTGGACGTTCATCAGGTAGTTGGTGAGGTCGTCGCGGGGGTTCTCGCGGTGATCCTGGATCTGGTCGTAGATGTACTCGCCCAGCTCGTCCATGCCGTCGCGCGTGCCGGGCTCCTCGGCGATGCGCTCGAGCACGTCGTGGACGAACTTGCGGAACAGCTCCTCGTCCTGCTCGGGGAAGCCGAGCATCTGGCGGATCACGTTGACCGGGATGTGCTGCGCGTACTGGACGGCGGCGTCGATGATGCTCTCGCCCGGCTGCACGTCGCCGATCTTGTCGAGCAGCGACACGCACAGCTCGCGAACCTTCGGCTCCCACGGCTCGATCACCTTGGGGGCGAACGCCGGCAGCAGCAGGCGGCGGGCCAAGCCGTGGAAGGGCGGGTCGCTGGTGATGGGCGGCGCCCCACCGATGGGGGCCGGGAGCGACAGGTCGCCGGGGCGACCGACCGACACGACGACCGCACGGCTGGTGAAGTTCTCGGTGTCGTACGCGACCTCGTGCACGGTGTCGTGCGTGATCGGGATCCACATGCCGCCGTAGCGGTCGGAGTGGGCGACAGGGCAGCCGCCCTCGCGCAGTTCCTTCCACACCTCGGGGCCTTCGGGTTGTACGCCGGGTCGGCGTGGTCGAAGTCGGACGCGAAGTCGCTCACCGGGCCGTAGTCGTCGGCGTTGTACGGCACGCGCTGCCAGACGTGGGTGCCCTCGGGCGAGTCGCCGAAGATCGGCGGGACGTAGTCGGGGCGCTGGGGCTTGGATGCGGTGTCGGTCATGGTCAGTCCTCCAGGACCTTGATCGCGAACTCGGGGCAGTTGGCGGCTGCGAGACGGGCCTTCTCCTGCAGCTCGGCGGGCACGTCGCCCTCGAGCAGCAGGACGGCCTGTCCGTAGTCGTCGACGTCGAACAGTTCGGGTGCGAGTGCGTAGCAGCGGTTGTGGCCCTGGCACTTGTCGGCTTCGAGATGGAGACGCATGGGTTGAGACAATACGCACGTTTTCGTCTCACGTCGAGAGTCGAGTTGTCGGCCGCCCTGTCGACGACCAGGATCTCCGTGTGCCGCGCACTCCGATCTCCGCCCCCGGCGCCACGGCCGTCGGGCCCTACTCGCACGCGATCGACAGCGACGGGCTCGTGTTCGTGTCGGGTCAGACGCCGATCGATGCCGCCACCGGTCGACTTGCCGAGGGCGGCGTCGACGTGCAGACCCGCCAGTGCCTCGCGAACCTCCGCGCCGTGCTGCGGGCAGGCGGGCTCGATCTCGACGACGTGGTGAAGTGCAACGTGTTCCTCACCGACATTGCCGACTTCGCGGCGATGAACGCGGTGTACGCCGAGACGTTCTCGCAGCCGTACCCGGCGCGCACGACGATCGGGGTCGCGGCGTTGCCGTTGGGTGCGAGCATCGAGATCGAACTGATCGCCCGCCGCCCGTTCTGACGTTCTGGTCGCGAATCTTCTCGGATTTCGAGAGGAATCGCGACCAGAACGATCAGGTGAGCGCGACCTGCGTCGGTGCCGGCGGGGTGAGCGCCGCGGGGAACCACACGCGCATCACCTGTCCCGACACGGCGACGATCATCCCGTCGAGGGCGCCCGCGTGCTGGTAGTCGCCCTCACCGCAACAGCCGCTGCGGAAGGTGTCGACACCCGGCCACGTCGGGGTGTCCGACACCCGGCCGGTCGCCGTGTCGAGCACGTACCAGCCGCTCGGCTGCTCGCCGGCCATCACGTCCACCGAGTCGGTGACATAAGCGACGCCGTCGCCGACCGGCCCGACGACCCGCCACCCGGGCAGCGACCACAGCTCACTACCCGTGTCGGGGTCGAGCCCGACGAGCCGTTCGTCCGGGCACGGCGAGGTGCCGTCGAGCTCGCCGCAGGCTACGGACACCACCACGTCGTCCTGGGCCGAGAAGGAGAAGCCCTCGCGTCCGGGCAGCACGAAGTCCGACGTCCACCGAATCTCGCCGGTCGCGTCCCACGAGGCGACTCGGGCACCGGCATCGCCGAACGTGTAGCCGACCGTCGGGCCCCACACCGATCGTCGCAACGCCTCGTCGGTGACCCAGACGCCGTCCACCTCGACCGACTGCGGTATCGCGACCTGCGTGTCGAGTCGCCCTCCCATCCGCAGCAGGCTGCCGTCGCGGCCGAGGTCGAGCTGCAACTCGCCGGCGGGGTGCCCGTCGAACTCGGGTGGAACGGTGGTGGTCGACCACGCCCACGTCGTCAGGTCGAGCCGCAACAGGCCGTCGGTCGCCGCGTCGATCACGTGACCGTGCTCGGGGCCGAACACCACCGTCTCGTCCTCGGCGAGCAGCAGCCGTCGGTTCGCCGTCGCCGCACCGTCGAGACCGGCGTCCGCCACCAGCTCGTCCAGCGTGGTCACGGTGTTGCCGTCGGCGAGCGACAGCACCTGCCACGTCTGACGCCACTCCTGCGCCGCGGTGTCGAACGCCGACGTCGCGAACAACACCCGGTCCGGATCGGAGTCGAGCGGCGCCACCACTGGCCCGGGGAAGTACCCGTCGACGCAGCGCACCCAGCGGACCACACCGTCGAGGTCGACCGCGGCGACCATCCCACCGGGGAAGTACGACGAGCTCACCGCGACGAGGAGCCCGCCCGGGATGCGCGCGGCGGCCGCATACGGTGCGCCGGCGCCCGCGCCTGCGTCGCCATCGGGCATCGCGACGGGCAGCGCGATCTCGAGTGCCGGATGGTCGCCGACGGCGCCGAGGGTGTCGAGCGCAGGATCGTCCGCCGGACCGGCGGGCTCACGCTCGGTCGCCTGGTCGTGGCACGCCGGCTCGTAGTGCCCCGTCGGCCCGGCAGCGACGGAGGTGACGGTCGTGACGGTCGCGACGGTGGTGGTGGGTGCGACGGTCGGCCGGGTGTTGGGGGGCGCTGCGCTCGTCGTGCTCGCAGCGGTCGCAGCCGGCTCGATGGTCGCGGGTTCGGCGGTATCCGCGCTCGACGTGGGGGCCGGCGTCGCGTCGCCGCCGTTCGACGCACACGCCACCAGCCAGACGGCACACAGCCCCACGGCCAGCAGGCGCACCCGACGAGGGGACCGCTGCGGTGTCACGGTCGCATCGTCGCGCGCGTCGCCTGCGTTCTGGTCGCGCATCTTCTCGAAACTCGAGAGGATTCGCGACCAGAACGCAGATGACGCCGGGAAGTACCGTGCGCAGCGGGGACGCACGCGACGAAGGGGGAGCGGATGTATCCGGGGAAGCACGCGGTCGAGCACGCAGATCGGGCGGCGTTCGTGATGGCCGAGAGCGGTGAGGCGGTCACGTACGCCGAGTACGAGGCACGCACCAACCGGCTGGCGCACCTGCTGCGCGCCACCGGCCTGCAGCGGCTCGACCACTACTCGATCTTCATGGAGAACCACGTCCGCTACCTCGAGACCTGCGGGGCGGGGGAGCGGTCCGGCCTCTACTACACGTGCGTGAACTCGCACCTCACCGCCGACGAGCTCGCCTACATCGTCGACAACAGCGAGTCGCAGGTGCTGATCACCTCGCGGGCCAAGCAGTCCGTCGCGCTCGAGGCGCTGGCGAACTGCCCGCGCGTGCGGCTGTGTCTGGTGGTCGACGGTGTCGACCTGCCCGAACGCGTCGGCGACATCGACGTGCGCGAGTACGCGACCGCCGTCGCCGAGCACCCCGACACGCCGATCGCCGACGAGTACCTCGGCGGCTCGATGCTCTACTCGTCCGGCACGACCGGACGACCGAAGGGCATCCTGCGCGCCCTGCCCGAGGTGCCGCCCGGCCACGAACTCCCGCTGTTCCAGTTCCTCGCCGGCATGTGGCACTACCGGCCCGACATGGTGTACCTGTCGCCCGCGCCGCTCTACCACTCGGCCCCTCAGGCGGCGGTGAGCCTCACCATCCGCATGGGCGGCACCGCGATCGTGATGGAGCGCTTCGACCCGGCGCGCTACCTCGAGCTCGTCGAGCAGTACCGCGTCACGCACAGCCAGCTCGTGCCGACGATGTTCAGCCGGATGCTCAAGCTGCCCGACGACGTGCGCACCCGCCACGACCTCTCCTCGCTCGAGACCGTCATCCACGCGGCGGCCCCGTGTCCGGTGCCGGTGAAGGAGCAGATGATCGAGTGGTGGGGTCCGATCGTCCACGAGTACTACGGCGCCACCGAGGCGATCGGCTTCACCGCCTGCGACTCGCACGAGTGGCTCGCGCACCGTGGCACCGTCGGCCGTGTGCTGCTCGGCGAGCTGCACATCCTCGACGACGACGGCAACGAGTGCCCGGTCGGCACGCCTGGACAGATCTGGTTCCGCACGCCGGCGCCGCTGCAGTACTTCAACGATGCCGCGAAGAGCCGCGAGGCCACCTCGGCCGACGGCTCGATGGCCACCGTGGGCGACGTCGGCTACGTCGACGACGACGGCTTCCTCTACCTCACCGACCGAGCGACGTTCATGATCATCTCCGGCGGGGTGAACATCTACCCGCAGGAGACCGAGAACCTGTTGATCACGCACCCGAAGGTGGCGGACGCGGCGGTCTTCGGGGTGCCGAACGTCGACCTCGGCGAGGAGGTGAAGGCGGTCGTGCAGCCGATGCCCGGCGTCGAGCCGGGACCCGAGCTCGAGGCCGAACTGATCGCGTTCTGCCGTGAGCACCTGTCGGCGCAGAAGTGCCCGCGCTCGATCGACTTCGATCCGGAGCTGCCCCGGCTCCCGACGGGCAAGCTCTACAAGCGCACGCTGCGCGACCGCTACTGGCCCGACCAGGCGTCCCGCATCGTCTGACGCGACGGGTCTCCCACTCACATGGGACCGACGTGGCCCAAACTGCGTCGACCCACGGTCGGTCAGCTCCGCAGCACAGCTCCCCGGTCGGTCCCCGCGCCACCCGTACGTTGCTCGCTCCGTGGAACCAGGAGCGCGCCTCGAAGCCGGTCAGGACGTCACGGTCGTGTGGAGCGATCGGCGTTCGGTGCGTCGGAGCAGTGCCACCGTGGTGGGGGAGGCGCTCGATCACATCGAGGTCGCGCTCGACCCGTCGTCCGACCACGGCGTCGACGACGACGCCGACGGCATGACCGGTGCTCGGGTCGGCACCCAGGTGGGCATGGTGTGGTCCGGCAACCTGGTGACCTGTGAGCTCGTGGCACGCGACGGCGGCCGGTTCCGGCTGCGCCCCGCCGGGCGCGTCGACGTCGTCGACGTCCGGTCCGTGACCCGCAGCCCGACGTCGCTCGACGCCACGTGGATCGGGACGACCGGACGCCCCTGGGCGGCCGCCGTGGTCGACCTGTCGCTGCGCGGGGCGCGGGTGGTGCTGCCGGTCGAGGCGTCGCCTCGCGACCGAGGCGTGCTCGTGTTCGGGGCCGACCGTCTGCCCGTCGAGATCCGACGGATGGCCACGCACGTCGGACTCGGCGTGGTCGAGGTGGGGACCCAGTTCCTCGAGCTCGAACCCGACGTGCGCCGGACGCTCATGCGCACGGTCGGCTCGGTGCGCATCGGCGAACACCGCTGGGGCTGATCGCGCCGTCCGCTCAGCGCGACACTGCGCTCGCGCGGACCACCAGCTCGGGTGCGATCACCACGTGCTCGTCGGGCGCTCGTGCGACGAGCAGGTCGATCGCGGTGGTGCCGATCATCGCCGGGTCCTGTCGCACCGTGGTGAGCGTCGGCGCGGTCCACCGAGCGGCGGGGATGTCGTCGAAGCCGGTCAGCGACAGATCGGTCGGCACCGTGACGCCGGCTGCGCCGAGCGCACCGACGAGTCCGATCGCGAGGAGGTCGTTCGCGCAGGCCACCGCGGTCACGTGCTGCTCGCCCCGGAGCTCGGCCACCTCGCCGGCCACCGCTCGCCCGCACTCGACGTCCATCCGCTCGACCGTCACGTCGACCAGGGCCGACCGCGCGTCCAGGCCGTGCGCGACGAGGGCGTCGACCACGCCCCGGCGTCGCCTCGCGCACCAGACGCGACCCGTCGGCCCGTTGAGGAGCGCGATGCGGTCGTGCCCGAGCTGGACCAGGTGCTGACCGGCGAGGCGCATCCCCGCGCGGTCGTCGACGCACACCGACGACACCCCGCGCGACCGTCCGTCGGCGCCGGCCACGACGACGTGCAGCGACGAGTCGCGGCACACGTCGAGGTGGCGGGCCGTCGGCGCGGTGGCCACCAGCACCCCGTCGATGCCGTACTGCTCGAGCCGGTGGACGACCTGCTGGAAGTCGCGCACCGAGTGCCCGGCGGTCGCGACCACGAGTGATGCGCCGCTCGCTGCGAGACGGTGCTCGGCGCCGGCGAGCACCGAGGTCCAGAACGGGTTGCGGACGTCGGGCAGCACGGCGGCGAACAGGCCCGACGTGCCCGTCGACAGACGGGCCGCGGCGCCGTTGCGCCGGTACTCGAGCAGGCGCATCGCGCCCTCGACCCGTGACCTCGTCTCTGCCGACACGCGTTCCGGGCGGTTGAGCACGTTCGACACCGTGCCCATCGAGACGCCGGCGGCGGCCGCCACGTCCCGCAGTCCCCGCCCTCTCCCCACGAATGGGGGAGCGTAGGCCCGGGCTCGTGACCTGTCATGTCCAGCCGGAGAAAACGTCCCCCGATCGAGTGAGCATTGGCGCAGCTCTGACGCACGGCACGTCATCACGATGTCGAGTAGTCACTCGAATTCCGTTGACCGAAGGTCAAGAATCACCCACAGGGGTTGGCATGTATCAAAACGGTTCACGTGATGGGGCAGGGGCAGAGCACAGACGGATGGTGGGTCCGCATCGACGATGCCGGCCGGGTCACGCAGTGGCCGTTCCCGCTCGTGGGTGATGCGCCGAAGCTGGTGGCGCTGGCGGTCCCCGACGATCGACCGCTCGTGGCCTCGGCGCTCCGCATGATCGCCGGCGAGCCGGCGAGCGCGGTCGACCTCACGTTCCAGTGGACCACCGTCGACGGGTCGGCGGCACGCGTGCACCTGCTGCTGCGCCGATGCGACGGCGGCGGTGCCGAGGGCGTGGTGCTCCCGGAGGGCCGGACCATCTTGATGCTCCCGCAGTCCATCGCCGAGAAGCTCACGCCCCGCGAGCGCGAGGTCGCCAGCCTCATCACCACCGGGCTCCGGGTCCGCCACATCCGAGACGTGCTGTTCCTCTCGGAGAACACGGTGCGCAACCACCTCAAGTCGATCTGCACCAAACTCGGCATCGGGTCACAGGAAGAGCTGATCGAGCTGGTGCTCGAACAACTCGTCCAGCCCGGCGAGCTCTCCACCGGGCGCTGACCGACCGCCACGGCGACGGCCCCTCCAGTTCGCCGTGTCACGCCCGGTCCGCATCGCCGAGGTCGCCCGCCTCGCCGGGGTGTCGACCGCGACGGTGTCGAACGCGCTCAACCGGCCCGACGTGGTGGCGCCCGCCACGTTGGCGAAGGTCCGCGCCGCGGTCACACGGCTCGGGTACGTGCCCCACGGCACGGCCCGTCAGCTCCGCACCGGTCGGAGCGGGCTCGTCGGGGTGGTGGTGCCCGATCTCGACAACGACTTCTGGTGCAGCACCGTCACCGCCGCCGAGAGCTGGCTCGCCGGACGCGGGGTCGGTGTGGTCGTCGCGACCTCGCGGTACGACTGGGACCGAGAGCACGACACCATCGAGCACCTGGTCGACCTCGGGGTCGACGGGCTCGTGCTCGGCACGTTGGCGTCCGACCGGATCGCTGCGGCCTATACGTCGCTGCCCGTGCCGGTGGTCGCGCTCGCTCGGCAGGGTCGACGGATCGGACTGCCGTCGGTGAGCCTCGACGAGCGAGCAGCGATGGCCCTCGCACTCGAGCACCTGGTCGAGCTCGGGCACCGACGGATCGTGTACGCCCGATCGGCCGGGGACCACAGCTGGACCTCGGAGCGCCGGCGCGGGCTCGACACCGCGGTGCGTCGGTGCCGACGTCGCGGCGTCGAGCTCGACGTCGCCGAGGTCGTCGTGCCGCGCGCGGTGCCCGCCGCCGGACCCGACGTGGCCGACGCGACGCTCGCGTCGGGGTCGCGTCCGACGGCGGTCCTGTGTGCGAACGACTACCTGGCGATCGGGGTGCTCGGTGCGCTCGCCGAACGCGGGATCGACGTGCCGCGCGAGATGTCGGTGATGGGTGTCGACGACCTCGAACTGGCGTCGTTGCTCTCGCCGCCGCTCACGACCGTCCGGCAGGACACCGCGTCGATGGGGGCCCGGGCGGCCGCCTGGGTGCACCTCGGGATCCCCGAGCGCTGCCACCAGCTGCTGACGCCGTCGCTCGTCGTGCGCGCCACGACCACCGCGCCGGCCGACGTCGTGGTCACGTCCGGCTGACGCGCGAGCATGGTCGTCATGGGGACGATCGAGGACTTCGACGGGGCGCGGCGCGCCGTCGCCGCCGGGCACGCCGCGGCGGATGCCGCCCGCGAGTTGGTGGCGCGGATGACACCGTACGAGCGGCTGTGGTGCCTCGACGGCGACGCGCCGACCTGGGCCGGCCTCGGGTTCCTCACCCAGCAGGACGGCTACCACCGGGCCCCGTTCGTCGGGGCCAGGGTCGAACGGTTGGGGGTGCCCGGGATCGCGTTCGCCGACGGGCCCCGCGGCGCGGTGATCGGCAACTCGACCGCGTTCCCCGTCGCGATGGCGCGCGGTGCCACGTGGGACGTCGAGCTCGAGGAACGCGTGGGCGAGGCCATCGGCCGCGAGCTCCGCGCGCAGGGCGCCACGCTCACCGG
>WBZL01003120.1_pt1 | contig 15450 bp, 12 predicted proteins | sample 5204291 | NCBI WGS metagenome assembly WBZL01 (sample SAMN12344345, study PRJNA552823) | activated sludge metagenome | biome: Activated sludge suspended growth; feature: Nitrification reactor; material: Wastewater; isolation source: activated sludge from nitrification reactor of wastewater...
ATCAGAACTGGGGCATTCCAGCCTCGCAAATGCTCGCTCGGCCGCGCGGTACCACGCTATCGCGTCGCCTGACAGCGATCGAGACACGATCGCATCGCTTCGTCGACCCTCACGCAGTGTCGTCCGCATGTGTCCACGCGGGGTCAATCGCCTCGCGGTGATGAGTATCGAATGACTGCGGACTGGGCGTCGTTGAGGCTTTCAGAGAGAGGAAATGCAATATGGAAATGCAACTGCGCGTTCAAAAGGCAGCGCGTTCAGACCCGAGCGCTCCCCACAGACCGGTTCCCAAACCCGTTGAATCGCTATGGCAACGGGTCACCAAGCGATTGGGGAAGGCTTGCTGCCCGGTCGTCTTGCTTCTGCTTGCGCCTTCGAGTGCTTTTGCGCAAGCCCCATCGACTCTCGGAATCTTCGTTGGTCCACCTGTTCCGGTGGCCGGACAGGCCTACACGATCCGAGGGCGAGGCGCGACAGTCAGCCCTCCAGTTACAGTGGAGAACATCACGGTAGCCCGCAGTGGCGATTTCGTCGACGTCACGTTCTTTATCAACCATGGCAGCGACTTCAGCTCGCCGGCGGTCTATGAGGGAACAGTTGCGGGCCCCGACCTTCCTGCAGGCACTTACACGTTTCGGCAGTTCGTTCGGCAGCGCTTCTTTGGCCAAGGCGGATATTCCAATCCGCCTGTCCTTCAATATTCGAAAACGGTCGTCGTCACTAACGCCTCGAATGTTGGAGAGGCCGTTGAGTACTACAACTCGAACCTCCATCATTACTTCATGACGGCTTCGTCGAACGAAATCGCAGCGCTCGACGCAGGTGTGTTCTCCGGATGGAGCAGGACGGGCCAGGTATTCCCCGGCCTTTACCTTGGCAATCCGTCGACGGACGCGGCGATCACGCCGGTTGCGCCGGTGTGTCGGTACTACGGAGTACCGAGTGCCGGGTTGGATACGCACTTCTTCACAGCGTTTGCGACCGAATGCGCGGTCATCCCGCAACTGTGGCCGAACAGTTGGATTCTCGAGACGCCGAATGCGTTCTATGTCTCGCTACCAAGCATCACTGATGGAAGCTGTCCCGACGGAACGATTCCGCTGTACCGACTGTTCAACGGAAGGCCCGATGTCAATCACCGATATACGACGTCGCTGGAGATTCGCCAGCAAATGATTGACCAGCAATGGATCCCGGAAGGGTATGGACCAATCGGTGTCGGCATGTGCATCAACGGCTAGTCATGTAACGAAGCAGGCTGCAAGTCCAATAGCAACAATTCCGCACGTCTAACTGACATCCGCGCGCGCGGGGCCGTCCTGGCCTCGGCGACGCGGTGGGACCCCATGACACTCTTTCGCTATGCGCTCGCATTGAGCGCAGCCCTCGGCTTGTCCATTCAGGCCTCCGCCCAAGATAGCTCTTCCGTTTCGACGATAACGTCGATCCCAAACACTCCATATTTCTATACAAATGAACTGATCGTAGAACTCGACACGAATGCGCTTGGTCAGGGTATCGACGATGTTGTTGCAACCCTGCAATCACGTTCGACCAATGCTGGGGTGCTTGAGCGCTTCGGTAGCCCAAGCAATGCCCGCGCACTCTCGCGAATCAGGATGCCGCAGCCCTCCGTAGCTGCTCTTGACGCAGCGGATCCAGAACGTAGGCTTCAAAGCATGGTGGTACTGCAATTCCCAAATGACGATGCCACGCGCCGCGCCCAGATGGCGCTTGCGCGGCATCCCGCGGTGATAGCGCAATCCAGAAACGTCATCGGCCGATACTCTACCGATCCGCTGATTCCGGTTGACACGGACGAGAAGAAATACCAGTGGGGCCACTACAAGCTGAACGTCATTCAGCCGGGCAATCCGACGGGGGTCTGGGCCACGACAAAGGGGAACGCCTATGTCGCCATCCTCGACAATGGCCTGCAAGCCGGCGGAAACGTTCATGCCGACTTGGCGGCAAACTACCGACCGCAGTTTTCGTACAACTACGGTTACGCGCACAATGGGGCAACTGGTGGAAGCCTATCTCCTACCAATCTCGACGAAACACCCTTCCTCAACTATTACTCTACGTACTCAGCTGGCCACGGAACGCACGTAGCTGGAGTCGTCGCAGCTTCAAGCGACAACGGCTTCGGGGGAAGCGGTGTCTGTCCGTCGTGTTCCATCGTCGCCGGCAGAGTCACGCGCGTCGACAGCGATGGCTACGGCCACTACTACGCTGGCCCGGATTCCGTGTCGCTTGCGACAGGACTGGCAGACGTCGTGTCGCATGGCGTCCAGGTAGTCAACCACAGTCTAGGCATCCCGAGCTCTGCGCAGGTCGGCGCCGCGCTCGCGAAGGCGGTCGCGCGCGACGTGGTTGTCGTTGCAGCATCTGGCAATGGGGCCATGAACGAGGTGGACTATCCGGCAAGTGATGCCCACGTGATCGCAGTCGGCGGGGTGAATAGCCTTGGGGCGATGTGGTACGAAGACCCCACCACAGGTTCGAACTGGAGTGAGATTACAAAAGTCCAGCAATTTGTGGCGCCCGCCAAGGACATCATCTCGACGGTTTACGTTGGCAAGGACTGGAACACCGATGCTCCGTGGAACTGCGGAGACAGCTTCCCTTCTGGCTTTGCGACTGGTTACGGCGATTGCACGGGGACGTCTATGGCAGCGCCGCACATTGCCGGACTTGTGGGACTCATGCGCTCGGCAGATCCACTCAAGTCTCGGAAGAATGTCCGCGATATCCTTTCGGCGACGAGCAACACTACTGCGTGTACGAGCGGCTCGACGCAATGCGGACTGGGCGTGCCGGATGCGACGAAGAGCGTCGTAGCAATGCTCGGCGGTAACAACGTATTGAACCGGAAGACGCCGCTATTCAGCTTCTACAGCTCCTCGGCACTGGACCATTTCTACACGACCGTGCCACAGATGGCCATGTCGGCTATGGAGCGGGGAGGTCTGCTGCCTCAGCCGGCTAGTCAGCCCGCAGTGAGCTATCAAGGCATTGGTTCCACGATTGGACAGTACTCAGCGTATCCCGCGGCTACATGCAGCCCCTTGCCTTGCTCAAACACTCCGAAGGCGATTGCGGTCGTAATGACCGTTGCAGCGAACCCGTCTGGAGGAACGCCGCTCGTTCCGCTTTACCGGATGAGCTACAAGTGTGGTGACGAGCTCGTCACGAGCCCCCCGAATGCCGCAAATCCCATTTGTGCGTCAAGCCCGTCTCACCTGAGCCACTTCTACTCTACCGATCCTACCGCTGTGGCCGTGTACACGGGTTACGACGTCAGTGGAACCTATGTTGGCGGTGGGCTTGGCTATAAGCTCGATGGCATTGAAGGCTTCATCTACTCGACTGCCGTGGCCCAGCCGTCGGGTACGGTCCGTCTGTGCAGGAAGTACGACCCCGCCCGCGACGACTATGTCCTGTTTCCGGGCTCGGGCACCGGCGGCCTGAGCTGTTCCGCAACAACCGATGGTTACTCGGGTGGCAACTACTATCAAACGGCCGGTGGAACGGATTGGATCGGCTGGGTTTATCCGGCCTCTACGACAATCGGCGCAACTCAAACGAACGCTGCGCCGACAATCAGCATCTCGTCGCCTGCGAATGGCTCCAGCTTCGCAAAGAACTCAACCGTTACGATCAATGCTTCCGCCAGCGATTCGGATGGTTCGATTTCGGAGGTGCGCTTCTTTGTTGATCAGAAGCTAATTGCCTCCGACACCTCATCTCCGTTCTCAGCCACTTGGTCTTCAGGCACGAAGGACACGTACACACTGACGGCTATTGCTATCGACAATCGAGGCGCCGTTACGGCCTCGGCTCCGATTTCCATCAAGATTGGAGCGGGTGCGCCTACGCCACCGGCGTTCGTAAATGCTGGCTTCGAGTCCCCATCTGTTGGTCTTGGCAACTATGTCGCGAATCCTACCGGGGCCGGTGTCGGCTGGACGTTCGTGCCTGCAGGCGGATCGGGCAGCTCCGGTGTATCGGCCAATAGCAGCGCTTTCACTACGCAGAATCCTGCGGCACCTGAGTTGTCTCAAGTGGGCTTCCTACAAGGTGCAACCACCATCTCTCAGGTCGTCAATTTTGGCAGCGTGGGCGGCTACCACTTGGAGTTTTCTTGGGCCCAGCGCTACTCGAATCAGACATTTCTAAAAGTACAGCTCAAGGTGGATGGTGTGAACTGGGGCTCACCGTTCTACCCCACGTCGGTGAACTATGTGAGCAGTTGGTCGCCGAGCTTTTCTATTGGGTCGACAGGAAACCACACGATTACACTGCAAGGTGTGAATGATGGATACGACAACACGATCTTCTTTGATCAGGTGACAGTCGTAGCAGACTAGCATTTGCATTTCGCCGGAATTTGGAGCAGGCTCCCCAAGCCTGCTCTAATTCCATTTCAATGAATCGCTGGCGTGGAGTCTTGCGCCAGGATAACTAGGCAACTAAGTCATACGACAGAAATGCTGGCGCTGAACCAAACCACATTCGTGACATTCGCGGTGTCGTGCTTTCCTTCATGTCAAGAGCCGTCGACGTTTCCAGGAGCAGTTATGAAGCCTGCGTGGATGGAGTGTGTATGCGATCCTATGATGCTTCGCGCACTGCCAAAGCAATGGTTCGGCCGAGCCCTGAAGATCTGCGCTCTCGCGGTTGGCTGCGTTATTGCTCCAGCATCCAGTGCCGCGGAGCTGTTCCTTGGACCCTACCTCGGCGCAGGCGGCGGCCAGTCGTTCTTCGACATGAACTTCGCCGGCCAGGTGAACTCGGCGTACTCCGGGACCGGATTCACGGTCGAAAGCGCGAATCTCACCGACGATAAGGACGGCGCGTGGAAGTTGTATGGCGGATGGCGATTCCACCGCTACGGTGCGATCGAGGTGGGCTACCTCGACTTCGGTCGTGCTACGACGCACTACGATATCGGCGTGCCGCAAGGCGTGGCGCGCCGCGACGGCCGCTATCGGCTTACTGGCTGGGAAACTTCGCTCGCCGGCACGCTGCCTGTCGGTGATCGCGCGACCGCGTTCGCGAAGGCAGGCGTGCTGTTCTCGCGACTTAAGTATTCCGAGAGCGGCACCAACCAGTTTGATGAGCCGACATCATTCTCGGCGACGGGCAACCAGTCGCGCTTCACATGGGGCCTTGGTGGCTCGTTCGAGGTTTGGCAGGCTCTGTCCGGGCGGCTCGAGTGGCAGCGTGTCGAGAAGGTCGGAGAGACGTTCGACCTCAACGAGAGCGGCAACGGTCGTTTTGACCACGTCGACCTCGTTACCCTGAGTGTGCAATGGCAATTCAGGTAGGTGATATCGCTTTAGTAACGGGTACGCTGAGCCTGAGTGGCCATCTCGGCGAGGGACGCTAGCGGTGTCACGATTTCGGTCACTGGGGCCGCTTTGCCTCACAGCAGCAACTGGTGCGCATGAACCTCCTAGCCGACGTCCTGCTTGCGCAGCAGCCATTTGATCATGCGCGCATTCGGCATGAACTAGCCAAGAAGTTTCCGACGCAATTCCTCGTACGAGAACGCTCTACCGGCGTACGTTGGTTGTATTGATGCGTCATAGGGTCGAATTGGCGCCGAGCGCACAGCTATACCCACGATACAGCCTCTCGGCCACATCCAGAAGCATTGGGGTCCGCGCAGGTGCTTTACTGAGGCCGCCGCGGATCAGTAGCAGCGCCAGCGAGCCTCCTAGGTGAGAAGCAGCGCGATGCGCATTGAGTGATGCTCTCAAGCTGCGCAGACTTGGAGTCCGCTGCTCCGCGTGCACACGTTGTCTTTGGACAGCGGCTCATGTGATGGCACGCCACCAAGATGTGCCACAACTGCTTGACTTATCCCGTCCCTCCGCTTGCGACGGCACGACCAGCTCCATGTCTTCGACCCACATTAATTCGCAGAATGCTTGCGTCGGTCGAGTTGCAGGCTTGAGAAGTGCCGCCCGGAAGAGCGGGATGCATCAGCATTGGAACCTCACGCGCACCCCTAGCTGCATTGCGCAATGGAGCTTCGTCTGCGATGAACGGGCGAGCGCTCGGCTGCCGGTGGAAAAGAAAGGGCCACGCTGATTCAAGTGCTTGGCCGCGTGGCAGACCACGATATCGGCACGCCGGGCCTTGGCTTCCACATCTTGACAAAAGCTTGCACATGTGTATGGTACAACGATGGAGCGGCAAGGCGTGCCTGCCTCCTTGGATGTCAGCTCCCACGCCGAAGCTCGTCGTTTGGTTGAAATCATTTGCGAACTCAATCGACAACGGGATTTTCGAAGTCAGCTGACCGGCATTGAGCGAGCCGTTGGAGGTGCGAATGCGCGTTGCGAGATATCTTTTCTGGATGGTGTGCACCGCAATTCTGCTGAGCAACTCCAGCTTTGCGGCGGATAGTCCCCCGCTCGGTGTGTACCCCACACCACCCGTCCCGATTGCAGGTGAGCGAATTGTGCTCATTTACCGATTCGCGTGGATCGGTTTTCCGGTCACCTTTCCCAAGCAAGAGGTTCAGCTCAACGGAAATGCGCTTGACGTGACGATATTCATCGAACGTCAGTCGATGAACGGGAACATGGGGGTCATCGCCACCAGTGCGGAGATCGATTCATTGCCTTCAGGCACCTATCATCTTCGATTTTATAGTCGCGTAAAGAACCCCGGAGATGCTGACTACGCAAGTCCATACTTGGTATCCGCTCAGGACATGTATGTGGCGCCCTCTACTGCCGCGACATCCGCAATCGAGTTCTTCAACGCCGGGCTGGGCCACTACTTTCAGACGGTAAGACCTGACGAAGTCGCCGCACTCGATTCGGGCGTGTTTCCTGGCTGGGTAAGAACGGGCAAGTCATACCGGGTCTACGCTCTTGCTAACGTGCAGCAGGGACCCCATCAGCTCGAACCCGTGTGTCGCTACTACGGCCTTCCATCTGCGGGATTGGATACGCACTTCTTCTCGGCTTTCCAGAGCGAGTGTGAGGCGATCCCGACGCTGTTTCCGAACTCTTGGGTGCTCGAATCGCCGAATGCGTACTTTGCCGTCCTGCCCTACATCAAAGCAGATGGTCACTGCCCAGAGTTCATGGTTCCTGTCTATCGGCTTTGGAATGCGCGTGCGGACGTAAATCATCGATATACAACGTCGCTGTCCGTGCGGGAGGAGATGATTCTGCAGGGGTGGATACCCGAAGGATACGGCTCACTTGGGGTCGGTTACTGCGCGCTCAGCGGATAGGGATCACAGGTCTTCTGGCGACAGACAACACGAAAACAGGGGGGGATGATGCAGCGCCACTTTGCAATCGCCACGCTGTTGGTAACAGCAACCTTCTTCGCGGTCCCCAGCGCGCAATGCGCACCTACAGATAGCACTGATTCGGTGATTGTTCTGACGCCAATGCGTGAGTGGCGAGGAACCACGTTGGTTGTTGAACTCGATAGCGAATTGTTGGGTGTCGAGTCGCCGGCGGTACTCGTCGCCGACTTGAGAACTTCGGGCACCGCGAGTCGCTACGCAGACGCATTTGCGTCCCCCAAGTATGCGCGACTCTACTCTCCGATAGACCAAAAGGCTTCCGGGAGAGCTCGACTTGAGAGCGATGATCCCGAAAGGCTGCTCGCGAACAGTGTGATTCTCGACTTCGAAGATGAAGAACAGACGTCTCGAGCACTCATGACCCTGATGCGGCATCCGGCAGTTAAGAGGGTGACTCGCAGCGCAATAGGCAACTATTCGGCGGATCCACTGCTTAGTGTTGTATCAGGACAGCCACAGCTGTATGAGCAGTGGTTGCATAGAACGAACGTCGTTCAGCCTGCCAACTTGACCGGGATTTGGGGACGCACGCGGGGTAACGCATATGTCGGAGTACTTGACAACGGCATTCTGACGAATGGAGGCGTACATCCTGATCTAGCACCGGCTTTTCGACAACAATTCTCGCGCAACTTTGGATATCCATTCAATGGTGTGAATGGCACAGCGACCGGCACATCTGCCACCAACGTAGACGAATTTCCGTGGCTTACTGCAACATCCTCAAACCAATATGTGAGTCATGGGACTCACGTTGCTGGCTTGATTGCCGCTGGCGCGGACAACTACCAGACGCCGGGAGATAGCCGACAAGGCACGGGCACCTGTCCTAAATGTTCACTTGCGGTTGGCCGGGTATCCCAAGCGTTCTACCAGACCACCCTCGATGGTATTGCCTACTACGCGTACGCCCCGAATTTTGCTGCAGTTGGCACCGGAATATCGTCAATGATGGAAACGGGGATGCAAGTGCTTTCGATAAGCCTCGGCGACCCGGAAAGATCGGCGAATAGCGAACCAGCCCTCCACGCCGCCCTGCAGGCCGCGGCGGCGCGAGACATTGTTGTCGTTACTGCCGCAGGAAATTTTGGTACGGGAATCCTGCAGTATCCGGCAAGCGACGCAGGAAACGTGGTGCCCGTCGGCGGCGTGAACTGGGGCGGCGACTTTTGGCGAGGCGGTTGGTCCGGGGAGCTCCAAAGCTATTTCGGATCCAGTTGGAGCACCGACTCATCGCACCAGCACTTCGTGGCGCCCGCCACCAATGTCATTTCGACGATTTACACTGGCTACGACTACTACCCGGCAGCGCCGGTCGAATGCGGGCAGCAATTCCCGGGAACTATCGGCAGCGGCTGGGGAAACTGCAATGGCACTTCAATGTCGACGCCGATCGTCGCAGGCATCTATGCGCTCATGCGATCGGTGGACCCGCTAAAGACACGCGCTGCGCTGCGCACGATCATGGCAGCGACGACTAATCGCGCAACATGCACCGACGATGCAGAGTGTGGCTTGGGCATCCCCGACGCCACGGCTGCGGTTAACGCTGCAGAAGTGGCTCCGCAAAACTGGACGGGGGGATAGGTGGGTAGCTCTGCTTTAATGGCGCTTGGACGCCGAGGAGCAGAGAGCATGAAACGACCACGCAGGAACCATTCAGCGAAGTTCAAGGCGACGGTGGCCTTGGCGGCGATCCGGGGTGAGAAGACCTTGGTCGAGCTGGCCGAGCGGTACCAGGTGCACCCGAACCAGATCGGGCAATGGCGACTGGAGCTGCTGGAGCGCGCGGCCGAGGTGTTCGCGACGGCGGCCGACAAGCGTGACGCTGGCCCCGACGTCAAGACGCTGCACGCGAAGATCGGGCAGTTGACGCTGGAGAATGATTTTTTGGCCGGCGCGCTCGGTCGCGTAAGCGATGCGAGCGCAAAACGATGATCGATTCGACGCACCCGCTGCCGATCGTGCGCCAGGCACAATTGCTCGACCTGTCGCGCTCGTCGGTGTACTACCGTCCGCAGCCGACTTCGGATGAGGACTTGGTGCTGATGCGCCGGATCGACGAGCTGCACCTGGAGCATCCGTTCGCGGGCAGCCGGATGCTGCGTGACCTGCTCAACCGGGAGGGTTTCGCCGTAGGGCGCAAGCATGTCACGACGCTGATGCGCAAGATGGGCATCGAAGCGCTCTACCAGAAGCCGCGGACCAGCGGTCGTGATCGAGAGCATCCGGTGTTCCCATATCTGCTACGAGGAATGACGATCGACCGCCCGAACCAGGTCTGGGCGATGGATACGACGTACATCCCGATGCGGCGTGGCTTCGTGTACCTGACCGCGGTGGTCGACTGGGCCACCCGACGGGTGCTGGCGTTCCGGGTATCGATCAGCCTGGCCGCTGACGTCGCGGTGGAGGCGCTGAACGAGGCGATCGCCCGCTACGGCGCGCCCGAGATCATGAATACTGACCAGGGCAGTCAATTCACGGCGTCGTCGTTCATCGATGTCCTGCGCCGGCACCACATCCGGATCAGCATGGACGGCAAAGGCTGCTGGCGCGACAACGTCTTCGTCGAGCGACTGTGGAAGACGATCAAGTACGAGCACGTGTATCTGCATGCCTACGAGACGGTGTCTGAAGCGCGAACCAAGATCGCGACCTACGTCGACTTCTACAACAGTCGTCGTCCGCACAGCAGCATCGACCGTCGCACGCCGGACGAGGCATACTTCAATCGGCCGCTGAAACTGGCGGCATAACCCGCAGAGCTACACACTTAAGAATCCCGAGAAACTGTCCAACTGCGCGGGGCCACTTCTATGGGCTCCTACAGAAAGATATGGGATTGTGAACTGATTGGCATTCTTCTCGGCACACCAGTAGTTGTGTTCGCTTGGTGTCAAGATGAAATTCAGTGTCTTCCTGCCCGCCGCATTAGATTCCATGGCCACCTTGAAAAGCTTCGGTGCGGTTGGGCTCGCAATTGGGTCGATCACCTGTTCGGAGGCCCCCGGAGGCCCATCGCGACATTGGTCGAAGGAGGGGTCATTGTTCGCATGGACGACCCAGTAATTTGAGCTGGGCGATCCCAGGGAAAAATACGTATCTGTGGAATACGCAAGGCAGCCAAGCCATGAATCCCCGATTAGTGTCGAGTTTCCTCTGCAAGCCTCCGCTTCTTGCAGGGTTCCTTTCCAGACTGAGCCGAGTCCCGCACGACCTGCGCATCCGGAGAAGTTGAGTGGGTCGGACGCGTTCCATAGGCACCCTTCGGATCCTGGATTGCCGCTACCTGTGTACCACAATGTTAGCCAGTTCGAGCCGACGCCGAAGCCGACCGGATATTCTGTTCGCGTGGCGCCGTTCTGAAACAGTGGATCCCAAAAGTTGGCTGCTGCCGACCAACTTAGGACCACTGCGGCCAATCCACATGCAAGGCAACGCAACTTTTTCATAGCCCCTTCCTCCACTAGAGATGACCTGACAGAGTTCTGGCGTGCGATTTCCGAGGAAATCGAGCTATTCACAATTCGGCGCTGTCAGCCTGTGATAATGTACCGTACAAATTGGCGCTGTAGTAAATCAATATGTAGGCGACGTGTCAATAGAGAAAACACCTGATACCCAGAATTTCAGACTTCCGCCTACATAGGCGAGCGCCTTTGTAGGCAGTCCAGCTCGGAAAGCAGTGCAGGAAAGAACATCGACCGGGATCTCTGAGCATTGACCACTTCGACCTCTGAGACCGGTGGATGGATCGCCGCGACCTTCACGGCTCGAGCCGCGATTTAGCGGTGGGCGTAACGCTATGTCTGCCAAATGGTCTGTTCGCCTCGCTCGGAACCGCGGAGTTCCGCCAGTTCCTGGGCAACGCGCTGAAGTGACGCGGGGCGACCGCCCGCGGCCGGGAACGGTCGCTTGACGGTGTGGCGACGGCGGCCTGGTCGTTGCGCCTGGGCCTCGCCGCTACTCCGCGTCGGGCTGGTTCGCCGGGGCGGCGCGCCGGAACGCTTCGAGGGCCTCGCAGGCCGACACGATGCGCAGGATGGTCGGTTTGTCGTCGAGCCGCGCGCCGACGCGACGCGCGTTGAACACCTGCGGCACGAGGCAGCAATCCGCGAGCGTCGGCGTCTCGCCGTGGCAGAAGCGGCCGGTGCGCGGGTCTTCGCGGAGCATCCGTTCGACCGCGCCGAGCCCGAGGTCGACCCAGTGCCGGCACCAGGCTTCCCTGCGCGAGTCGTCGGCGCCGAACTCCCGCGCGAGGTACTGCAGCACGCGCAGGTTGTTGAGCGGATGGATATCGCAGGCGATGGTCTGCGCGATCGCGCGCACGCGCGCTCGTCCGGGCGCATCGGAGGGCAGGAGCGCGGGCGCCGGATGGGTCTCGTCGAGAAACTCGATGATGGCGAGGGATTGCGTGAACATGCCCTCGTCGGTGGAGAGCACCGGGACGAGCCCCAGCGGGTTGCGCGCGAGGTGCTCCGCCTGCCGCTGCTCGCCGCCGTCGCGCAAGAGGTGCACCGGGACGGCCTCGTAGGGCAGGGCCTTGAGGTTGAGCGCGATGCGGACGCGGTAGGCGGCCGAGCTGCGGAAGTAGGTGTAGAGCGCGAGCATCGCCGGCGTCACCCGCTGGCACCCGGTGGCGTCTGTCGCTCGACGCGCTGGTCGATCGCGCCGAAGATGCTCTTCCCCGCCGCGTCGAACATCTCGATGCGGACCGTGTCGCCGAACTGGAGGTAGGGCGTCTGCGGCTTGCCGGCCTCGATCGTCTCGTACATCCTCACCTCGGCAATGCAGCAGTAGCCGACGCCGCCGTTGCCGATGCTCGAACCGTGGAGCCCGCCCTGCTTGTTGGACACGGTGCCCGAGCCGATGATCGACCCGGCGCAAAGTTCGCGCGTCGCGGCGGCGTGCGCGACCAGCCGGTGGAAGTCGAACACCATGTCGGTGCCGGCATCCGGCTTGCCGAACAGCTTGCCATTGACGTGCACCGTGAGAGGGCGGTGTACCTTGCCTTCCTTCCACGCATCGCCGAGTTCGTCCGGAGTGACCGCGACCGGCGAGAACGCCGACGCCGGTTTCGACTGGAAGAACCCGAAGCCCTTCGCGAGCTCGGCCGGGATCAGGTTGCGCAGCGACACGTCGTTCACCAGCATCAGGAGCCGGATCTCGCGGGCGCAGCGATCCGGGCCCGCGCCCATCGGGACGTCGCCCGTGACCACGGCCACTTCGGCTTCGAGGTCGATGCCCCAGTCGGTGGACAGCGCGCGGACCGGATCGCGCGGACCGACGAACGAGTCCGAACCTCCCTGGTACATGAGCGGGTCGGTCCAGAAGCTCTGCGGCAGCTCGGCTCCGCGCGCCCGCCGCACCAGTTCCACGTGGTTCACGTAGGCGGAGCCGTCGGCCCACTGGTAGGCGCGTGGCAGCGGCGAGTGGCACTCCGCGGCGTCGAAAGGCATCGTCGCCCGGCCCGCGACGGCACTGTCGGTCCCGCGCTCGAGTTCGTCGAACGCGAGCCGCAGCGCCGGTTCCGCGACTTCCCAGCGGTCGAGCGCCTGCTGCAGCGTGCCGGCGATGTCGCCGACGGTCCGGCAGCGGGCGAGGTCGCGGCTGACGACGACCAGCGTCCCATCGCGTCCGCCGCGCTTCAGCGTGGCCAGCTTCATGGTGTGCGGGACTCCGGCCTATTTCTGCTTGCGGATCTTGTCGACTTCGCCGGTGACCTCGCGGAACAGGTCCATGCCGACTTCCTTCGAGAACTGGTTCCAGACCGGCTGGACGCGTTCGCGCATCCGCAGCACTTCGGCGGGAGCGATGTCGTTCACCTGCATCCCGCCGGCCGCGAGCTTCGCCTGCGCCGACTGCGCCTGCTCGCGCGCGACCTGGCGCTGGTAGGTCCGCGCCTCGACCGCGGCGTCGACCAGGGTCTTCCGGTCGGCCTCGGAGAGCTTGTCCCAGAACTTCTTCGACACCAGCGGGAGGAACGCCCCGTACGAGTGCTTGGTCAGCGACAGGTACTTCTGCACCTCGCCGAGCTTCAGCGCGGCGATCACCGCGGTCGGCGTGCCCTGGCCGTCGATGGTGCGTGTCTCGAGCGCCGTGTAGAGCTCGGGCACCGCGAGCGGGACCGGATTGGCGCCGAGGGCGCGGATCGTCTCCTGCGTGATCTTCGCCTGGATCGAGCGGAACTTGAGGCCCTGGAAGTCCTCGACCCGCCGGATCGGATGCTTGCTGTTGGTCGCGTTGAAGAAGCCGTTCTCCCAGTACGCGAGGCCAACGAGGCCGACCGCGGGCAGCTTGTCGAGGAGCCGCTTGCCGATCGGGCCGTCGAGAATCGTGTCGACCTCCTTCTCGCTCTCGAACAGGAACGGGAAGTCGAGGATCTCCATCTCCTTGACCATGCCGGTCAGCGTCGTGGTCTGCGGCACGGTGAACTCGACCGTGCCGCCCTGCAGCGCGGAGGTGACCTGCACGTCGTTGCCGAGCGCACCGCTGTAGAACCCCTTGATCTTGATCCGGCCGCCGCTCTTCTGGTCGACCAGTTCGATGAAGCGGGCCACGCCCTGGCCCTGGTGCGACTTCTCCGGCAGCGTCACGGCGAACTTGCCGGTGATCTGCGCCCCGGCGGCGCCGGGAACGAGCGCCGCGGCGGCGAGCGCCAGCGTTGCGGCAGCGAGTTGCATTTTCACGATCGAATCCTCCTCGGGAGATTGCGGACGGTCAGCGCCACCACCCGGCCGGAACCATGACCAGGGATGGGAACAGGATGATCGCCACGAGCACCATCAGCTCGGCGAACATGAAGGGAAGCACGCCGCGGGCGGCCTGCGCGAAGCTGATCTTGCCCACCGAGCTCACGACGTTCAGCACGACGCCGACCGGCGGCGTGATCATGCCGATCGAGCGGTTCATGATGAACACGACGCCGAGGTAGACCCGATCGATGCCGGCCGCGACCGCGATCGGCAGGAACACCGGCGTGAAGATCAGCACGATCGGGATGAAGTCGAGCACCATGCCGGCGAGGAAGATCGCGGCCATCATCGCGGCGACGAGCAGCACCTGGCTGCCCGCGAACGCGGTCATCCACCGGCCCACCTGGCCCGGGATATCGGCCACCGTGATCATGTACGAGGCGACCATCGCGAACGACGCGAGGATCAGCACCACCGCGGTGGTGCGTGCGGTCAGCAGCAGGCAGTGGTAGATCGAGGCGGGGGTGAGCTCGCGGTAGATGACCGCGCCGACGAACAGCGCGTAGGCCGCTGCGACCACGGCCGCCTCGGTCGGGGTGAAGATGCCGAACTTGAGGCCGCCGATGATGATGACCGGCATCATCAGCGCCCAGAATCCGCGCCCCAGGAGCAGGATGCGCTCGGCGAGCGGCACGCGCGGCGCGACCGCCGAGGCCTCGCGGCGCGACACGAGCCACCAGGCGATCACGAGCGACGTGCCCATGTAGATCCCCGGCGCGATCCCGGCGAGGAACAGCTTGGTGATCGAGACGTTCGCGACCACGCCGAACAGCAGGAAGCCGATCGACGGCGGGATCACCGGGGCGATGATGCCACCCGCCGCGATCAGGCCGCAGGCGCGATCGGGGTTGTAGCCCGCCTTGCGCATCATCGGCATCAGGATCGCGGCGAGCGCCGCGGTGTCGGCCACGGCTGAGCCCGACAGGCTCGCCAGCACCACCGCCGCGACGATCGCCACGTAGCCCAGCCCGCCGCGCAGGTGCCCGACGAACGCGCCGACGAGGTCGACGATGCGCTTCGACAGCCCGCCGGCGTTCATGAGTTCGCCGGCGAGGATGAAGAACGGGACCGCCATCAGCACGAAGTTGTCGGCGCCGCCGATCGCGTTCTGGACGATGATCTGCGAGTCGAACTGGCCGAGCTGCAGCATCACGCCGATCGCGGCGAACAGGAGCGCGAACGCGATCGGCATCCCGAGCGCGATCGTGCCCAGCAGGATGGCGAGGAACAACGCGGCGGTCACTGACCGTCCTTCCCGCGCTGGTGCGCCGTGAGCTGGTCGACTTCCTCCTGGACCCGGCTCTCGAGGTTCTGGGTGAGGACCAGGTCCTCGTCGGTCGCCGGTCCGGC
>WBZL01001436.1_pt1 | contig 15428 bp, 13 predicted proteins | sample 5204291 | NCBI WGS metagenome assembly WBZL01 (sample SAMN12344345, study PRJNA552823) | activated sludge metagenome | biome: Activated sludge suspended growth; feature: Nitrification reactor; material: Wastewater; isolation source: activated sludge from nitrification reactor of wastewater...
GGTGCTCCTCGCCGACCTGCTCGATCGCTCGCGCGACGAGCTGGCCCGCCTGTCGGTGCTCGACAACGCGATGACCTACCGCATCGCCCAGTTCACCGCCGCCTCGCTGGTGGACTACGCCCGCTACTACGCCGGCTGGGTGGACAAGATCGAGGGCAAGGTCACCTCGTCGCACTCGGTGGGCCGCGAGTTGGCGTTCACCACTCCCGAGCCGTACGGCGTGGTGGGCATCATCATCACCTGGAACGGCCCCTTGGTGTCGCTGGGGATGAAGGTGATGCCCGCGCTCGCCGCCGGCAACACGGTGGTCATCAAGCCGAGTGAGCTGACTCCCTATGCAACCGAGTTCTTCATGCAGCTGGTGCGCGAGGCCGGCCTGCCCGACGGTGTCGTCAACATCGTGCCCGGTACCGCAGCGGCAGGGGAGGCATTGGTACGCCACCCCGACGTGCAGAAGATCAGCTTCACCGGCGGCCCGAGCACCGCCCGCAAGATCCTGGCCGCGTGTGCGGAGGGGCTCACGCCGGCGGTGATGGAGTTGGGTGGGAAGTCGGCGGCGCTGGTGTTCCCCGACGCGAACCTCGACATGGTGGCGGCGGTGGTCACCACCTCGGTGCACCAGACGCTGGCCGGTCAGGGGTGTGCGCTGGCCACCCGCCTGCTGGTGCACGACGACGTGTACGACGAGTTGGCGGCCAAGGTGGTGGAGCGCACCCAGGCGATCGTCCTCGGTGATCCCCGCGAGCCGGATACCGGGATGGGGCCGGTGGTGTCACGCGAGGCACAGGCACGCATCGTCGGCATGATCGAGCGTGCCGTCGGGTCCGGTGCGGCCACCTTGCTGTGCGGCGGTGGGGTGCCCGGTGGCGATCTGGCGAGCGGGTTCTTCGTCCAGCCCACGGTGCTGGGCGATGTCGACCCGGCGAGCGAGGTCGCGCAGGTGGAGGTGTTCGGCCCGGTGCTGTCGCTGATCCGGTTCACCACCGAGGAGCAGGCGATCGAGATCGCCAACGGCACCTCGTACGGCCTCGCGTCGTACATCTGGACCAACGACGTCAACCGCATCACCCGCGTTGCCGCACGGCTCGAAGCAGGTGGCGTGTACGTCAACGGCGCCTCGCCGGTGGTGGGTTGCGAGCTGCCCTTCGGTGGCCTCGGCATCTCGGGTTTCGGCCGCGAGGGCGGTCTGGAAGGCTTGGCGGAGTTCCTGCGCACGAAGGCGGTTGCCATCCGATGAGTGTTCCGTTCCAGATCGACGGCAGCGTCGCCGTGCTCACCGGCGCGGGTAGTGGAATCGGGCGTGCCACCGCAGTCGCGCTGGCCCGAGCCGGTGCGCGGGTGGTGGCCAGCGACATCGACGCCACCCGGGCCGAAGAGACCGCAGGGTTGATCCGTGAGGCCAGTGGTGATGCCGTGGGGTGCATGGCCGACGTCGGCGACGAGGCGGCGATGGTGGCGCTACGCGACCTCGCCCTCGCGCAGTACGGCAGGGTCGACATCGTGGTGAACAATGTCGGCGTCATCACGATGGGGCCACCCGAATCGATCCCGTTGCCTGCCTGGCAGCGCGTGCTCGACCTCAACGTGCTGGGTGTCGTGCGCAGCAACCTCGCCTTCCTGCCGCTGCTCATCGAGCAAGGGCGTGGGCACATCGTGAACACGGCCTCGGCGTCGGGCCTGCTCGCCTACGGGTTCGACCGTCTTCCCTACGTGGCGAGCAAGCACGCGGTGGTGGGCCTGTCGGAGGCGCTCGCGCTGTATCTGGCCCCGCTGGGTATCGGGGTGACGTGCGCCTGCCCCTCGGGGGTGGCCACCAACATCATGGAGCAGATCACGTTCTACGGGAAGGCGGGCTCACCCCGTGCGCCGCAGCACGCGGTGGTGGGGCCAGAGGTGGTGGCCAACCTCATCGTCGACGCCATTCGGGACGGGCAGTTCCTGGTCGTGACCGCGCCCGAGATCCACGACGAGTTGCGCGAGCGCGCGGCCGACATCGAGGGTTACCTGCAGCGCATGATCGCGGAGCAGACGTCATGACCAGGGTGGGCTTCGTCGGCCTCGGCAGCCAGGGCGCGCCGATGGCGCGGCGCATCGCCGAAGCGGGTCATCCCACCACCCTGTGGGCGCGCCGCCCGGCGTCGCTGGAGCCCTTCGCCGATGTAGAGGTGGCAACTGCTGTGACGCTGCGCGAACTCGGTGCGGCGAGTGACATCCTCTGCATCTGCGTGGTCGACGACGCCGGTGTCGACGAGGTGCTGCGCGGCCCCGACGGCGCGCTGGCCTCGATGGCCGACGGCGGCATCGTGGTGGTGCACAGCACCGTGCACCCCGACACCTGCCGACGGCTGCAGGCCGACTTCCCTCGCCTCCATGTCGTCGACGCGCCTGTCAGCGGCGGTGGAGCGAAGGCGGCGGCAGGGGAACTGTTGGTGATGGTGGGGGGCGAACACGGACCCGTCGAGCGGTGTCTGCCGATCCTGCGCGCGTTCGGTGAGCCGGTGCTGCACCTCGGCGGACTCGGCGCGGGCCAGACGGCCAAGGTGTTGAACAACACGGTGTTCACCGCCCACCTCGCCCTCGCTGCCGACGCGTTCGCCCACGCGATCCGGCACGGTCTCGACCCGGCGGCGGTCGCCACGGTGTTGTCGGCGGGGAGTGGCCGCAGCTTCGGTGTGGAGGTGGTGGCCCGGGCGGGCTTCACGCTCGAGGCCATGGCCGCGAATGCTGGAGGTCTGCTGGCCAAGGACGTGGGAATCTTCGACGAGTGCTTCCGGGCCGATGGCTCGCCACTCGTCGCCGCGGCCGACGCGGCACTCGATCAGATGGGGCGCCACCGGCGCCGGGAGGTGGGGACGTGAACATCGAGGACTATCGCCGACACGTGATGTGCCTGGCCGACGACGGCGCTGCGCCGTTCGAGGGGGAGGAGGCTGCCGCTCGGCGGGCCGTGCTGTGGGGCGACCCCGCGCTCGGGGTGCGTGAGCGTCGCCTGGTCACCCTTGTGTGTGCGGCCGCGGCGGTCGATGTCGCGCTCACCGAGGCTCACGTGTATGCCGCGCTGAAGAGCGGCGACTTCACCGTGGCGCAGTTGAACGAGGCCACCCTCCACTTCGCGGTCTACTGCGGCTGGCCGCGGGCCTCGCAGTTGGAGGCATGTGTCCGCGGTCAGTGGAAGCGGCTCCACGAAGAGCGCGGCGAAGTGGCGCCTGCGTTCCCCACCTTGACGTTCGACGATCTGGGCATCACCGATCCGGCGGCGCGCCTCGCAGATGGCATCGAGTGCTTCACGGAGGTGAACCTGATCCCCGCGCCCGGCCAGGACTCTCCCTACTTCTACGTCGGCATCCTCCACTTCGTGTTCGGGCACCTGTGGCGGCGGCCAGGCCTCACGCGCCGTGAGCGGCGGCTGCTCACCATCCCCTCCGTCGGGGTGTCCGACGCGGTCGGGCCGATCTGGTCGCACGTGACCTCGGCACTCCAGTCCGGCGATGTCAACGATGGGGAGATGGGCGCGTTGGTGGCGCACTTCGCCGAGTACGCCGGAACCGCCCGCGCCGAGGTGCTCGGCCGTCCGCTCGGGCAGTGGCAGACTCAGCAGTCGTGACGATCACCGACCCGCCGGTCAGGCCTGCGAGCGCCATTCGCATCGTCGTGGCCGCTGAGCGCCTGTTCGCGCTGCACGGCATCGAGGGCGTGTCGCTGCGCCAGATCGCCGCAGCGGCGGGCTCTGGCAACAACTCCGCGGTGCACTACCACTTCGGCTCGAAGGAGGCGCTCATCGTCGCCATCTTCGAGCACCGCCTGCCCCAACTGAACCGTGAACGCCATCTCCTCGCCTCGCGGTGCAACCCCAACGATCTGCGGTCGCGCATCGAGGCGCACTATCTGCCGCTGCTGCTCCTCGCCGAGGACTCCAGCAACTTCTATGTCTCGTTCGTGGAGCAGTTGCTCCGCCAGCAGCCCGATGCCAGCCCGCTGGCCGGCCTGCGCTCGCTGCCCGACGAGGGGAGGGCGGAGCACGATGCCTTCCGTCATGATCTGGACGCACTGTTGGGCGCGATCCCTGCTCCGGTGCGGGCTTTGCGGGTGCAACAGGTGGACTCGTTCTGTGTGCACATCGCCGCTGACCGCGAGTTGGCGAGGGCGCGCGGCGCAGCAGTGCCGACGTTCACCGAATTCGCCGACTCCGTGCTCGACGGGATCGCCGCGTACTTGTCGGTGGCCCCCTCGCCGCCGCGACGCTGAGCCGGCTCGCTGGTCAGGCCCCGGCCTTGGGGCGGCGACCAGCGGCGGACGTCTTCGAGGCGCGCGTGCGGGGTGTGGTTGCGGCCCCTTGACTCGTGCTGATCAGGCGCTTCACGAACTCCTCGGCCTCCTCGTGGCCGATCGAGATGCCCAGCTCGATCTCCTGGCCGATGATGCGGCCCATGCCGGTGAGCGCGAAGACGATGCCCGGCACGTCGGCGGGGTCGATGCCGAGATCGCCCCGTGCGGCGAGGGACTTCAGCACGTCGAACTGCTGCGCCCGGAAGCGCAGTGCGTGGCGGGCGATCTCGGCGCGAACGGAGGGGCGGTGCAGCGCGAGCAGGGCGAACTCGGCGGTGGCAGCAGCTCCGGCAGGGTGGCTGGTGAGCTTCCACAGCGCTTGCAGGGGCTCGGGTGAGGCGAGCACCCGTTCCTGACGGGCAAGGTTCTCGTCGGCGATCCTGGCGAGCAACTCGATGAACATCTCGTCCATGGTGTGCCAGTAGTAGTGCACCAGGGGCGGTGTCACCCCCGCGGCTTGGGCGATCCGGCGGGAGGTGACGGCTGCGTAACCCTCCTCCACCATCAGCCGTTCGGCAACGTCGAGCAGGCGCACGCGGGTGGCCGAACTGGCCGTCCCCATGCGCTTCTGGCCGGTCATCGGCGGGCCTGCGTTGAGCGAGTGCACAACATGGGGCCACCGTAGCCCGGAGGGCAGCGGGCACAGTTGCACAGGAACCGGGTTCGCGCTTAGCATGTGCTCAGCATCGCAGGGGGCGATGCCCGATGATCAGGGAGACACCATGACCGCCGCCGCCGACCGTGTGCAGTTCGATCCGTACTCGCGCGAGCTCGTCGCCTCACCGTGGGCCACCTACCGGCGGATGCGCGACGAGGAGCCGCTGTACTACAGCGCGGAGCACGACGTGTACGCGTTGTCGCGTCACGCCGACGTGGAGGTCGCGTTCAAGGACTGGGAGACGTTCTCCTCCAAGCGTGGCGACATCCTCGAGTTCATCAAGGCCGGGGTCGACTACCCGCCGGGGCTGGTGATCTGGGAAGACCCGCCCACCCACACCGTGCACCGCGCGTTGATGGCGCGGATGTTCACCCCCAAGAAGGTTGCCGCGCTCGAACCACAGATGCGTGCGTTCTGCAAGGCGGTGCTCGACCCGCTGGAGGGCACCGACCGTTTCAACTTCGTCACCGACCTCGGCAACGAACTGCCGATGCGCGTGATCGGCATGCTGCTCGGTATCCCCGACCAGGATCAGGCGAGCGTGCGCGACAACACGTTCAAGTCGTTGAAGACCGAAGAGGGCAAGCCGATGAACGTCGAGACGCACCAGGTGGTGCGCGGCGACGAGTTCGCCGAATACATCGACTGGCGTGTCGACCACCCCTCCGACGACATCATGACCGACCTGCTCAATGCGGAGTTCGAAGACGAGCACGGGGTGACCCGCAAGCTCACCCGGGCCGAGCTGCTCACCTACGTCAGCGTGGTGGCCGCCGCCGGCAACGAGACCACCAGCCGTCTCATCGGGTGGATGGGCAAGGTCTTCGGCGACAACCCCGACCAGCGCCGCCTGGTGGCCAACGACCGCTCGCTGCTGCCCGCAGCGATCGACGAGGTGCTGCGGTACGAGCCCACCGGCCTGCACACCGCGCGCTACGTCACCCGCGATGTGGAGTTCCACGGCCAGACCGTGCCCGCCGGCAGCGCGATCCTGCTGCTGATGGGCTCGGCCAACCACGACGAGCGGCGGTACTCCGACCCCGAGAAGTTCAACGTGTTGCGCAACGAGGGGCAGCACCTCAGCTTCGGCTTCGGCACCCACTTCTGCCTCGGCGCCTCGCTCGCCCGGATGGAGGGGCGGATCGCGCTCGACGAGGTGCTCAACCGCTTCCCCGACTGGGAGGTCGAGTACGACAAGCTGGAGATGACCACCACCTCCACCGTGCGCGGCTGGGAGACCATGCCCACCATCGTCGGCTGAGACGACACAGGTCCTGCGATGGTGCCGATCGGGTTGCAGCTCTACACCGTCCGCGAGGCGATGCAGGCCGACCCGGTCGGCACCCTGCGCAGGGTGGCCGAACTCGGTTTCCAGGGAGTGGAGCTGGCGGGCACGGCCGGCATGGAGCCGGCCCAGTTCCGCCGGGTGCTCGACGACCTCGGGCTGGTGGTGATCAGCGCGATGATGGGCCTGTCGCCCGAGGGGCTGTCGGCGGAGACGCTGGAGTTCGCCACGCAGGTGGGCACCCCGCGCCTGGTGGTGAATGCATGGCCCGACGACTTCGCGTCAGCCGCGGCGATCGAGGCAGTGGCCGCGCGGTTCAACGCCGGCGCAGCGCAGGCGCGTGCGGCCGGGATCGAGCTGGGGTACCACAACCACTGGTGGGAACTCGCGCCGTCGGCCGCGGGGGAGTACCCCTATCTCGAGTTCGCCTCACGCCTCGACGACGCGTTCTTCGAACTCGACATCTACTGGCTGCACGCGGCGTGCCCTGCAACGGCCTGGCGAGCCGTTGCCTCGGCGGTGGCCGACCGTGTCCGCACCGTGCACGTGAAGGACGGGCCCGGCACATTGCCCGACGCGAACTGGCGCACCGATCCGATGACCCCGGCCGGAACGGGCGTGGTGGACGTGCCCGCCATGCTGGCCGCGCTGCCGCGCGCCGAGTGGCACGTGGTGGAGTTCGACGAGTGCGCCACCGACATCTTCGAGGCGGTCGCCGCCAGCCGCCGGTTCCTCCTCGACCATTGCGGGTGAGCGCAGCCGTTGTCGTCAGCGCATCACAGCAGCAAACGCAGCGATCGTGTTGGGGTCGGGATGGTTCACGTCGCCGGTGATGGTGACGCGGGTTTCCGTGCCCCCGACGAGGAAGGTGGCGTCGCCGGGCTCGACGCGAAAGCGCATGTCGCGCCCGTGGAACCCGAGCGCCCCGGCAGCGATGGTGAACCGTAGGTGCACGGTTGCTCCGGCCACAGCGCTCACGCGGTGAAAGGCCACCAGTCGGCGCACCGGCAGACCCACGGAAGCCACCTCGTCGCGGGCGTACACCTGCACCACCTCCTCGCCGTCGCGATCGCCGGTGTTGGTGAGGGTGACATCCACCTGGATGTCGTCGACCGTGGAACCGGACATCACCTCGACCGCGTCGTAGCGCCACGTGGTGTACGACGAGCCATGCCCGAAGGGGAACAGCGGGGTCACCGGCCCGTCGATGTAGTCGGTGTAGAGAAGGCTCTTGCCGCCGCCGTGATGGTGGCCGGGGTAGGCGCCCACCTGGCCGACCGAGCGCAACAAGGTGACGGGCAGCCGGCCGCCGGCATCGCATGCACCGGTGAGTACGTCGGTGATGCCGCGGGCACCTTGGTCGCCGGGCAGCCAGGCCATCACGAGCGCCGCGGCGTGCGGCACCACCTCACTCAGCGAGTGCGCGCGCCCACCGATCACCACCACGACCGTGGGCACGCCACTGGCCGCGGTGTGCTCGATGAGGGACAGTTGCTCGGGTGCGAGCCGCAGGTCGCTGGCGTCGCGGAACTCGCCGCTGGTGTCCTGCGGGCTCATGCCGCTGCGGCCACCCACGAACAAGACCGCCACCTCGGCCTCGGCGAGCGACTCGACGACGCTGACGTGTGCGCTTTCCGCCAGGGCCTGGCGAGGTGTGAGCACGCGACGTTCGCTGCGATCGCCGGCGCCGTCGGCAGAGCTGAACGATTCGTCCACCACCGTGCCCGTTCCCTTGTGCACCAGCTTGGCGGGGAAGGCGTAGTCGCCGTACAGCAGCCGCGGGTCGTCGGCCGACGGGCCCAGCACCGCCACTTTCGCGCCGCGGCGCAGTGGCAGGGCCCCGTCGTTGCTCAACAGCACGATGGAGCGCGAGGCCGCGCGGCGGGCCAGCGTGAGGTCGGCAGTGGTTTCGAAGTCGTCTCCGGGTGCAGGTGTGAACGGCTGGTCGAGGAGGTCGAGCTCGGCCTTCTCCCGCAGAACGCGACGGCACGATCGATCGATCGTCGCCTCGTCGACGAGACCGGCCCGCACCTGTTGGGGCAGGGTGCGGTAGTAGATGTACGCAGGAAGCTCCACGTCGAGGCCCGCCTCCAACGCCATCCGGGCCGCCTCCTCGCGGTCGTGCGCGATGTGGTGCAGGTGGTCGAGGTCGTCGATGGAGAAGTAGTCGGCCACCACCACACCCTCGAACGCCAGCTCGCCGCGCAACAGGTCGGTGAGGATCTCCTTGGCCCCCACCACCGGTAGGCCATCGAGGTCGTTGTACGCGTTCATCACCGTGGCCAGACCGGCCTGGTGGATCGCTGCGCGGAATGGTGCCGCTTCCACGTCGCGCAGGCGGCGCGGGCCGAGGGCCACCTGGCCGTGGTTGAGGCCACCGAGCGTGCTGGCATGGCCGAGGAAGTGCTTGCCGCAGCAGTGCACCCCTTGGCCCTGGACCCCGCGCACGTAGGCGACGCTCATCCGGCTGGACAGCTCGGGGTCTTCGCCGTAGGTCTCCTCGAGCCGGCCCCACCTCGGGTCGCGGGCGATGTCGAGCACCGGCGACAGTGCCAGCCGGCCACCCACGTTGCGCACCTGGCGGCCGATCACCTCGGCGACCTGCTCCATCAGCGGCGGGTCCCAGGTGGCGGCCATCCCGATCGCCTGCGGGAAGTTCGTGGCATCTGGGCCCATCAACCCCGACAACGCCTCCTCGTGGGGGAGCGCGGGCAGGCGGAGCCGCGTGTGCTCGGTGAGGAACGTCTGGATGCGGTTGCTGGCCTCCACCGCGGCGGCGGGCGTGAATCCGCTTCCGGCGATGCGCGTGACCTGGCCGATCCCGTCCGCGAGCAGCTCGGCCATCTTTGCCTCGGACAGTTGGCCGTCGACGAACAGGTCACCGAACCACACCGCGCCCAACTGGGCGCACTTCTCCTCCAGCGTCATCGACGCCAACAGTTCCTCGATGTCGACGGTCATCGGTCGCCCCTTCGTGATAGCGCTACCATACCCAGCGATCCTGGTGCATCGTCGGCCGCGCCCGCAGCGCGCTGACTCAGCCCTTCTCGGCCTGCTCGATGAGCGCGACGATCGCCGCCGGCGACAGGGGCAGGTCGGTGATGCGCACGCCGAGTGGGGCGAGGGCGTCGGCCACCGCGTTGATCACCGCGGCAGGAGCACCGATCGCGCCGCCTTCGCCCACGCCCTTGTAGCCGCCGGGGCCGGGGCCCATCGTCACCACGTGGCCGTGCTCGATGGTGGGCACCTCGGTGGTGGTGGGCAGCAGGTAGTCGACGAAGGTGGTGGTGAGCGGGTTGCCGTCGGCGTCCCACTGCATGTGCTCCAGCAGCGCGCCGCCGATGCCCTGGACGGTGCCGCCCTCCACCTGGCCCTCGACGATGTTGGGGTTGATCATCGGGCCGCAGTCCTCGGCCACGACGTAGCGCAGGATCTTCACGTGGCCGGTGACGGGGTCGACCTCCACCGTGCAGACGTGTGTGGCGTTGGCCCACACCAACATCGACTGGGCGGTGTAGCGGCCGCTGTGCTCCAGGCCGGCGGCCACCCCGGGCGGCAGCTTGGCCGTCTGGAAGTAGGCGATGTCGGCGATCTCGCGCACGGTGAGCGCCTTGGTCGGGGTGCCGCGCACGCCGGCGACGCCACCGCCGAGTTCGATGTCCTCGGGGGCAACCTCGAACTGGTGGGCGGCGATGGCCACGATCTTCTCGCGCAGCACCTTGGCCGTCTCGCCGATGGCGCCGGCGAGGAACGATCCGCTGCGGCTGCCGCCCGTACCGCCGCCGAACGGGGTGAGCGCGGTGTCGCCCTGGATGGTGTGCACGTCGGCGATGTCGACGCCGAGCGCATCCGCAGCCAACTGCACCGCGGCGGTCTCCAGGCTGTTGCCGGTGGAACCACCCGACACGTACACGTTCACCTTGCCACTGGGCTCGATGCGGATGGTGGCGCCCTCGGTGGCGTAGTACGGCATCGCTCCGGTGGAGGTGGGCTCCACATAGCTGGAGGTGCCGATGCCCACGAGGCGGCCCGCCGCGCGGGCTGCCTCCTGCTCGGCGCGGAAGCCGTCGTGGTCGATGATGCGCAGCGCTTCCTCGAACGTCTCGAGTGGCGACATCGAGTCGTACGGGATGCCGATCGGGTTGGTGTAGGGCAGGTCGGCGATGGCCAGCATGTTGCGCCGGCGCAACTCCACCGGGTCGAGGCCGATCTGGCGGGCCGCGATGTCGACCATGATCTCGCGGGCGACCGTCTCGAACTGCCACGGGCCGCGGTATGCGGTGCGGCCGGCGACGTTGGAGAAGACACAGGTGGTGGTGAACGTGCCGGTGGGCACCTTGTACGGCCCGGTGAAGAACATGCCGGTGGCCATGGCCGTGCCCACCGGCCACGGGATCGGGTACGCGCCCACGTCCTGCACATGGTCGATCAGGGTGGCCACGAAGTGACCATCGGCGTCGAACGCCATCCGGCACACGCCGTGCTCGCGGCGGGCCATGCCGGCGCTCAACAGGTTCTCGCGGCGGTCCTCGATCCACTTGATCGGCGCGGGCACCTTTCGAGCCGCCAGCATCATCACCATGTCTTCACGGAACGGCGAGGTCTTCTGGCCGAAGCCGCCGCCGGTGTCGCGCATGATCACCCGCACCGAGTGCTCGGGAATGCCCAGCAGCCGCGCGCAGAACATGCGCACCTCGTGGGGCGCCTGAGTGGCGGCCCAGATGGTGAGCTCTTCGCCCGACCACTCGACGACGATGCCGCGGGTTTCCATCGGCACCGCGACATAGGCCTGCTGGCGGATCGTGGCTTCCACCACGTGTGCTGCATCCGCGCAGGCGTCGTCGACGATGCTCTTCGGGGCGCCACCCATCTGGCCGGCGATGTTGCCCGGGTAGGCCGCGTGCACCAGCACGGTGGAATCGAGCGCGTCGTTGTAGTCGGCCACCGAGTCGAGCGGCTCGTAGTCGACATCCACCAGGTCGACCGCATCCTCGGCGATGTAGCGGCTGTCGGCGATCACGACGGCCACGGGGTCGCCGACGAACTTCACCTCACCCTCCGCCAGCGGCGGACGCGGGGTGTCGGGCACGTCCTTGCCGATGGCCGAGTACCAGGTTTCGCGGATGTCGGGGTGCAGGTCGGCGGCCGTGAACACTGCGCGCACGCCGGGTAGGTCGAGCGCCGCGCTGGTGTCGATGCCGTTGATGCGGGCGTGGGCGAACGGGCTGCGCACGAAGCAGGCGTGCAACATGCCAGGGCGCTGGACGTCGTCGACGTAGGTGCCCTTGCCGGTGAGCAGGCGGGCGTCCTCCACGCGCAGCACGCGGGAACCGGCGTAGCGGGCCGCGCCGCCAGGTGTGGGTGTGGCCGCGCTCACGACGGGTCCTCCACCAGCGAGCGGACGGCCTTCAAGATGCCCTGGTAGCCGGTGCAACGGCACAGGTTGCCCGAGAGCCCCTCGCGGATCTCGTCCTCGGTGGGGCACGGGTTGTCGCGCAACAGGGCGGTGGTGGACACCACGAAGCCGGGCGTGCAGAAGCCGCATTGCAGGCCGTGGTGCTGGCGGAAGGCCTCCTGCACGGGCGACAGGCTGCCGTCGGGGTTGGCCAAGCCTTCCACCGTCGTGATCTCGGCCCCGTCGGCCTGCACCGCGAACATCAAGCACGAGCGCACGGCCGCGCCGTTCACCATCACCGTGCACGCCCCGCAGGCGCCGTGCTCGCAGCCGATGTGGGTGCCCGTGAGGTGCAACTGCTCGCGCAGGAAGTCGGCCAGGGTGACCCGAGCCTCCGCCCGGCCGCGCCGCCGTACCCCGTTGACGGTCATGTTGATCTCCAACTCAGGCATTGCCGGCCTCCTCGATCGCTGCCGCGAGTGCTCTGGCCACCATCGCCGCGCCCACACGGCGGCGGTAGTCGCCGCTGCCGTGCAGATCGCTGGGCACCGACGTGAGCGCGGACATCGCCGCGGCGCCGAGTGCCTCCGTGTCGATGGAGGCGGCGGCCGCGCCGATGGCCGTCGCCTCTGCCGCGCGCGCCCGCTCGGGCACCGAGCCGAGGCCCAACAGGCCGATCGCGCAGCGTTGCACCAGGCCACTGCTGTCGAGCGCGACGGCCACCGTGGCGCCGGCGAGGGCGAAGTCGCCGTGGCGGCGGGCGAACTCCTCGATCGCGAAGCCGCAACGCCCGCTCCAGACCGGGAACGACACACCGGTGAGCAACTCGTGGTCGGCCAGTGCAGTGCTCCACGTGCCGTGGAAGAACTCACCTGCCGGGATCGTGCGCCGACCGCTCGGCCCGGTGGCCTCCATCTGTGCGTCGAGCGTGAGCGCCACGACAGCGAACTCCGCTGCCGGGTCGGCGTGGGCCAGGGAGCCACCGATCGTGCCGCGGTTGCGGATCTGGAAGTGGCCGATGTGGCGCGCCGCCCGCGACAACAGCGGCACGGTGTCGGCGACCAATGGCGACTTCTCCACCTCGGCGTGGGTGGTGCCCGCGCCGATCCACAGTTGGTCGACGCGGCGCTCGATGCCGCGCAGCGACTCGATCGAACCGATGTCGACCAGGTGGGCGAACGTGGCCAGGCGCAGGTTGAGCATCGGCACCATGCTCTGGCCCCCGGCGATCACCTTCGCGTCGTCGCCGAGGTCGTGGAGCAGCGCGACGGCGGCCTCCACATCGGTGGGTCGGTGGTATTCGAATGCGGCGGGCTTCATCGCGACCTTTCCCCTGAGCGCGTGCTCAGCAGTTCTAGCAGGTCGGCACCACGGGCACCACCGGCAACACCAGCCGCGACGGATGGAGCGAATCGTGGAACACCCGCTGCGTGGCGCTGACGGCGTTGCTGTCGTGCGTGATGCGTCCGCCGGTGTTCGGGCACAACTCGAACGTGGGGTACTCGCTGGAGCTGACATCGAGGCGGATGCGGTGACCGGCGGCGAACAGGTTGCCCGTGGCCCACAGGTCGAGTTCCAGCCGCAGCACACTGCCCGGTGTGGGTGGGGTGTGCCCGGCGGGCGATGTGAGCACGACGCCTTGCGTGAGCGGCACGGCAGTGCCGTCGGGGAACACGTCGATCAGCTTGGCGGCGAAGGATGTGGCGCTCACCGACGACGCGGCGAACAACTCGAGCGTGATGGGACCCACAATTTCCACGTCGGTATCCAGCGGCGGGGTGGTGTACACCAGCACGTCGTTGCGCTTGCCCACCTCGTTGCGATCCACCGGGTCGTTCAGCGCGTCGCCGAGGGCCATTGGGCCAGGCACCGGGTTGCTGGGGTCGTACACGAACGTGTCGGCTGGTTCGTCGCCGGGCGCGACGACTGACAACGACCCGTTGCCGCTCATCGTGTTCGCGGCTCCATCGCTGTGGAGGTACCACGGTGTGAACACGGTGCCCGGCAAGGGCCAGGCGTCGGCGGTGCGCCAACGGTTGGCGCCCATCACGTACACGCGCACGGGCGGGTCGTGCTCGGCGCCGTTCTGCTCTCCCTTCACATGCAGCGCGAGGAAGCGCATCAGGCTGCTGTCGGGGGCGAGGTCGAGCAGCATCTCCACCGCCGGGTCGGCGTCGGGGCGAGGCACACGCGCCGAGTGGTTCCACGGTCCGATGGTGAGCCGCTGTGCCGCCCTGGTCTGTGCCGAAGGCGCGAACCGGCTCATCCCGGCGTACGAGCTGAGCGAGCCGCCGAGGAAGAAGTCGTACCAACCGGTGAGGTGGAACACCGGCAGGTCGAGATCGTGCGCCAACAGCGATGCATCGAGCTGCCGGTTGGCCAGATCCGTCGGCTCCGGGTGGTCGCACATCTCGCGGAACCAGGGGGCCAGTTCCAGCTCGGGAAGGTCGCGCAGTGGCCAGCGGCGGAGCAACGGCTCAACCGTCTCCAGCGTGAGGGCCACTGCCGTGTCGCGGGCAACCACGTCGGCGAACCCGGCCTCGCCGATGCGTCGCTCTGCCTCGGCCATCGCCGGCAGCACATGGGGCAACCCGCGGCGCTCGGCCTCCCACACTGTCATTCCTGTCGACCAGTGCAGCGCCAGACCAAGCGCCATCACGCCGGGCGACCAGTACCACCCGCCGTGCAGACGATCCCACGGGGACGACAGTGGGGCCAGTGCGAGGAGGTGCGGCGGTCGGGCCGCGGCCGCGGCCCACTGGCTCATGCCGCTGTACGACACGCCGTACATGCCGACGCGCCCGTTCGACCACGGCTGCGCCGCGGCCCACTCGACGGTGTCGTACCCGTCGTCGACGTCGATGAACTGCGGATTGAAATCGCCCTCGGACCCGTATCGGCCGCGAACGTGCTGCACGACGGTGGCGTAACCGTGCATCGCCATCACGCGGCCCAACATCGCCCACACCCCGTCGACGGGGGAGTACGGATAGCGGTTCACGAGGGTGGGGAACGGCCCGTCGCCTTCGGGGAGGAACACCTCCGTGCGCAGGCACACCCCGTCGCGCATCGGCACCATCAACGGCTGTTCGCTCATCGTGGCCTCCTCGAAAAGACGTCGCGCAGCCAGGGCCCGATGCGCTCCATCGCCGGGCCGGTGGCGGGGAAACCCAAATTGAGCCACGGGTGCGGCTGACCCGCAGCGCAGTACTCCACCGTGGGCACGCCATCGGCCGCGAGGCGGCGTGCGTAGGCCCGGCCCTCGTCGCGCAGGAAGTCGCAGCCGCCCAGCGCCACGAACGCGGGCGGCAGGCCGGCCAGCGAGGTGGCCGCCATGGGGAACAGGTAGGGGTCGTCGGTGCGGTAGGCGCCGCCGGTGTACACGTCGAGGATCATGGCGACGCCCTTGGCGCTCACGCCCATGCCGGAGGCGAACTCGCGTCGCGAGGGGTAGTTGGCCTCGCTCGCAGGTGAATCGACGGTGGGGTACAGCAAGAGCTGCGCGGCCAGGCGCTGCTCGCCGCTGTCGCGAAGTTTCTGCGCGAGCACGGCGGCGAAGTTGCCGCCGCCGCTCTCACCCGCCACTGCCACGCGGTGCGGCGAGGTGCCGAACTCGCTGGCGTGATCGAGGGCCCAGCGCAACACGGCCTCGCAGTCGTCGAGTCCGGCGGGGTAGGGGTGTTCGGGCGCCAAGCGGTACCCGACGGAGATCACAGCCGCGCCCGAGGCCACCGCGATCTCGCGGGCGACATTGTCCATGAGGC
>WBZL01003123.1_pt1 | contig 15426 bp, 13 predicted proteins | sample 5204291 | NCBI WGS metagenome assembly WBZL01 (sample SAMN12344345, study PRJNA552823) | activated sludge metagenome | biome: Activated sludge suspended growth; feature: Nitrification reactor; material: Wastewater; isolation source: activated sludge from nitrification reactor of wastewater...
CCTTTTTCCGGTGCTGAGCTGGGATATGGCGGCGGCTGGGCCTGGTACCGGTTTCTGGGTGGGAAACGCCCGGAACCGGTGCACTTCGAGACCTCTGTCCAGTCGCTGCGGGGTCTGGTCGACGCGCTACCCGAGGTGCTCGGATTCGCGCCTGGTCCGGTGATCGTTGGTGGTTTCTCGCAGGGCGGGACGACCGCGCTCGGCTTTGCGCTCACCAATCCGGAGCCGGTTGCGGGCGTATTGATGTTCAGCGGGTTTCTCGCCGATCACCCAGTCGTGGCCGCGAACCTGGCACGTGCCAACGGACTGCCGGTCTTCTGGGGACACGGCACCCAAGACCCGATGATGCCCTTCGCGGGTTCGGCGGTGCCCGGGCGTGCCGCGGCGTGGTTGAGGGTGGTCACCGGCAGGCTGGGGCGGCTGATCAGCACGTCGAGGCTGAAGTACTCGCAAAGCGGCCCTCCCAGGCTGTGGCCGCTGACGAAGAGGCGGCTCGGTGCCGGCGAGAGCTGGCCGAGGATGGTGAAGAGAGCACTCTGCATCGAGGAGTAGATCTCGCCGAAACCGTCTTCGATCAGCGCCCCGGCCGGCACCGCCGGACCGTTGCCAGGCACATAGGGCCGAAACGGCGTGTGGGCCACGTGGACGTCGTCCCACCACTCCTCGTAGCCCTCCGTGCCGCGGAAGGCGAAAAGGTACTGCGAGGGGTCGGCGGTCGACTGGAAGACGAGGCCGAAGAGCACCTGCGGCACGATCGGCTGGTTGAAGACGTCGACGCCGTACCAGAAGGTCACGTAGCGCCAGCCCACGGGTGCGCTGATGAATTCGAGCGGGTTGGGGGGGAAAGCGGCACCGGCAGCGTAGGCCTTGTAGGCCTGCACCACGGCGCAGGCGGAGCCCAGGGCCAGGTCCTGATCGATCGCCTGCGGGTCGATGGGAGACGATTGGCGGGCGGCCGGCTGGCCGGCTGGGGAGGCGGTGGGCGGATCGTTCTCGGTCGGCTGGCTCATCGTAGTCGTCCTCCAGGTGGCGGTAGGCGGCCCGCTGCGGCAGGTCGCGTGTGCTGCTTCGCGGCACCTTGGAGCACGAGGCGTACCAGCCGGAAAACCCGCGGCGAGAGCCGTCCGGCGCCCGCGGCACCCAGCGAAGACGGCAGGCGGAACTGTCGGGACAGTCTGGCGGTGCCCTGCGGGCGAACCGTCAGGCGGCGGAGGCCGGGCCCTCGGCCGCACCACCGCTGAGCCGGTGCCCATAGCGCGCCAAGACCACGCCGCCGACCGCGGTCGACAAGGCACCCAGGCGCACCAGAAAGCCGACGCTCAAGAGCAGCCAGCCCAGGCCGGCGGCGAGACCACCCGCCGCCACTCCGATGCTGCCGGCGAAGCGCAGGCCTTCGAGGGTCACCAAGCCGAGGAGCAAGGCGGCGTACGGGCTGTCGGAGCCCCAACCGAGGCGCGGGCCGAGCCAGCGGCCGAGGGTCAGGCTGAGGCCGGCGTAGCCGACCAGTGTGACCCCCACGATCAGGAAGGGCAACCCGAGGAGGATCAACGGGATGAGCGCGATCCCCAGGATCGTGATCACCAGGGCCAGGAGCAGCAGGCCGAGGAAGGGGAGGAACAGCACCACCACCAGCAGGCCAATGAGGAAGGCATGCAGGCTGCGCCGGCGGATCTCCCCGGCCACCCGTTCGACGGCGGTCGGCGCCACGAGATAGGTGGCGCCCAGGAAGACGGCCAGGGCCGCCAACAAGGTCAGGCGCCAGAACAGCGACCACAGGCCGCCTAGCGGGCTCAACAGCGACCAGCCGTGGCGCCGGCCGCTGGCGCTCCAAGGCACGGTGGCGAAGGGCAGGTCGCGCACGGCACCCTGGACCCGGGCCCCCTCGGCGCGCTCCACGCCGCGGCCGACGCTGGTGACGTCCTGCTCGACGGCGGCGTTGGGGCCCAAGTGCACCTCACCCTGGACGGCGATCACGTTGCCGCCTACCCGACCATCGACGGTGACCGTGCCGAAGACCGCCGTGACGTCTCCCCGCACCTCACCCAACACCGTCACCGAGCCGAAGACCGCCACCGCTTCGCGGGCGCTCTGGTCGGCTTCGACGACGATGTCGTTGAACAGCGTGAACTGGCTTCCCGTGCGGGTCCGCTCCACGTCGGGCGCCGGCGGGGCCTCGGCCTCTACCTCCGGGGCGGGCGGCGGAGACGGCACCTCCGGCGCTGCTCCCTCCGGTGCCTGCGAGAGCGCAGACGGTGGCTCGGGAGGCGTTGGAGGCGAAGGGACGGGCGCCAGACCGTGGAGATCGAGCCCGAAGAGCGACCGTCGCTCGGCCGGGCTGAGGTCGAGCAGACGCAGCACCGGCCCGGCGTCATCCCCCAGCCAGGCGCTCACCACGTCGGGGCCGACGCGCGCCCCGTTGATGCTCACCCGGTCGTCCACCACGGCGATCGTCTCGACACCGTAACGCTCACTGCGCGCCCGCAGCAGCAGGCCTCCCGGTGCCGCCTCGACGCGATACTGGCGCTCGATCTCACGGCGAAGGTCCGGCGCTGTCTCGTCGCTGGCAGAGGCACCGGTGAAGACGAGCGCGGCGAGCACCACGGCCGTCACGGCCAGCAGCGGAAGCCAGCGCCGCACACCAGCGCCGCTCACGCTAGGAGCTCGCATAGCGCCAGTCGCTCCGCGTGCCGAGCAAACGTGAGAGGAAGAAGACCGAGGCCGCCGCGAGCAGCACGCTGAGCGCGGCGACGGCGGCGAGCGCCGGGCTCTGCAAGGCCTGGCTCAGCTGCTCGCTGAGCTTGGCGAGCAGCTGCCAGACGTCGAGGACCGAGGCGAGCAGCTGCGTCCCCAGGCTCACCACCCCGGCAGCGATCCCGGGCCAGCTGTCGAGGCTCAGGTCTTCGATCCCGAAGGCCACCAGCAAGGGCTCGAGGAGGGGCCGGACCACGAAGAAGAGGGCCGAGAAGAAGCCGAGGCTGGCGGCGGCGAGCACCAGCCAGCGCAGCGAGCTCTCGACCTCGCTGGCCGGCAGGGGCCGCTCGAGGCGAGCCAGGACGCGCTCGGCGAACTGCGGGCCGGGCCCCGGCGCGGACAGCGCCCGAAAGGCCACCCCGAGAGCGGCCTCGGCCGCCGGCTCGTCGCCCAGCTCCTCGGCCGCCAGCCAGCGTGCCAGCGCTTCCTGTGGGTCCTCAGTCTGCCTCGTGGTGCGCGTCATCGTCGTCTCTACCTGGCTGGTCTTGGTCGTCGGAGCTCGTTCCGCGCGCCTCCTAGTGCCCTCTACGGGCGCCTGGCGCCGTGGGTTTCGCGGGCTTCCTCGCTCTCAGCTCGCCTCCCCAGGCGGCGCCCAGCCTTCCTGCCGCATGAGCCTCGCGAGCTCCTTGCGGGCGCGGTGGATGTGGGTCTTGACGGTGCCGAGGGGCAGGTCCATCACCTCGGCGATCTCCTCGTAGGCAAGCCCTTCGTAAAAGCGTAGCACCATCACCTCGCGGTAATCCGCCCGCAGGGCGCCGAGCGCTCGCTCGAGCGCCCGCCCCAGATCACCGTGCAGGGTGAGGGCCTCGGGGTCGGGTGAGCCCTCGTCAGCCAGGCTGTGGGCCAGCCCCGGCTCGCCCTCCTCGGGCTCGGCCAACGACAGCTGCTCGGGGCCGCGGCGCCGCAGGTGGTCGATCGCAGTGTTGTGGGCGATCTTGAACAGCCAGCTCGACAGCTTGTGCGCGTGGTCGTAGCGCTCGAGGTTGGCGAAGGCCTTGATGAAGGCCTCCTGCGCCACCTCCTCGGCGACCTCGCGGCTCTTGACCATGCGCAGCACGAGGGAGAAGACCGGGCGCTGGTAGCGCTCGACCAGCTCGCGGCTCGCCTCCTGGCTGCCGCCCACGGCCTCGCGCACGAGGTCGGCGTCCGTCGCCGCTTGCCACCGCGTCATGGTCTCCCTCTGGTACGTGGCGCCCACCGGCGGGTTGCCCAACCGTCGACGGCGGCATCCGCGATATGCTGCCTCATCGGCCCAGCCGACCCGATCCCGACCCAAGGAGAGCGAACGATGAGAGCGTTCTGCGCCGCTGCCGCCTGCCTCACCCTGAGCCTGGCCCTCTCGCAGCCCGCCACCGCCGGCACCCTCGCCGGCGTCACGCTGAGCGACCAGTCCGACGCCGCCGGCACCAAGCTGGTGCTCAACGGCATGGCGCTGCGCTCGAAGCTGGTCTTCAAAGTGTACGTCGCGGGGCTCTATCTGCCGAGCAAGCAGACCAACGCCGAGCAGGTGATGGCGGCCGACGGCGCCCGCCGGATGGTGATGCAGTGGGTGCGCAGCGTCGGCAAGAACCCCATCTGCGAAGGCTGGTACGAAGGTCTGACGGCCAACACCCCCGGGGCCTCTGCCGACCTCAAGAAGGACTTCGACACCCTGTGCGACTACATGGCGGAGGTCGAGTCCGGCGACCAGTTCGTCTTCACTTACCTCCCCGGTACCGGCACTACCGTCGAGGTCAAGGGCGAAACCAAGGGCACGATCCCTGGCAAGGCCTTCGCCGATGCCCTCTTCGCCTGTTGGATCGGCCCCAAGCCGGGCCCGGGCGAGGAGTTCAAGCGGAACCTGATGGGCGGCTAGGCCGTGCTCCCGCGGCCGGCCCGACCGCGGCCGCGGGCACGTGGCCGCGGCTGGATGCAGTCGCGGGCGAGACGAGACCATGGCGAGATGGAGTTTCGAGCAAAAATGGAGTTTCGAGCAAAAAAAGAGGAGCGCTCTCGAGCGCTCCTTGCGGGAGGGATGAGAGGAGGATCTTGCCTCCCCAAGCCGGCATTCTAGGCGACGAATAGCCACGTGTCAATATCAAGAACGGCAGAAAGTTGGATAGTTCTTTGCCTCGTGGCCTGGGCCTCTGGCCCGGCTCGGGCAGCGGCACCGAGCGCCGCGCAGGCCGTCCCCGTGGCCTCCTACACGCTGGCCGCTGAGTTCGACCCCACGAGCCACCGGATCACCGCCGCCGGCAGCCTGCGCTGGCGCAACCGCACGACCCACCCGGCGAGCGAGCTGCGCTTCCACCTCTACCTCAACGCCTTCAAGAACACCGACTCGAGCTTTCTCGCCGAGGGTCGCGACGCGGCGACGCTCGCCGAGCACGGCTGGGGATGGATCGAGGTGCAATCGCTGCGCGAGCCGGCTGGCCCCGAGCTCGCCGACCGTCTCGAGCCCGTGCTAACCGAAGACGGCCGGCCGGGCGACGAGACGGTGGCGCGGTTGCCCCTCGCGCGGCCCGTTCCGCCGGGCGGCGAGCTCCGCCTCGAGATGCGCTTCGTCGCCCAGCTCCCCTTCGTGGTCGCCCGCACGGGCTTCAAGAACGACTTTCATCTCGTCGCCCAGTGGTTCCCCAAGCTCGGTGTGCTGGAGGACGACGGCAGCTGGACCTGCCCGCAGTTGCACCGCACGAGCGAGTTCTTCGCCGATTTCGGCGACTACGACGTGACCCTCACCGTCCCCGCGCGCTTCGTGGTGGGCGCCACCGGCCAGCTGGCAGACGAGCAGCCGGCCGCCGGCGGCCGGCGCTCCTATCGCTATGTGCAGAACGCCGTGCACGACTTCGCGTGGACCGCCTGGCCCAGCTTCGTGAGCTTCCAGCAGACCTTCCGCGAGCCCGGCCTGCCGGCGGTCGAGGTCCGGCTGCTGCTGCGGCCGGAGACGGCGCGCTACGCGCCGCGGACCTTCGCCGCGGTCGCCGCCGGCCTCTCGCGCTTCGGCCGCTGGTACGGCCCCTACCCCTACCCGACCCTGACCGTCGTCGACCCTCCCTGGGGCGCCGACGCCGCCGGCGGCATGGAGTACCCGACCTTCATCACCACCGGCGCGCAGGTGCTCTCCCCCCTCGCCACCTGGGACCCCGAGGAGGTGACCATCCACGAGCTCGGGCATCAGTTCTGGTACGGACTGGTGGCGACCGACGAGTTCCGCGAGTCCTTCCTCGACGAGGGGATCAACACCTACGCCACGGCCCGCGTGCTGCGCGACGCCTATCCGCCCAAGCGCTGGGTGCCGCGGCTGTGGGGCGTGCCGATCGTCTTCCGCGACATCGTCCTCGCAGCACCCCTCGACACCGCGGCCCGCTTCTTCCGCCGCGGCGGCGCCGACCCCATCGCTCGCACCTCCTGGGGCTACCTCGACAGCAACGCCTACCGGGCCCAGACCTACAGCAAGATGGCGCTCCTGATGGAGCAGATCGAGCGCACCGTGGGCCGTGAGCGCATGGAGGCCGCGATGCGGGCCTATGCCAAGCGGTTCCGCTACCGCCACCCGCGGACGCGCGACCTCGTGCACACGCTCTGCGCGGTGACGGGCGTCGACCTGCACCCCCAGTTCAGCCAACTCCTGGCTGGCAACGAGGTGCTCGACTACCGCGTCGAGAGCCTGCGCTGCAAGGCGGCGAAGGGGCCCGTGGGCCTCTTTGGGGACGGCGCTGGCCGCCATCGCCAGGAGGAGGGCAAGCGGCTGGCCGGCGCCGAGTGCACGGTGGTCGTGCGCCGCGCCGGCGGAGTGCGGCTGCCGGTCGTCACCGAGCTGCGCTTCGCCGACGGCCGCCGCGAACGGCGCACCTGGGACGGCCGTGACAGCTGGGTGCGCTACCGGACCACCGGGCCCGAGGTCGCCGTCGCGGTGGTGGACCCCGACGAGGTGCTGGTGCTCGACCAGGACCGGCTCAACAACAGCCGCCGCCTCGACCCCGACGCACGGGCCTCGCGGCGCTGGAGCCAGCGGCTGCGCTTCTGGATCCAGAACCTCCTCGAGACCTTCGCGACCTTCGGCTGAGGCCGCCGAACCTCTCCCGATGAGCCCGACCACCGCGCGCCCCTCGCTCCTCGCCGCTGCCCGTCAAGGCATCGTCGAGGCCTTCGCCCGACCGCAGTGGTGGGTGGTCTTCCTGGTCGCCAACCTGCTCTCGGCGTGGATCCTCGCGGCTCCGCTGCGCGGCTTCTTGAGCCAGCAGCTCGACGACAACCTCTACGGCGAGTCGATGGCGACGGGCGCCTCCTGGCGCTGGTTCGACACCACCGACCGCGCCTTTCCCGCGGCCTTCGGCGACCTCGGGGCCTGGCAGGCCCTGCTCGGCGAGCGTGGCGTCGGGATCGACGACCTGCGCGAGCTGTCCGGCCCGGCGGCGGCGATCGCCTGGGCTGGTGTGCTGATGTTCTGGATGAGCGCCGTGCTGCACTGCGGCTTTCTCGCCAGCCTCTACGCCGACCGGCGCGGCGGCGCCGGGGCCGCCACCGTGCGCTTCGCCCTGCCCGTCTCGGCCTTCTCCTTCTTCGCCCTGCTCACCTACGCCGCGACCTATTGGCTGCTCTACGTCGAGACCGGTCGCTGGCTCGCCGGCTGGTCGCAGCGGGTGGACAGCGAGTGGCTCGCGCTCGGCGCCACCTGGGCCCGTCTCGGCCTCACCCTGCTGGGGCTCCTCGCCGTCAAGTTGCTCTTCGACGTCGCCAAGGTGGTGCTCGTCGAGCGCGGCACCTGGAACTGGCCCTGGGCCTTCCTCGTCGCGCTGCGCGAGCTCGCCCGCCACGGCGGTCGCTATGCCCGGCTCTACCTGCTGCTCGGTGCCGCGGCGCCGCCGCTCGTCGCCCTGTGGTGGCTGGCTGCCTCCCAGGTCAAGGCGGGCGGTTGGATCAGCCTCTTTCTGCTCTTCGCCGCCCAGCAGCTTTTCCTCCTCGCCCGCATCGGGCTGCGGCTCGCTCACCTGGCGGCGGCGCGCAGCCTCTTTCTCGACCACCGCAGCCGCGAGGCCGCGCAGCGGCCGCCCTACAAGGTCGAGGTAGCCTGACGGCAGCAGTGGCTTGACGGCGGCGGCCGCTCAGCCGGCGGGCCAGAACAGCCAGAGAATGGCGGCGCCGAGCAGCACACGGTAGCCGGCGAAGACCGCGACGCTGCGCTGGCGCAGCCAGGTGAGCAGACCGCCGATGGCGGCGAGGCCCGCGACGGTGGCGGCGACGAAGGCGAGGCCGGCGGCAGGCAGGTCCGCGACCGGGATGCCGCCCTTGGCAATGGCCAAGACGTCGTGCACTGCCACCAGCAAGCCGATGGGGATCGAGAGCAGGAAGGAGAAGCGGGCGGCGTCCGGGCGGCGAAAGCCGAGGAGGAGCGCCGCCGTGATGGTGATCCCGGAGCGCGAGGTGCCGGGGACGAGGGCCAGGGCCTGGGCGAGGCCGACCAGCAGCGCATCGCGCAACCGCATGGTGTCGAGGTCGCGCTCGCGGCGGCCGAGGCGATCGGCGAGCGCCAGCACCAGGCCCCAGACGATGAGGTTCACCGCGACGAGGACGGGGGACCGCGCCTTGGTGGCGATCCAATCGTGCAGCAGCAGGCCGGCGATGGCGGCCGGGATGGTCGCGAGGCCCAGGCGCCAGGCTTCGAGGCCGGCCCCCGTGAGCTGCCAGGAACGGCTGGCGAGGGACTGGCGCAGGCCCTGCCACAGCCCTACGGTGAGCTCTCTGACCGCGCGCCGGAAGTAGAGCAGCACGGCGAGCAGTGTCGCGGTGTTCAGGGCCTCGTCGACGGCCAGGCCCTGGTCCGCCCAGCCGAAGAGGCGCGGCAGCAGGATGAGGTGACCGGAGGAGCTGATCGGCAGGAACTCGGAGGCCCCCTGGATGATGCCGAGGACGATCGCTTCGAGGGGGCGCATGCGGCGCGCGACTGTAGCACGGAGGCTTCAGGCAGGGCGGCACTGGATGCCAAGGAGGCGCTCGGCTCGACCTCGCTAGGCTCGCTCGGGGAGCGCCTGCGGCGCAGCCACTCCCCGGCGCGAGGTCGAGCCGCGCGCTTCGAGACTCAGTGCCGCAGAACGTCCGGTGAGGTGCCTCTCGGCACTGGGTGAGCGCCGCGGCGCGGCTATACTACGCGCCCATGTGGCGCCTCGACGGCCTCGTCCTCGTCACCGGCGGTGCCGGGTTCATCGGCTCGAACTTCGTCCGCCTGCTCCTCGCCGAGACAGCGGCGTCGGTTCTGGTGGTCGACAAGCTGACCTACGCCGGCAACCTGGCGAGCCTCGCCGACGTCACCGCCGATCCCCGCTACGCCTTCCTCCAGGCTGACATCGCCGACGGCGCCGCGATGCGCCAGATCTTCCGCGAGCACCGGCCGCGGGCGGTGGTCAACTTCGCCGCCGAGAGCCACGTCGACCGCTCGATCGACGCGCCGGGGGACTTCGTCCGCACCAACGTCGTAGGGACCTTCGAGCTCCTCGAGGCGGCCCGTGGCCTCGCCAGCGAGCTCAGCCCGGCCGAACGCCAGGCCTTCCGCTTCCTCCACATCTCGACCGACGAGGTCTACGGTTCCCTGGGGCCGACGGGCGCCTTTTGCGAGACCACGGCCTACGCACCCAACTCGCCCTACTCGGCCTCGAAGGCCGGCGCCGACCACCTGGTGCGCGCCTACGGCGAGACCTACGGCCTGCCGGTCCTGCTGACCAATTGCTCGAACAACTACGGGCCCTACCAATACCCCGAGAAGCTCATCCCGCTGATGATCTTGAACGCCGCCGACGGCCGCGACCTGCCGATCTATGGCGACGGCGGCAACGTGCGGGACTGGCTCTACGTCGAGGACCACTGCCGCGGCATCCTCGACGTCCTCGCGCAGGGCCGACCCGGCGAGAAGTACAACCTGGGCGGCGGCGCCGAGCGCAGCAACCTCGAGATCGTCGACACCCTCTGCGACCTCCTCGAGGCGGCGCGGCCGGCGATCACCAACCCGGCCCTCCAGGCCCGCGGCCTCACCTCCTATCGCGAGCTCAAGAAGTTCGTCGCCGACCGCCCCGGCCATGACCGCCGCTACGCCATCGACGCGACGAAGGTGCAGCGCGAGCTGGGCTGGCAGCCACGGCACGACCTGGCGAGCGGTCTCGCCGCCACCGTGGCCTGGTACCTCGCCCACCGCTCCTGGTGCGAGACGGTGGCCGGCAGCTTCCAGCGCCAGCGCCTCGGGCTCGGCCAGCCCTGAGACGGCGGGCACACTCCGGAGACACCCCATGCCCTTCCACGCCACCAGCCTGCCCGGCGTCATCCGCGTCGAGCCGCAGGTCTTCCGCGACGAGCGCGGCTTCTTCCTCGAGACCTATCACCGCGAGAAGTACCGGCAGGGCGGCATCCTTCCCGACTTCGTGCAGGACAATCACTCGCGCTCGGTCGCCGGGACGCTGCGCGGCCTGCACGCGCAGCTGAACAACCCGCAGGGCAAGCTGGTGCGCGCCGTCGAGGGCGAGATCTGGGACGTGGCCGTAGACATCCGCCGCGGCTCGCCGACCTTCGGCCGTTGGGTAGGGGTGAACCTCTCGGCCGAGAACTTCCGCCAGCTCTACGTGCCGCCGGGCTTCGCCCACGGCTTCTGCGTCCTCTCGCCGGTGGCGCAGGTCGAGTACAAGTGCACCGCCCTCTACGACCCCACGGACGAGATCGCCCTGGCCTGGAACGACCCCGAGCTCGCCATCGACTGGCCCGTCGAGGCACCGTTGCTGTCGGCCCGCGACCGCGCTGCCCTGACCCTGGCCGCGGCCGCCGAGCGGCTCCCGGTCCATGCCGGCGAGTGAGCTCACCGCCGCCGACCGGGCGCAGCTTTCGGCGCAGGGGCTGAGCCCGGCCGAGGTGGCGCGCCAGGTCGCCCTGCTGCGCCAGCCGCCGCCGCCCCTGCGCCTGCTGCGCCCGGCGACCCTCGGCGACGGCATCCGCGATCTCGCTGCTAGCGACGAGCCAGGCCTGCTCGCCGCCGCCGACACCGCCATCGCCGGGGGCCGGCTGAGCAAGCTCGTCCCCGCCTCCGGGGCTGCCACGCGGATGTTCGCCGCCGGCCTCGCCGTGCTCGCCGAGCTGCGCTCGGGCACCCACGAGGCGGCGATCCGGGCGCGGGCCGCGGCGGGTGAGCAGAGCGCCGCGGACACCCTGGAGCTGGTGGCTCACCTCAGCGAGCTGCCCTTCGGGCCTCCCGCCAGGAGTGCAAGCGCCGACCTCGCCGCCACCCTCGCTGGCCTCCTCGAGAAGCCCGGTCTCGGCCTCGCCGAGCGGCCCAAGGCCCTGCTGCCCTTCCACCGCGTGGGAGAAACGGCGCGAACGCCCTTCGAGGAGCATCTCGCGGAGGCGGTCGCCCTCGCCGAGGCCGCGGGGGGCGGCACGGTCGGCGTCCACTTCACGGTCAGCCCGGAGCACCAGGCAGCCTTTGCGGCGCAGCTGGCCGAGCTGCAACAGCGTTGGCGCGCCACCGGCCCGGCGCCAGTTCCCCCCGCGGTGAGCTTCTCTTCGCAGTCGAGCGCCACGGACACCGTGGCCCTGACCGCCGGCGGCGAGCTCGCCCGCCACGGGGACGGTAGGCTCCTCTTGCGACCGGGCGGCCACGGCGCGCTTCTCGCCAACCTCGCGGCGAGCGGCGGCGACCTGGTGCTGCTCAAGAACATCGACAACGTGCAGCGGCCGGAGAACCTGGCGCCGGTGGTGCGCTGGGAACGCCTCCTCGTGGGCCTGCTGGCCGAGCTCGCCGCCAAGCAGGGCGAGCACCTGCGCTGGCTCGCCGCCGGCCCCAACTCCGACCAGCTGACCGCCGCAGCGCGCTTCGCCGCCTCTTTCGGGGCCATCCCGCCGGCAGGCCTCACTGGCGAAGCGTTGCGCCGTTGGCTGCACGACCGACTCGATCGCCCGCTCAGGGTCTGCGGCATGGTGGAGAACCGCGCCGAGCCCGGGGGCGGTCCGTTCTGGGTGGAGAGCGAGGAGGGGCCTTCACTGCAGATCGTCGAGGCCGCCCAGCTCGACCCCGGCGACGTAGGTCAACGCGCCCTCTTCGCTGCCTCAACCCACTTCAACCCCGTCCTCCTCGCCTGTGCCCTGCGCGACGCCGAAGGCAAGCCGCGCTCCCTGGCGCCCTTCGTCGACCCCCGGACGGCCTTCCTCGCCACCAAGACGGTCGCCGGCCAGCCACTGCGGGTGCTCGAGCACCCCGGCCTGTGGAACGGGGCGATGGCGCGCTGGCTCACCTGCTTCCTCGCCGTGCCGCGGGCGACCTTCAGCCCAGTCAAGACGGCCCTCGACCTGCTGAGTCCCGAGCATCGCGGCGCCTAGCTCGCGGGCCGGCCGCGGCCACCGGCTGTGCTAGCCTGCCGGCAGTTCTGCTGCGAACCAGATGCAGGGCCCGCCGGCGCGTGGTGAACCGTTCCACGGCTCGGGTCGTACCCATGTCGGCCGCGCCGGAGCGGCCTCGACACGAGGACAACGCATGAGCTCTCCCGCCTCTCCCCAGCCTGCCGCTCGCCCGCGCGGCGGCCTGCTGCTCAAGATCCTCCTCGGCGCCGGGGCGCTCGTCGCCCTCGTCCTGCTCGGCCGGCAGGCCGGCGCCTACCTGCCCGCTTTCGCCGCCTGGGTGCAGAGCCTCGGCGTCTGGGGGCCGCTGGTCTTCATCCTCGGCTATGCCGTCGCCTGCGTGGCCTTCCTACCGGGCTCCGTGCTGACGCTCGCCGCCGGGGTCGTCTTCGGCCTCGCTCGCGGCACGCTCTACGCCTTCATCGGCGCCAGCCTCGGCGCCGCGCTCGCCTTCCTGGTGGCGCGCTACCTCGCCCGCGGCGCCATCGAAAAGAAGCTCGAAGACAAGCCCCGTTTCAAGGCCATCGACCGCGCCGTCGGCAAGGACGGCTTCAAGCTGGTGGCGCTCCTGCGCCTCTCGCCCGTGCTGCCATTCAACCTGCTGAACTACGCGCTCGGCCTCACCAAGGTGCGCTTCGGCGCCTACGTCGCGGCGTCGCTCGCCATGCTGCCGGGGACGCTGCTCTACGTCTACTACGGCACCCTCTTGGGCGACCTCGCCAAGCTCGCCGGCGGCGCCAAGATCGAGCGCGGCGCCGAACAGTGGGTCTTCCTCGGCATTGGCCTCGCCGCCACCCTGGCGGCCAGCTGGTACATCGGCCGCAAGGCCAAGCAGGCGCTCGCCGAGAGCGTCGAGGAGGCTGCAGCACCGGCCCCTGCGGGAGGAGACCATGGCTGAGGACAAGGCGGCGTTCGGCGAGTCCCTGCTGGCAGGCGACCGGCACGACCAGGAGCTGCTAGCGAACGTCCATCCGGCCAGCTGGCAGAACCCGACGCCCAAGGAGCGCTACCACTTGGTGGTGGTGGGCGGCGGCACGGCCGGCCTCGTCTCGGCCGCCGGCGCCGCCGGCCTGGGGGCACGGGTGGCGCTCGTCGAGCGCGCCCTGCTTGGCGGCGATTGCCTCAACTACGGCTGCGTGCCTTCGAAGGGCGTGATCCGCGCCGCCCGCGCCTGGCACGACGCGCGGACGGCCCGCGAGCGCTTCGGCGCCCCGGCGGTGGCGGGAGAGGGGGACTTCGCCCTCGCCATGGAGCGGATGCGCCGCCTACGCGCCGGGATCAGCGTCCACGACAGCGCCCAGCGCTTCGCCAGCCTCGGCGTCGACGTCTTCCTCGGCAATGGCAAGTTTGTGGCGGCCGACGCCGTCGAGGTGGGCGGCCACCGCCTGCGCTTCCGGCGAGCGGTGGTCGCGACCGGCGGGCGGGCCGCCGCGCTACCCATCCCCGGCCTCGCCGAGGCCGGCTACCTCACCAACGAGACCGTGTTCACGCTGACCGCGCTGCCGGCCCGCCTGGCGGTGATCGGTGCCGGGCCCATCGGCTGCGAGCTCGCGCAGTCCTTCGCTCGCTTCGGCAGCCAGGTGACGCTCCTCGACGTCGCTCCGCAGGTGCTCGTTCGCGAGGACCAGGACGCCGCGGCGATCGTCCAGCGAGCCCTGGTGGACGACGGCGTCGAGCTCGCCCTGGGGGTCAAGATCAGCCGCGTCGAGCTGCGCGCCGGCACCAAGGTGATCCACCTGGAGAGAGACGGCGCCTCGCGCGAGGTCGCGGCCGACGCTATCCTCCTCGCCGTCGGCCGCAAGCCGAACGTCGAGGGCCTCGGCCTCGAGGCTGCGGGGGTCGACTTCGGCAAGCTCGGGGTGGAGGTCGACGACCGCTTGCAGACCAGCAACCCGCGCATCTTCGCCTGCGGCGATGTGGCCTCGAAGTACCAGTTCACACATGCCGCCGACGCCCAGGCGCGGATCGTGATCCAGAACGCCCTCTTCTTCGGCCGCGCCAAGGCGAGCGCCCTGGTGTTGCCCTGGTGCACCTACACCAGCCCGGAGATCGCCCACGTCGGTCTCTACGAGAAGGACGGCCGCGAGAAGGGCATCGAGATCGAGACCGTGACGCAGCCCCTCTCGACGGTCGACCGCGCCCTCCTCGATGGTGCCGCGGAGGGGTTTCTCCGCCTCCACCTCAAGAAGGGCAGCGACCAGATCCTCGGTGCCACCATCGTTGCCGAGCATGCCGGGGAGCTCTTGGGCGAACTGCTCCTCGCCACGACCCACGGCATCGGCCTCGGCAAGATCGCCTCCGTGGTCCACCCCTACCCCACGCAGATCGAGGTCATCAAGAAGGCCGCCGACGCCTGGCGCCGCGGCAAGCTCACGCCCTTCGTTCGGAAGGCCTTCGCGGCCTGGTTCCGCCTGTTCGGCTAGCCCGCGCCTCAAGGCACGACCCGCGCGGTGGTCGGCAGGCCCGACGGGCCTCACCCCCAGCTCCGGCGCGGGCAAGCGGGCTGCCTTCCTCGTCGCCCCATCGTCGCCGCCATCGCGGCAGCCGGGGCTAACCCGACCCCCAAATAGTTGCATCTACCTATGTATCGATAATGGGCTCTCCTGCGCGAGAGGCCACCAACGACACGAGGAGGTGCATTGTGTGGAGAAGGACCCCGATGCTGCTCTTGCTCTCTCTTGCCGTCGCCGGAAACGCCGCTTGGGCGCAGCCTCCAGAAGGTGACTTCTACTGGGTGGAGACCGCTCCTTTCAACGCCGTCTGCGATGGGACGACAGACGACACCACCGCGCTGCAGGCGGCCCTCGATGCCGTCGAGGCCGGCGGCACGCTGGTCTTCCCGATGGGCAAGGTCTGCCTGCACACCGGCGGCCTGGAGATGGTCGGTGGCCATGACTTCGTGATCGAGGGCAACGGCTCGACGCTCCGCCTCGTGGCAACCACCGAGGAGGACTACCCGACCAGCCTGAAGTTCGACAATTGCGACCGCTTCGAGGTCCGCAACCTGACGGTGGACGGCAACCGAGACAATCGCCCGGTGCTCGGCGGCGACACCAACGGTGGCAACAACATCGCGATCAAGGGTTCGCGCCAGGCCCTCTTCCAGCACGTCCGCTCCATCGGCTCTCCCGGCGGCGACGGCTTCTACCTCGCCGACGTTACCCACAACAGCGTCGTCTACCGCACGCGGGACATCCAGTTCGTGGCTTGCGAAGCCGACAGCAACCGCCGCAACGGCATGAGCATCGCCGACGCCGAAAGCGTCCAGGTGCTGGGCGGTGTCTATGCCAACTCGAACGGCGGCGGCCCCGGGCCGGCGTGGAGATC
>WBZL01002724.1_pt2 | contig 15423 bp, 15 predicted proteins | sample 5204291 | NCBI WGS metagenome assembly WBZL01 (sample SAMN12344345, study PRJNA552823) | activated sludge metagenome | biome: Activated sludge suspended growth; feature: Nitrification reactor; material: Wastewater; isolation source: activated sludge from nitrification reactor of wastewater...
CCATATTTGACAATACACCTCAAACACCAAGTAAAGTGCATTTATATGGCCCTAAACTCGCTGATATATTTTGTAAGTCTTGAATCATATAAAGATTTTTGTAGCCTCTCCCAAAATAACCTAACATGACTACTTACGAACTCGCGTGTTAATGTTATTTTATTCACTATTTCAAACTACCAAGAAGAAGATAATGATTGGCCTATTAATTATTTCTCATGAGAATCTGGGAGAGGAATTTGTTCGGTGTGTAACGCATATTTTAGGAGAGCGACCTAGCAACTTGAGTTGCCTCGCTGTTCAACCGAATGACGATCCCAGTTCAACGATAACCCAAGCAAAAAAATTGCTTGCTAATTTAGATCAAGGAGAAGGTGTCATTATCATCACCGATATCTGTGGCGCTACACCGTGTAATATTGCCAGTCAGCTCATGATCGCTGGAAAAGTCGTTTGTTTGGCTGGAATCAATTTAGCGATGCTATTAAGGATTTTGAGCTATCGCCACGAACCCCTCGACGTGGTTGTATCCAAAGCGCTCGATGGCGGGAAAAATAGCGTCATGCAAATTTTACCGGAGTTACCGCATGCTTCGTAACGAAGTCACGATTCTCAACAAACTCGGACTCCATGCGCGCGCTTCGGCAAAACTCACCAAATTAGCAGGGCAATTCGATAGCGAAGTATGGATAACCCGCAATGGTCGCCGCGTTAATGCAAAAAGTATTATGGGTATCATGACATTAGCAGCTAATAAAGGTTCGATACTCGAAATCGAAATTTCAGGTAAGGATGAAGCGGCGGCAATGGATGCGATCACCGCCCTCATTAACAATTATTTTGAGGAAGGTGAATGAGCTTTCTATTACATGGGGTTGGTGTTTCTGAAGGCATCGCGATCGGACATGCACACCTCGCCTCCCCTGCGGCATTGGATGTTCCTCATTATTTATTGCCTAAAAACCAAATCGACCATGAAGTGGATCGCCTCAAACATGCATTCACGACCGTTCGTCAAGAATTGGAAACGCTGCAAGCTTCTGTAAGCGAGGGACCTGCCTTTGCTGAATTCAATGCATTCCTTGAATTGCATCATATGATTCTGGATGATCCGACGTTGTCCGATGCGGCTGTTAATTGCATTATCCAGACCCAGTGCAACGCAGAATGGGCGATTCATCAGCAGATGGAAGTACTCATTGCGCAATTCGAAGCCATCGAAGACGCCTATCTCCGTGAACGAAAAGCAGACGTTACGCAAGTGGTTGAGCGTATCTTAAAAGTGTTGCTCGGGATGCCCGGTTATATCCCCCCTCCGCTTAAGCATGATGGAATGAGTATTTTAGTTGCACATGACCTAAGTCCTGCGGATGTCATGCAATATAAACAACATCAATTTGCTGCCTTTCTGACAGATCTGGGTGGAGTAACCTCTCATACTGCCATCGTTGCGCGCAGCTTAAATATTCCATCGATCGTTGCGATGCAACATGCACGCCAATTGATCTACAACAATGATCTGTTAATTGTTGATGGTAGTCGTGGAATCGTGATTGTCAATCCAGATAAGTACATTCTGGCTGAATATCGCCTCAAGAAAAATCAACTCGAATTAGAAAAACGTAAGCTTAAACGACTTAGAACGTTGCCAACCATCACGCTTGATGGCAGTATCATCGAGTTACATGCAAACATTGAGCTTCCTCAAGATATTGAACCGGTGCAAGAAAGTGGCGCGACCGGTATCGGTTTATTTCGCAGCGAATTTCTTTTTCTAAACCGTGACGACCTCCCCAATGAGGAGGAACAATTTGCAGCTTATCGCTTTGTTGCTGAGCGCATGCAAGGAATGCCCGTTACAATCCGAACATTTGATTTGGGCGCTGACAAAAACCTCAAGCAGGACATTCATCGTGCTGCAACCAATCCTGCATTGGGATTGCGTGCAATCCGATTGAGTTTATCAGAACCCACCATGTTTCTGACGCAATTACGCGCCATTCTGAGGGCATCTGCCTATGGTAATGTGCGCATTCTGATCCCAATGCTTTCAGGTGATTTGGAAATCACTCAAACTTTACAGCACATCGAACAAGCCAAACAATCGCTACGAGAAACCCACCAACCGTTCGATGAAGCGATTCTGATCGGTGGTATGATTGAAATCCCTGCAGCTGCGCTCTGTGTCGAGTCATTTATGCGCAAACTTGATTTTTTATCCATCGGTACCAATGATCTCATCCAATATACACTTGCGATTGATCGGGTCGATGAAACGGTTGCGCATTTATATGACCCTCTCCACCCCGCAGTACTTTGGCTATTATCTAAAATCATCCATTCGGCGAATCTGGAAAATATCCCAGTATCCCTCTGCGGTGAAATTGCCGGTGATATTCAGTACACGCGATTATTGCTCGGGATGGGCTTGAAACAATTCTCGATGTATCCAGCTCAAATTCTCACCATCAAGCAAGAAATATTAAAAAGCCACTTACCCTCGATTAGACCGCTGACCAAAAAGATTCTGAAAGCAGAAGAGCCTGAAAAAATACGCCAACTTCTGTCTCGTTTGAATAATTAACCATTCGCTTTTCTTCCATCTAACGCAAGTGAGTTTTATCCGAGAAGATCGCATTTGCTTTGCCAAACGCTATATTATTCTCGAGAAAATACGTATGATTAACCTTTTATTGATACGCTTTCATTCGTAAACCGCTCGACGTATGCATGATTCAGATTCAATTGGGATAGTTACCCCGCAACGCTTACATTTTGACTCCCCCCTACAACTCGAAAGTGGCGCTATATTGGATAGCTATGAGCTTGTCTATGAAACTTACGGAGAACTCAATGCAGCACGATCCAATGCAGTGCTGATTTGCCATGCCTTATCAGGCAATCATCATGTTGCAGGGGTTTATGCTGATAATCCAAAAAATGCTGGTTGGTGGAATAATATGATTGGTCCAGGAAAACCGATTGATACCAATCGTTTCTTTGTCATCGGTGTCAATAACATCGGCGGTTGCCATGGTTCAACTGGACCCACTACCATTAATACCAAAACAAATAAACCATTTGGTGCTGATTTCCCAATGGTTACCACTATTGACTGGGCTGAAACCTATGTACGTTTAGCGCAGCAACTCAATATTGACCAATTTGCAGCGGTCGTCGGTGGGAGTCTAGGTGGTATGTCCGCTATGCAGTTATCGTTGGATGCGCCTGAAAAAGTCCGACATGCTTTGGTTATTGCCGCTGCAGCAAAATTAACGGCACAAAATATCGCGTTTAACGATGTAGCACGGCAAGCGATTATTACCGATCCTGATTATCATGGTGGCGATTATTATGCACAACAAACCTTCCCACGAAGAGGATTACGTCTAGCCCGAATGTTAGGCCATATTACTTATCTATCAGATGATTCGATGGCTGAAAAATTTGGAAGAGAACTTCGGTCTGGTTCACTGGGTTACAATTTTGATGTGGAATTTCAAATTGAATCCTACCTGCGCTATCAAGGTGATAAATTCGCGGAGCAATTTGATGCCAATACCTATTTGTTAATGACTAAGGTTCTTGATTATTTTGATCCCGCTCGCGATTATGATAATGATCTCAGCGCAGCTTTCCACTGCGTAAAAGCAAACTTTTTAGTCCTTTCATTTAGCTCAGATTGGCGTTTCTCGCCTGAACGCTCACGGAGCATCGTGAAAGCATTGCTGGATAACAACCTCAATGTTAGCTACGCTGAAATCGCTTCTCGCCACGGCCATGATTCGTTTCTAATGAAGGATGACCACTATCACCAGTTAGTACGGTCTTATATGAATAACATCACGACTTAATCGCGCATCGACTCGCTTAATTACGGGTAGCTTTGACTTCAATGATCATGACTGAAATAACCGATACTATTTCTCCTCAACTTAGACCTGATTTTGCCACGATTGCAGCTTGGATTAAGCCCGCGACTAAAGTACTCGACCTTGGTTGCGGCGATGGTGCGCTATTACGCTATCTTACTGATACACGCCAGATCAAAGGATACGGTGTGGAAATTGATGATACGAATATTCTGGCCTGCCTGAATAACCGGATTAACGTCATTCAAAGTGACCTAGAATCGGGTTTATCTGGCTTTGAATCCAATTCATTCGATTACGTTATTCTGTCCCAAACGCTGCAAGCAATGAAGCATACCGAGAATATCATTCGTGAGATGCTCCGTGTGGGAAAAGAAGGCATCGTGACATTCCCTAATTTCGGTCATTGGAAGAATCGCTTGCAGATCCTACGGGGCTTTATGCCGGTTTCACCGACATTACCCTATGAATGGTTTGATACACCGAATATTCATCTTTGCACACTCAAAGACTTCGAGCAATTCTGCCATCAACATGGGGTTCACATTTTAGAAAAACGAGTCATGTCAGATAATCAGCAAACCACATTTGCACCCAACTTGTTTGGAATGCTTGCCTTTTATCGGTTTACACAAAGAAAGTAGAAAGCTCTCCTCTCTCTACCCACTATCTGAAAAAGCTTAAACCTTCATTCTTTAACTGCTCACAAAACAAAAAAACCGATGACCAAACTATGAATCTGGTCATCGGCTATTGCGAATCAACTAATCGCGAGTTGCTGCTTATTGAACCGGGTTACGTTGACTGCTCGTCAAACCTGAAGCCCATTCAGTCGTTAGGTTTTGTACCCAGCCATTGTACACGTTAGGTAGCGCTACAATCCCTTGGCCACCATAACCTGCCAAACTGCTGATGGTGTCATCCTTCGCGACATTGTTGCCTGCCACCATGGAGATGGATCCAACAATATCCGCATCCGATATATCACCATCGTTATTTGGGTCAATATCCACTACGATCAGGCGATTAGAAAATTTGCTGGTTACATAAGCATAGTATCCACCGCCTTGTTTGGCGCCAAAATTGGCACCATGACAACCAGCATCGCACGCGAACATTTTGACGATGCTGTCGGTTTTGGTATCGATAACCAAAATTTGACCACCCGTTGCAGCCAGAACCACCGCTTTACCGTCTGGAGAAACAGGCGTTTGAATTGGAAGTACACCGACAGGGCCTGTAATATCACCGGTGATCGGATTGTAATTTTCAATCAAATTAATGGTTTTTAATAATGCCCCATTATTTCCATCCAAGACGCTCAAACTATGATGGAGCAGGTTTGAAGCGTATATTTTGCTTGAATCCGGCATCATACCGATTGCAATGGGATGCGGCCCAGGTGCACCATTCCCCGTTTGCGTTCTTGAAACGATTTGCCCGGTATCTGCATTATAAATACCGGTATCGCTGGTATTGATATTAGGGGTGATGATACGAGACCCATCGGCTGATACCCAATGTCCATGGGGATTTGCAGGTACTTGACCATGATGCTGAGTCGGCATCATATAATTGACTTCGGTCGTTCCTGCCGGAATGATGACAACCCCATTTTCACCATTGATCGCAACGGTTACATCATCCGAATTCGGTAATGTCACGACATGCGAAGGCGTATCTCCCACTTGAAGGTTTTTAATCAACTTACCTGTTTTTTGATCGATCAACGTCAATTTGGTATCAAACCACTGAGTTTGGTACATGATCGTATGATCACGATTTGGCCAAACGTTGTGGGGATTATTCATATTGATCTCAGGCAATGCGATTTTACGCTTGAGTGTCCAAGTAGCTGTATCCAAAACCGTAATGGTTCCCGGTTTTGTTTTTCCAGCTGTTTTCTCAAATTGCGTGTTAATCCATACCTCACCCACCCCTGGGATTGTTGGAGCAGTTACAGCAGGCAGGGTAATATCTTGCCCATATCTTGCTTCAAGCACATCTTTCAAATTGAGTGTTCCCAAATCAGTTTCGACGGGTACATTGGGATAATTGACATGCCAAGGAGTTGGCGCGGTATAGTCTTGCCAATTGCCTTGCGTCGTGGCTACAAAGAAGGTTCTCAATAATCGGGTAGCCAAATCACTACTCGTCGGTAAATTTTTGATGCCTGATACCAAATCGATGGTATTACCAAGATCCAAACCCGTTGTTCCTGGGCTATCCACGATGACTGCACCAAACATGTAAGGATGAACCTTACAGGTAAAAACATATAACCCTGGAACATTCAATTGAACAATCCCACCACCCCGATATGCTTTGGTTTGATCAAATGGAATCATGAAATGATCGCCACCCGGGTGATTATTGTTTCCGGCTTCGCTGGGCCACAATAAGCTGGTGATGGTGTGAACACCGTGCGTATCGGACATAACAAAATGAACGCTACTTCCCGGTGGAATGACTTCCAGCGATTTAGTGAACGTTACGGGACTCAATGCATCACCACGTGCACTTCTAAACCAACTTCCGGGTTCATCAGAAACAATAAAGGTAACGAGACCAGGATCATCGCTCGGGTTCAAGAAAATAGCGCCACTTGGTGAAGCGCCTGCAATACTGTTACCTGGATCGCCTGAGTCTGCAGCCACTACCAAGAACTTACCATTCATACCCGATTCCATATGAGAAACCAAATGGCAGTGGTATTGCCAAACACCTGGCCCTACTCCAGTTCCTGCTTTAATGGTAAATACGTGGCTATCGTGCGGATTTTTCATCAAATGAACGTCAATGATATCCTCAGCAGTCGCTGTATTTGGGTTAGCCGCTGGATTGATCCAACGATGGGCGTGTAAATGAAACGTATGCGCCATTCCTACGGAAAGTACATGGAAGCGCACTAGGTTATTCATCACTGCGCCTAATGTCGGGTTCGTCCATAATGGTTTTTGTGTACCATCACGGCTGATCTCGGCTCCCCAGAAGGTAGAGCCCACCATGAACATGACAAATTCCTTGTCCAGTTGAGAGCGATTAACCGTAGTAATTTTGCCATCACCATCGACGAAACTCTGCACTTGACCACTGGCATCATCGACGACAATCGCACCAAACAAGCCTAAAAGTTGCGATTTCTCGTCAAAATAGGGGTAGGTTCCTGTACGTTGCGTATTTAATTTATAGCTTTTGGTTTGTCCAGGGTTTGCAGGCGCAACATTACCATTCGTTAATCCTGGAACATTGAACCCAATTTTAATATTGGTCTCATTACGCAGTTGAACCGTTACTTGATCTCCTTGCTTCACGAATAAAGTAGGACCAGGAATCACGGCTTCTGCTGGGTAATTGGGTACCGCTCCATCGCTACTGGTGTGATTATTCAATTTATAGCCATACTGGCCATTCGGTAATTGCACCGCTGAAATTGAAATCGTATGGGTTGCTGCCCATGCAATCGATGATAGCAACCATAGTGCCATCAATATAAACGTTATTGAAATCTTTCTCATTCTTTTTCCATAAATAGATGTACTCATGACCTTCTCCCAATAAATCTTAGTCAACAATCAATTGACCCTTCATTCCCAGTAATTTGCTGGAGAAGGCGGTGTCTAAGTAACTCGCTGAATGTGAAGCACTAATTGCAAACACATGCTTTTCTAGCGGCCCAATGGCTTTAGCACTAATTCTTCTGCGAGTGCCGGGATCAACCCAGGTATAGCTCGGTAGCTCAAACTGATGAAAGTTAGTGCCTAACGCAATCAAATGAATCCGAATATCAGAATTTCTTTGTGCGTTGAGATTGGGATTAACACCCAGTGCCGTTTGCGCACCATTGGCATTATTAATTTCCATCCCCCAGAAAGCATCGTCTCCGATGTACAGTACAAATTCTTTCTGAATTCGACTCAACGGGGTATTGCCGCTGCCAGTACCATTAATATCCTGTGGCAAGAATCCTGAGGCAGGGTTGACGATCAACGCACCAAATAGCCCACGATCTTCAGCACCATTATGACTATTCATATTGTGATCATGGTAAGCCCAAGTTCCTGCAGTGCCTGGCGCGGCTACCCAGCGGTAGTTATAAGACAATACTGGTGTTGCACTTTCATCTTTATAGAGGTTGATATATTTAAGTGTGCCGTCACTTTCTTTGTCGTAGTGCACACCATGAACATGCAAACTCACATGCTCTTGTTTAGGATTATCAGGATCAAACTGATGCATCAATTCGATTTCTGCCACATCGCCTTCCAACATAATGACCGTAGGCCCAGGGATAGTCGCCACAGCGCTATAATTGCCGGAAAGATCAACCGTATTACCATTACCATCGACAACTTGGTGCTGCATCATCCGGTAAGCATATAGCCCTAAATTTCCAGTAGGATCTACTTCTTCCGCAACCATTTTGATTTGATGCGTGTTACCTGCCAAGACTGAAGTTACCCCTCCCAATCCTAATACCATGGAAGCCAAAACAAGCCAGGATGCTAATTTTGGGTTGGCCAGATCTTTCGGCTTAGGTAGCGCATGACATGAGCGAGACTGAAACTCATATTCAAGTTTGTCTTTCATTAAATTCCCTCCATTTTGATTCAATCAAAAAAAAAGCCTGTCTGACCCAATTTTAATGGGCCATGACAAAGCTGCTTTGCTCCTACTTCAATTTCTGTGAATACACGCTTATTCTTTGGAAAACACTTCTTAAAATAATGTAACCATTCACAAGAATTTAATAATTGTTATTGTTATGGAATATCATATAAGCATAAACTATGCCATTATTAATTTCCGATATTATTCAATAGCTAGCGTTGAAACTTTTATCTGAAATGATTAAGTTTATGTAATCCGAACTTTATCTGTAAAAAAAACCGACGTTTTTTGAGTCATGAATGATCAAAATATGAACACATATAATTTGTCAATACATCTAGGTGCGACAAATTGTCGCACCTGAGCTTAACAATTAATTAACAAAAGTGACATGTAAAATTTTCTGACAATCGTGGGTCTGAATATAGGTCAAATTAACGGTTGCAGTCGCTAAAAATTGCCACGCATTTCTTGAAGATTTAATTCATTGAAGTTAAGCAGTATCAATTAATGCTTTATTTTCAATTGATTTATGAAGAATCTTGGGGTGTTCAGAGAGAACTATTAACTTAATAACAACGCTAGCAATTTTTAAGTTGTAAAAGCAATTTTACTTTAGACCGTGATACCATCATTCCTTCAGAAAATTGAATCTGAAAAAAATTAAAAAACAGTTAAATTTAAGGCCATTTCAATTTTTCACGGGAGGGAATAGATGAACTTCGAAACGGAGATGAGAGCGCGATTTGGGGGCTTTTGGAATTCGCTATTGCTGTTGCTCATTATCATTATTTTTTTAAGATTCTCTGCAATTGAGTTAGTAGCAGAAGGACTGGGTGCAAAGTTATCGCTATCACTCAAATTATTTTTTGGGTTTGCATTATTTGGAGTAGTGCTCGCTTTGTTCAAAATGTTGTTTTCTTCTTCCAATCCCCCTTATTATCGTCTGCCCGCTTCAGCCAATATTGCATGGGGACTCAAACGGGGTTTAGTTATCGGCGGTATTTTAATGCTGATTATTGGCATTTTGCATCATGACAATTTTTTAGGGGTATTACAGCCCTTGCTTGAAAAACTCGTGGGTAAAATCATCGGTATATTTGGTTAGTTTGGTTGTATCATCATTTAAACGTTGCACGCGCTTGTTATGAGTTAGTGTGCAACGTTATGGTGTGTTGGATCATTCTAGAGAATCAGTATCTTTCCATTTCCATCGGAGCCAGACTCTGAGTTGGCGGAACTGTTCGGCGTTGATACTATCTGGAAAAATGACGATACTGCGATCAAAAAACGATTGATCCGATTCCAAACTGAGCACAGTCAAATAAGGAGTCACAAAGCTGCTGCCCTGGATATACCAGTGTAGCTGCTGCCCTGATCGCGTTTGAGTAATACAAGTGGAATGGTCTGATAGATAAAACGAGACGATGGCGTTGGGTGATTGAAGCAATGCATATAGCCGGATATAGTAAATCAAGCTCAGCACAAGCAATAGCATTCCACTTGCCTTCAACAGTATCGAACCATCCAGCAGCGCAATGATAACGATACAAGCCACATGGACGACCGAAAACATTAGCGTCAACTGCTGGGAAGATTTGAGGTGTATCGTTAACTCATCCATCGCATTAAATTAAAAAATTGCAGTAATGAATGAACTGAATCAATCTATTAATAAAAATCTGCTCGATCTACAAAAGATACCCATAGAGAAAGGGATTGTTGATCTTTCAGACTTTGGGATCATCCGCTTTACTGGCGAAGATACTTTAACATTTCTGCAAGGACAATTAAGCTGTGATGTTCTGAAAGTTACGCCAACCCAAGCTCAGTATGGTTGTTACTGTTCACCGAAGGGACGCATTCTTGCCAATTTTATCCTTGCGGCTGATCACACAGGAGAAGCTTGGTACATGCAAATGCCACGCGCCATTCTAGACAAAATCATTAAACGGCTATCGATGTATGTGCTGCGGGCCAAAGTAAAATTAGTGGACTATAGCGCGGAATCAATCCGGCTGGGAATTGTAGGTAGTCAAGCGCATTCTTTGCTTGAAAAAAGTTTGCCAACATTAACAATGCCGGAATCTCGTTTAAGCGTCGCACAAGTAGCGGGTATAACCGTAATCTGCCTGGGACCCAATCGCTTTGAAATGATTGCACCTTTTGAGCAAGGCAATCAGCTCAAAACGTATTTTGATAAAGCGACATCCTGGGTAAATCTATCCTATTGGCAGTGGCTCGATATCCAAGCGGGTATTCCGACAATCTCGACTGAAACTCAGGAACAATTTATACCACAAATGGTAAACATGGATCTCATTGGTGGAATCAGTTTTCAGAAAGGTTGTTATCCGGGACAAGAAATCGTAGCTCGCACCCAATATCTAGGCAAATTAAAGCGTCGCATGACACTGATCCGCATCGAAACTACTGAAACGGTTGCTGCCGGTGATCCCTTATATAGTGAATCATTAGGTGACCAGGCCTGCGGCATGATCGTAAACGCTGTAAGAATTGCTGAAGATATTTTTGAAGCTTTAGCTGTCATCCCAATCGATATATGGAATTCGAGTATCCAGTGGAAAAGCTTGCAAGGACCGATTATACACCGCGTAACCTTACCGTATTCACTGCCAGAAATAACTGCAAATTGACCTGACCGATCACTGACAAACAGAAAACTAACCAGCGATCGATTTATTGGAAATTACTACCATTTATTGGGAGTATGATTGCTATAAAGATTCCCTCGATTAAACCGTACTTAGTCTTTCATGGGAAAGAAATTTTTCATGAAATTCCTATTAACGTGAGTTGGCCCCACCAGTGTAAAAACTGGTGGGGTTTTTTATTGCGCGATGTAAAACCAATTATCGAACCACGTTAGTATAACTAAGACAAATATCAATGTTCATAAAGCTTATCAGTTTGCTCGTGGCGTTCCTGGGCTTCAATACATAGCGAAGCAGTGGGTCTTGCCAATAACCGCGGAATACCGATTGGTTCACCAGTTTCTTCACACCAACCATAAGTTCCATCTTCGATTCGCTTAAGCGCATCTTCAATTTTTCTAAGCAATTTACGTTCACGATCCCTGACTTTGAACTCTAACAAATACTCTTCTTCTGTACTTGCTCGATCATTAGGATCTGCACCAGGTTCAGTATTTTGAATCGATTCAAGGGTCTTTTGAGCATTCTCAAGAAGCGCTTGTTTCTCACTTTCAAGTCTTTCTCGAAAAAAAGCAAGCTGTGCCGCGCACATGTATTCACCAGCTGGAACTTCGTGAATCTCTTGTTTTTCAGATTTTTTAGAAGAATCAGGTTGTTTTTTACGAGATACCATATTTTTTAGTATTTGCTTAGAATGAAAAAATTTCACTTACACAACATAAATGATACAAAACTACCAAAACCTCACACTTAGCTAAGCTACTTCCTGAGTTACTATTCAATAGCCCAAAGTTTACTATTACTTACTGCAAAACAACTAGATACCATATATCAGCCTATAAAAGCAATATTAACAATCTTTAGAAAGATTAAAAATACTCAAACAATTAAGCATAATTTTCGAATTCTATATTTTAATAAGGAATTATTTCAATTAATAATTATCCATTTGGATAATTATTAATATGCCTCTAAACTATTTTCAGTTTAATCTGGGTGTGACTCAAACAGGCATTGAGAAGTCGGGAAGGTAGTTCTGTTTCCCACTCACGTCGATTAAAGCGATAGCAAAATTCATTGAGGTATTCTTGCAAGTAGCCTGATGACACACCATGATATGTTCCTAATAAAAATGTCTTGAGATTGCCAATTGCGACATGAACCCATGGAAGCCATTCGCCAGCTTTGTTTGGTGGAGTCACGCGAGGAATATGGTTCTGTGTTTTACTGATTTTAGCCAAGGCTGGCAGTGCATCACTTCGTACATATTGATCAGGTGACAGATGCCGCTTTACAAACTGTGAAACCGTTTCTCGATTAACACTAGAGACTTGCTGCATGGCAATAAAACCAGCACGCTTTTCTCGACTCTCAATCGCGACGAGCACTGATATTTTTCTTTCAGCGCCCCGACCGCGCTTTCCCCCAGTATGACGCCCTCCAATCAATGCGTCGTCTATTTCAATCAAATCATGTAACCGATATAGGCTATCTCGGTGTCCCATAGCAATACGAATCTTGCGTAGTATTCTGCTAGCAGTAATCCAAGACACGTTAATTTGTTTGGATAATCGTAAGGCAGAAACACCGCCTTTATCAGATGCAACTAAGTAAATCGCCCAGAACCACTTGGTTAATGGCAGATTGGTTGAATGAAATAAGGTGCCCGCTGTTATCGAAGTTTGTCTGTGGCATTGACTGCATTCCCAATAGCCACGCGTCTTAATAGCGTAACCATTATCATGGCCGCAGCATGGGCAGCGAAAGCCTTCCGGCCAGCGTTGCTTTATCAGCGCTTCGATACAGCCTTCTTCTGTTCCATACTGTTTCTGCCAATCCATCAAAGTTATTCCTTTGCCTTTCATCACCTACCTCATTATCCTATTGATCTTGCTATATAAGATGAAAAACACTGAGAATAGTTCATAGGCATTATTATTAATGAATAAAATTAAAAATATTTCTGACAACTGAATTGAACTCCAAGCATTCAATATTTTTCCTCATACAAGCTATTCTTTAGCATTAACCATTACAATACTCAATGCTATCTGTTCATAACCTCAATCTCCAACAATCAGAAAGAGTACTCTGCGGGCAACTTAATTTTACGATCAAACCTGGAGAATTTTGGATCATCTTGGGAGAGAATGGTTGCGGAAAATCTACACTATTACAGACCCTGAGTCGACTTCGGATGGAAAATAGCGGAACTATCACGTTACAAGAAAAACCGCTAGAAAAAATTCATCAGCCGATGCTTGCGCAACAAATTGGAATTTTGCTACAAGAAGAAACGCCAGAATTTTGGGGAAAGGTTAGAGAGTATATTCTACTGGGTCGTCACCCTTACAAAAAGTCGTTATCCGGATGGAGTCATACGGATCATACGATAGTCGATCAAATCCTTAAAACTCACGCATTAGAGTCGCTTGCCAATCGATTTTTCAATACCCTTTCAGGCGGGGAACGCCAGCGTGTTCGTATTGCTCAGTTGTTAGCACAATCCCCTCAATATTTTTTGTTAGATGAACCGCTGCAGCACCTCGATATACGACATCAACTCCATATAATGACCTTATTTAAAAACATTTCCGAACAAAATTGTGCAGTGGTGATGGTTCTGCATGATATCAATTGGCTAAACCACTTCGGGGATCACATCTTGATGATGTTTAGCGATGGCAATGCACTAAGCGGACCTAAAGAAATGATGTTAACCCAGTTGAATTTAGATAAGCTTTATCAATGCCCTATCGCTTTTTTCAAGCATTACATTAACATTCCTTAAGTCTTCGTTACTGATACGCTGCTCAGTGTATAATACCCAATGATACTTTTAGCATCTTGTAATGATACGTAAATTTATTAAGCGCTTCTTCACTCGGGCAGTTACTCCATCGAGCCAGGATGTCCTACCCCCAACACTTTGTAGAATTTCACGTAAACAGCATGGCATAACACGGAACCAAATCAGTGCCAGTGCCTTAAAAGTTACCCTTGCACTCCAGCAAGCTGGATATTCAGCCTACATCGTTGGGGGAGCTATCCGTGATCTGTTACTTGATATTAAGCCTAAAGATTTCGATATTGCAACGAATGCAATGCCCGAAGAAGTCAGAGGATTATTTCGCAGATCGCGAATCATTGGAAGACGATTTCGCCTGGTCCACGTGATGTTTGGCGATGAAATCGTTGAAGTATCGACATTTCGTGCAAATTATAGTGCTGATAACGATGCAGGGATGATGGCACCCAACCCTGCTGACCCCCATGGGCGCTTGCTCCATGATAATATTTTCGGTAGCCAAGAAGAAGATGTGCTGCGCCGTGACTTCACGATGAACGCGCTGCTCTATAATCCGGCCACAGAAGAAATTCTTGATTATTTGAATGGCTATCAAGACATTCAAGCAAGGTGTTTACGAATCATTGGTAATCCTGAGCAACGTTACCGAGAAGATCCGGTACGCATGCTACGTGCCGTTCGATTAGCCGCCAAGCTTAACGTTCAGCTCGATGAAATAACTGCAGCGCCAATTGGTGACTTAGCTCCCCTCCTACAAAATGTTCCTTCTGCACGTTTATTCGATGAAATATTAAAACTATTATTATCTGGCCATTCTTTGGCATGCCTGATCGATCTGCGCAAACGTGGCCTACACCATGGTTTACTGCCCATACTCGACATCGTCCTAGAACAACCGCTTGGCGAGCGCTTTATTTCGATAGCCCTCAAAAATACGGATGAAAGAATCCAACAAAACAAACCAGTTTCCGCTGGATTCATGTTTGCGATCCTACTCTGGCATGAAACACTCGCTGCTTGGAATCGACGATTAGCACTGGATGAAAAACCGATACCGGCACTTCATCAAGCCATGACCGAAACACTATCGACACAACGTGCCCAGATCGCAATGCCGAGACGGTTTGATTCCATGATCTATGATATTTGGACGCTACAACCTCGCTTTCTATTTCGATCTGGCAATAGGCCATTTCGCCTATTAGAACACCCTCGCTTCCGGGCTGCTTATGATTTCTTATGTTTACGCAGTGAAAGCGGGGAAATTGATAAAGAAATCGCCGAATGGTGGCATGCATTCCAACACGCCAGCCCAGCCAATAGAGAGTCGATGCTTATCAAAGAAACGCCTGTTAAAAAACGCAAACGCAACACCCGAAAACGAAAACCCATCGTATCTGCGGAATCTGAGAAGAACGATCAGTAGATCCAATTGCACATAACGATGAACAATTCA
>WBZL01003124.1_pt1 | contig 15422 bp, 14 predicted proteins | sample 5204291 | NCBI WGS metagenome assembly WBZL01 (sample SAMN12344345, study PRJNA552823) | activated sludge metagenome | biome: Activated sludge suspended growth; feature: Nitrification reactor; material: Wastewater; isolation source: activated sludge from nitrification reactor of wastewater...
GCTCGCGAGCGGTTCCGCCTCGCGTTCCACGGCGCACCGACGGGCATGACCCTCGCCGCGGTCGACACGGGCCTGATCGTCGACGTGAACGAGCCGATGCTCGAGATGCTCGGCGCCGAGCGCGACAGCGTGGTCGGTCACACGATCCGCGAGATCACCCACCCGGACGACTGGGACCGCAACCACGTGCTCCTCGAGCGAGCGGCAACCGGCACCATCGCGGACTACGCCCTCGAGAAGCGCTACCTCCGCGACGACGGCTCCGTCGTGTGGGCGCAGACCTCGGTCTCGGTGTTCGAGGACAACGGTGAGATGCTCGCGATCGCCCATGTGCAGGACATCACCGAGCAACGTCGCGCCGCCGAGCAGCTGCGATGGGCGGCCACCCACGACGAGCTGACCCGCCTGCCGAACCGCTCGCAGTTCACGGCCGAGCTGACCGACCGGCTCGTGTCGTCGCCGGTGGGCACGACCGCCGTGCTGTTCATCGACCTCGACAACTTCAAGGTCGTGAACGACTCGCTCGGCCACGCGATCGGCGACCAGTTGCTGCGTGGCATGACACAGCGCCTCCGCGCCGTGCTGCGCGACCACGACATGCTCAGCCGGTTCGGCGGCGACGAGTTCATCGTGATGCTCACGGACTACCACGGCGAGCTCCCGCCGCTGGCGATGGCCGAGCGGCTCCGCAAGGAGATCGCCCGACCGCTCACGCTCGACGGTGTCGAGCTGTTCGTCACCGGCAGCATCGGCATCGCGATCGCCGACCGACCCGGCGCGACGGCGAGCGACCTGCTGCGCGACGCCGACGCCGCGATGTACCGCGCGAAGGCCCGCGGTCGCGACTGCGTCGAGGTGTTCGCACCCGGGGTGCACGACGCGTCGGTCGCCACGCTCCGCACGACGAACGAACTGCGCCGCGGCATCGAGCGCGACGAGATCGTCCCGTACTACCAACCGATCGTCGATCTCGAGACCGGTGTGCTGACCGGGTTCGAGGTGCTCGCGCGGTGGCGTCATCCGGACCGAGGACTGCTCGGACCGGACCAGTTCCTGCCGATGGCCGAGGAGACCGGGATCATCAACGACGTCGGCGCGGCGATCCTGCGGTCGTCGCTCGCCCAACTCGGCCAGTGGCGCGAGCGGGTGCCGTCGTTCGCCGAGCTGTCGATCGCGGTGAACGTGAGCAGCCGCCAACTGCTCGGCGGCGAGTTCATCGAGGTCGTGCGTGAGGCGCTCGCGGAATCGGGTGTCCCCGCCGGATCGCTGTGGCTCGAGATCACCGAGACCGCGCTCATGTCCGACGTGAAGGCCGCATCGGTGGCGCTGCGCGAGCTGCGCGGTGTGGGCCTGCACCTGTCGGTCGACGACTTCGGCACCGGCTACTCCTCGTTGACCTACCTGAAGCGTTTCCCGGTGGAGGCGATCAAGGTGGACCGCACGTTCGTGAACGGTCTCGGCATCGACAACGAGGACTCGACGATCGTCGAGGCCGTCGTGCGGCTCGGCCACTCGCTCGGCCTCGCGGTCGTCGCCGAGGGCGTGGAGACGCCCCTGCAACTGTCACGGCTGCGCGAGCTCGGCTGCGACCGCGGGCAGGGCTACCTGTTCGGGCGGCCGCGTCCGGCGGAGATCGTCGAGGCCGAGCGCTCGGTCACGTGAGCGCCGAGCGGTGGCGGTCAGACACCGAGCTTGCGAGCACGCAGCAGCAGCACCGACGGCGACAGTGCGTCGCGGCCACCGAGCGGGGTGAGCTCGTGCAGCACGTCGAGCCGGAAGTTGCTGCGCTCGAAGCTCATGAACAGCTCGCCGATCGACCGGGTCACGCTGCCGTAGCGGTGGCGCGGTGCCTCGGACCCGGCGTCGAACATCGCGGCCACGGGGTGCGTGAGCGACACCACGAACGCGGCGTCGGGACGCAACACGCGGTGCACCTGGCGCAGCAGCCGCGGCAGGTCGTCGACGTCGTCGAGCGTCTGCGTGGCGATCACGAGGTCGACCGAACCGCTGGTGGCGAATCCGAGGTCGGCCAGCTCGCCCTGATGGCACTCGACGCGCACCTCGTGCTGCTCGGCGGCGCGTCGCAGATCGGCGATGCGCTCGGCGCTGGGGTCGACCGCGATCGACTTCGCACCGGCGACCGCGAGCGTGACGGCGTTGGGGGTGACGCCGTCGGGCACCGGACCGATGCCGAGCTCGATCGTCCGCCGACCCGACACGTTGCCGCACAGACGGAACTCGCCCTCGTCCGCGACGCCCTTGCCGTACCACACGTTGCTCGCGCTCATGATCCCAGTGTGACCGATGCGCCCCGCGGGGCAGCGGATCGCCCGGGTGAGGGTCCGACGACGCGTCGGGACGATCGGTAGCCTCGTGGCCATGTCGTCGCAGGGTCACTTCTCCGCCGGAGCGCTGCGCGGCGCCGGACGCGGCGTGGTCGACCACCGACTCGCGCGACGCCATCTGGTGAACGAGTTCCGCCGCGGTCGGCTCCGGCAGGACCAGATCTGCGACGCACACCCCGAGCTCATCCGGGCTGCACGCAACCTCGGCACCGAGAGCCGCGCGACGTGTCCGATCTGCGAGGCCGCGAAGCTCCGTCTCGTCACGTACGTGTTCGGCTCGCGACTGCCAGCGCACGGTCGCTGCGTGTCGACGGCGAAGGAGATGGCGGCACTGAACGCGCGGTCGGACGACCTGACCGCCTACGTCGTCGAGGCGTGCGTCGAGTGCCGCTGGCACCACCTGCTGCGCGTGCTGCCGGTGGGCGGCACGCGCGCGCGACGCACCGGCTGATCGGCACCCGCCGGACGCACCGGCGTCAGAACGGGCTGAGGCCCATCCGATTGCGGACGGCGATGGCCTCGCCCACATGGGCCTGGCCGTGTCCGAGGATCGGCCACTGCACGAACCAGTCGACGGTGTGACCGCCCCACATGCCGAACAGCCAGTCGAGCTCGACCGGGTCGAGGCCGGCGCGACCCTGCAGACGCCGGGGCGTGTCGGGCACCACCGCCATCGCCATCGCGGACAAGCGCTTGAGCCAGCGCTCGGTCGCGTCGAACGTGGCGGTGACGTAGGCGACGAGCGCGGCGGGATCGAGCGCGGTCGAGACGTCGCGCTGTTCGCGCTCGCCGAGCCCGCTCGACACGGGGCGGTCGCCGAGACCGAGTGCGGGCGCATGCGCGAGGTACAGCGGCGGCTTGTTGCGGATCACCGTGGTGAGCGCGAGGTCCTGGTGGCGGGCGAGGTGCAGCAGCAGCCAGGCGATGCTCGAGCCGCCGCCGTCGGCCTGTTCGTCCCATCGCTCGGCGGGCACCAGGTCGACGACCGCGCCGAAGAGCCGGCGACGCAGGTCGGTGTGGGCATCGAGCAGCCAGGCCTGGAGGTCCATCGCCCCGAACCGTACTGCGCGCCGCCCCCGTCGGGACGTAGGACCATGCACGACTGATACCACGGGGGGTATCATGTTGCCTCGTGAACCAGCACGCCGCCCGTCCGATCCCGCCCGCCCGCCGCCGCGCCAGCGCCCTCGCCCTCGTGGCTCCCGTGCTGCTCGCCGGCTCGCTCGGACTCGCCGCCTGCGGCGGTGACGAGGCGGCCGATCCCAGCACGTCGGCCACGTCGGCCACGTCGGCCACGTCGGCCACGTCGGCCACGTCGGCCGGGGCGGATGTCGCCGCGGCGTCGCCACGCCTGGTGTCGCCCGCCGAGGCGCAGGCGTTCCTGGCCGCGCCGCCGGCCGGGCTCACCGTGCTCGACGTCCGCACGGCGGAGGAGTTCGCGGCCGGTCGTCTCGAGGGCGCGATCATGATCGACTTCCAGTCGGCCTCGTTCGCGGCCGACGTCGACCAACTGCCGCACGATGCGCCCGTGTTCGTGTACTGCCGCTCCGGCAACCGCAGCGCCCAGGCCGTGGCGCAGATGGTGCAGCTCGGGTTCACCGACATCACCGAACTCGACGGTGGCATCGTCGCGTGGCAGGCCGCCGGCCAGCCCGTCGTCACCGGCTGACCCCCCTCCGGCCGGACCACCCGGCACCGCGTCACACCCCCGTGATCGGCTGGTGCCATGTCGGTGATCACCCGTTACGCTTGCCGGGTCATATTCACCCTGCCCCACACCGGGGCCCCGGGCCGCAGGAACGGTCACGGGTCCGAAGGGAGGTTCCACACGCATGCAGCGTGCCTATGAACTCATGGTCATCATCGACGGTGACCTCGAAGACACCCCCGCCCGGGCGTGGATCAAGTCGATCACCGACTCGATCGCCGCAGCCGGCGGCGCGGTGCACGGCAAGCCCGACTGGTGGGGTCGCCGCCAGTTCGCCTACCCGATCAACAAGAAGGAATACGGCTACTACGTCGTCATGAACCTTCACGCCGCGGGTGGCGCTCTCGACGAACTCGAGCGTTCGTTCCGCATCGCCGACGACATCGTCCGCCACAAGCTCATCCGTCTGCCCGACGCCGAGGCGGCACGCCGCGGCATGTCGGGGGCTGCGGCCTGACGGCCGCGCGTCACGAAGGAGGCCGACCATGGCCGACAACGAGATCACGATCATCGGCAACCTCACCCGGGAGCCCGAGCTGCGCTTCACCGCCGGTGGCACCGCCACCTGTGGGTTCGGTGTGGCCGTGAATCGGCGCTACCAGCAGAACGGCGAGTGGGTCGATGCACCCACGAACTTCTTCAACGTGACCGTCTGGGGTCAGTACGGCGAGAACGTGGCCGCGTCGCTCAGCAAGGGCGACCGCGTGCTCGTGAAGGGCCGGCTCGACTTCCGCAAGTACCAGAACAAGGAAGGTGTCGAGGTCACGACCCACGACATCATCGCCGACGAGGTCGCACCCTCGCTCAAGTACGCGACCGCCCAGATGACCCGCATCGAGCGGTCGGGCGGCCAGGGCGACGGCGGCCAGCGTGGTGGCAACTACCAGGGCGGCGGAGGCCGTCAGGGCGGTGGCAACTACCAGGGCGGCGGTGGTGGCGGTCGTCCCGCCGATCCCGTCTACGGCGACGAAGAGCCGTTCTGATCCGTCTGATCCGCACCAGCACCCGCTGATACACCGATCGAATCGTTCGAACTGAGAGAACCATGACCAGCAAGAAGAACAAGGCGCGCGCACCGCGCGAGGCCAACCCGAAGAAGTTCAAGAAGAAGACCAGCGTCCTCGTCACCGAGAAGGTCGAGTACGTCGACTACAAGGACGTCAACCTCCTGCAGCGCTTCGTCAGCGACCGCTCGAAGATCCGCAACCGTCGGGTCACGGGCAACGACGTGCAGCAGCAGCGCGACATCGCCAACGCGGTCAAGAACGCCCGCGAGATGGCGCTCCTGCCCTACACCAAGCGCGTCGCGCAGACCCGCGCCGGCCGTCCGCCGCGTGACGGCGACGACCGTCGCGAGCGTGGCCCACGCCGCGACGAGGCGGCGGCCGCCGAGGCCGACGTCGAGGCGACGGTGACGGTGGACGAGAGCACCGACGGTGCCGACGAGGTGGAGGCCTGACATGAAGGTGATCCTCCGCAACGACCTCGCCGGCGTCGGCAAGCGTGGTGACATCGTCGAGGTCAGCGACGGCTACGCCCGCAACTACCTCCTGCCGAAGGGCCTGGGCTTCGCCGCCACCGACGGCGCCGTCAACCAGGCCAAGGCGATGCGCCGCGCCCGCGACCTGCGTGACGCGGCCGATCGCGAGTCGGCCCAGACCATCGCTTCGGCGTTGGTGGCCAAGACCATCACGATCACGGCGAAGGCCGGGTCCGAGGGCAAGCTCTTCGGCTCGGTCACCACCGGTGACATCGCCCAGGCGATCCACGCCCAGGCGAACATCTCCATCGATCGCAAGAAGCTGCACGTCGAGCAGATCAAGTCGCTCGGCACCTACAGCGTCGCGGTCAAGCTGCACGCCGACGTGGAGTTCCCCGTCAGCGTCGAGGTCGTCAAGGCCTGATCGGCCCGACGACCACCGCACCGCTCGTGGGGTCGGCCGGCTCCGCCCGGCCGGCCCCGAGCGGGCGCCGGTGACGTCCGTCTCGACCGGTTCGCCCGGTCCGGTTTCCACCGGTTTCCACATCGTGTCCCCGTCCCGGACGGGTTGTGCACATCCCCCGCGATCGGGGCGCCCCCGTTCGCCGGACTCCCAGGTCACACCCCTCGTGCACACTCGCGGGTGATGCCGACGCGCCCGAGGTCATCCCCCGTGTGATCCACAGCTGCGACGAGTTGTCCCCAGGAAAGACACAGGTAGTTGGCACTAGCGATCCCCAGGCCGTCGCGACGAAGGTGAGAGCCCCATGGCAGTGAACGACGACCGATCCGACCGCTCGGACCGACGCGGTACGGCACCGCGCCGCACCGACGGACGGGTGCCGCCGCACAACCTCGACGCCGAGGAGAGCCTGCTCGGCGCGCTGCTGCTGTCGCGTGACGTGGTGGGCAACGTCGCCGAGCTCGGTCTGTCCGTCGACCATTTCTACAAGCCGGCGCACCAGCACATCTACGCCGCCGTGCGCGGCCTGATGGCCACCGGTCAGCCGGTCGACATCGTCACCGTCGCCGACGAGCTGCGCCGCAACGGCCTGCTCGACGAGATCGGTGGCCCGCAGTTCCTGCTCGAGCTGCAGAACGCGACGCCGGCGATCTCGAACGCCGGCCGCTACGCCAAGATCGTGCAGGACACAGCGGTGTTGCGGCGCATGATCAGCGTCGCGAGCGAGATCGCCGAGCTCGCGTACCACGAGCCCGACGACGTCACGAAGGCGCTCGACGAGGCCGAGACCAAGATGTTCGAGGTCGCCGAGGACCGGGTGGTCGACTCGACCAAGCCGCTCGCCGAGTTGTTGCCGCTCGCGATGGACAAGCTGCAGGAGACCTTCGACCGCGGCGACACGATCACCGGCACCGCCACCGGGTTCAACGACCTCGACGAGATCATGTCCGGCCTGCAGCCGAGCACCCTCAACATCGTCGGTGCCAGGCCTGCGATGGGAAAGTGCGTCGCCTGGGACACGCCGATGGTCGACCCCACCACGGGCGAGGTCCGTACCGCCGAGGCCTGGTATCTCGCAGGCGTCGCCGGGCAGACAGTCGCGTGCTCCACGCTGGGCGACGACGGTGCGGTGAAGGTGGCGACCTTCGGCGGCTTCTACAGCGACGGGGTCAAGCCGCTGTTCCGGGTGACCACTCGTTCGGGCCGCAGCATCCGCATCACCGCCGAGCACCCGCTGCTCACCGGCCGGGGCTGGCAGCCGTTGGCCGACATCGAGGTCGGCACGCGCATCGCGGTGCCTCGCACCCTCCCGATCTTCGGTGACCGGCCCATGCCCGACGCCGAGGTCGACCTCCTCGCGCTGCTCATCGGCGATGGGTCGCTGAGCAACCGCACGTCACCACTGTTGACGACGGCGAGCGACGACGTGCAGGCCGTCGCTCGTGAGGCAGCAGCGGCACTCGGTGCGTCGTTGGTCGTCGACGGTCCGGCCGGCCGCGCCACGACGTATCGCATCGTCGCCGGTCCGCGTGGGCACCACCGCGCCAACCCGGTCACCGAGATGCTGCGACGGCACCAGGTCTGGGGCTGCGACGCTCATGCGAAGCGGGTGCCCGCGGCGATCTTCACGGCACCGCGGGCCCAAGTCGCGCGCTTCCTCCAGCGCCTGTTCGCCACGGACGGCACCGCGTGGGTTGCTGCCGCGGGCTACGCGCGGATCGGTTACGCCAGCGTCTCCGAGCAACTGGCACGCGACGTCGCTCACCTCCTGCTGCGGTTCGGCATCCGGGCCAAGCTGCGCCGGCGATCGGTTCCGTACCGCGGCGAGCGCCGGCCGGCGTTCGAGGTCGAGGTGATGGACGCAGCATCGTTGCGCCGGTTCGCCGACGAGATCGGCATCCTCGGCAAGGACGACGCGGTCGGCAGGGTGATCGACTCGCTCGACAGCCGATCGGAGCGTCTGAACTTCACGCTGGACACCCTGCCCGTCGACGTGTGGGACGACGTGATCAAGGCGAAGGGCGATCGATCGTGGGCCGACGTCAGCCGTGTCGCCGGCCGGCCGGCCGGTCACAACTGGCATCCGTACCGGCGTCGACCGCGACGTGAGACGATCGCACTGCTCGCCGAGATGCTCGACTGCGACGTGCTCCGCCGGTGGGCGTCGCCCGACGTCGCGTGGGACGAGGTCGTGGCGATCGAGTCGTGCGGCACCGATCGGATCTACGACTTCAACGTGCCGGGCACGCACAACTTCGTCGCCGCCGACGTGTTCGTGCACAACACCGCCTTCGGGCTCGGGATCGCGACGCATGTGGCGATGACGGCGAAGAAGCCGGCGCTGTTCTTCTCGCTCGAGATGGGGCACGCCGAGCTCACCCAGCGCATCCTGTCGAGCGAGGCGCGGGTCGACTCGCAGAAGCTGCGCACCGGGCGGCTCGTCGACAGCGACTGGACCAAGATCGGCCGGGCGATCAACCGGCTCGAGGTGCCGCTGTTCCTCGACGACAACCCGCGCGTCACGGTGATGGAGATCCGGGCCAAGGCCCGCCGCGTGAAGGCCCGCTACGGCGGCATCTCGCTGATCGTGATCGACTACCTCCAGCTGATGAGCGGCGGGGCGAGCGCCGAGAACCGCCAGCTCGAGGTCAGTGAGATCAGCCGTGGTCTGAAGATCCTGGCCCGTGAGCTCGAGGTGCCGATCATCGCCCTGAGCCAGCTCAGTCGAAACCTCGAGGCCCGCGCCGACAAGCGGCCGATGCTCGCCGACCTGCGTGAGTCCGGTTCGCTCGAGCAGGACGCCGACGTCGTGATGTTCCTGTACCGCGACGAGGTGTACAACCGGGAGTCGCCCGACAAGGGCCTCGCCGAGGTGATCATCGCCAAGCACCGTTCCGGGCCCACCGGGGTGGTGCGGCTCGTGTTCAACGGCGCCTACACCCGCTACGACAACGCGGCCAAGGGCCTGAACTAGTCGGCGACGCCGAAGGCCTCGCGGTACATCGTCTCGAACGGCTCGGGGTCGCCGCTGGCCGCGCCGGCCACCGCGCCGGTGTCGAGGTGCGTCGACAGGAAGCCGAGGCACATGTGCCAGCCGGCGGCCGCCTGCCACGCCTCGACGGGGGCTGGTCCGAGCCAGGCGGTCAGGATGAGCAGGGTGCCGCCATCGACCGGCTCGAGATCGAAGCGGATGACGTCGCCGCCCCAATCCCACTCGAAGGTGGTGATGGGCTCCCAGATCCGAATCTCGCCGGCGAGATACTGCTCGGGGTCGTCGATGCCGAACCGCTCGATCATCGCCGGCCAGAACGGGAGCTGCACGGCGGCGCCAGCCCGTCGCTCACCGACGATGTCGACCGGCAGCCAGGCCGCCAGGTGGTCGCTCTCCGTGATCGCGCGCCACACCAGATCGGGCGCGTGGCGGAGGGTGCGCTCGTACCGCAGCCCGGTGCGGTCGCCGTCGCGCAGGATGCGTCCGAGGGGTGCCTCGGCCGGGGTGTGCGTGCTCATGGTCGGTGCTCCTGTGGGTCGGTGGGGTCGGCCTGGTTGGCCGGGTGGGCGGGGTCGATCGCGTCGAGGTGCTGTTCGAGCGCGTCGAGGCGCTCGGCCCACGCGCGGCGGTAGGGCGCGAGCCAGGCGTCGAGCTCGCGGAGCGGCTCGGCACGCAGGCAGTACACGCGGCGCTGTGCGTCGGGTCGGACGCTCACGAGGCCGGCGTCGCGCAGGACCCTGAGGTGTTTCGAGGCACTCGGCTGGCCGATCGCGAGGTCGCGCGAGATCTCGTTGACCGATCGGTCGCGTGTGCACAGCAGGTCGAGGATCCGCCGTCGGGTCGGCTCGGCGAGCACTTCCAGTGAGCGCATCCAGGCAGTATGCCGATAAAGGAATATTCCTGTCAAGGAATGGACCGAATACGAAAGAGTCTCCTTGCGAAAAGATGCGAGCCGTCGTACGGTCGCGCCATGCGCGGTCTCCGGTTCGTCCCGTACCACCGGCTCGGCGAGCTCCCGAACGTGATCGTGGATGGCAGCCCGACGCCGTCGACGGTGCTCACGCTGTCGCACTGGCCCGGCAGCCCCACCCCGCACGACCTGCTCGACGACCTGTCGGCCCAGATCGCGTTCCACGCCCTCGACCGACCCGAGCTGTTCGAGGGCATCGGGGCGGTGTCGAACAACCACCTCGACCAGGACGGCCTGGCGAGCGCGTACGCCCTCGTCGCGCCGGACGACGCACGAACTCGACGAGCGGCGCTGATCGACCTGGCCCGGGCCGGCGACTTCGCCACGTACGAGTCGCGCGATTCGATCCGGCTGGCGTTCACGATCGCCGCCTGGTGCGAACCCGACCGGTCGCCACTCGACCCCGCCCTGTTCGCCGGCGGGTACGACGACCAGTGCGGCGCACAGTACGAGGCGTTGCTGCCCCGGTTGCCCGAGCTGCTCGACGACGTCGATGCGCTGCGCCCGTGGTGGGCCGACGAGGACGCGCACCTGCAGGAAGGCCTCGATGCGATCGCGCAGGGTGTCGTCACCGTCGACGATCGGCCGGAGCTCGACCTCGCGATCGTGCACGTACCCGACGACTGGGCGGCACGGATGACGAGCCGGTTCACGATCCAGCGCGCCGACGCGCTGCACCCGGCGGCGATCAACCGGGTGACCGACCGGCTCCGACTGGCGATCGTGCAGGAGGGGCGGCCTCGTCTCGAGTGCCGCTACGAGACCTGGGTGATGTTCCGCAGCCGGCCGGTGATGCCGCGGCCCGACCTGCGGCCGCTCGCCGCGCACCTGGCGACGCTCGACCCCGAGGCCGGATGGACCGCCGATGCGCCGGGCGCACTCACCCCGTCGATGCAGTGCGCTGCCGAGAGCGCCCTGACCGGCGAGCGGTGGCTCGCCGAAGTGACCGCGCACCTGGCCGCCGCGCCACCGGCATGGGACCCGATCACCGCCTCATGACCGTGATCCTTCTGGTCGCGAATCCTCTCGCAGATCGAGAGGATTCGCGACCAGAAGCGCGGATCAGGCGGAGGCGTCCGCGGTGATCGGGGCGTGGATCGTGATCTTGGCCGCGTGGGGCTCCATCGGCGGATTGGCGTCGTGCAGGTAGGCCACGGCGTTGGCCCGCTCCTCGGGGGTGAAGTCGCGGGTGGTGTGGCAGAACTCGACCATGTTCCCGTTCGGGTCCTTGGTGTAGATGCTGATGCAGAAGTCGTGGTCGACCTCGACGACGGTGTGCCCGTGCGAGCGCCAGATGTCGCGGCGCGCCGCCAGCAGCTCGTAGGTGGGGGCGTCGAAGGCGTAGTGGTTCACCCAGCCGGGCAGGCCGGCGTGGGTGTTGATGTCGACCTCGAACTCGGTGCCGATCATCGAGTCGTGGATCTCCCAGAACGCGATGAGCCCGGCGTCGGGTGAGCCGCCGGTGGCGGCCGAGGTGTCGTAGAAGAAGTGCTTGCTCCACCCGCCGTGGTCGCCGGGCGTGGGCGACACGTTGGTCTTCACCAGCTCGAACCCCATGAGCTCGGTGTAGAAGTGGTGCGTGGCCTGAGCGTCACGGGTGGCGAAGGCGATGTGGTGATACCCCATGGGGAAAGTGTGCCACGGGTGGTGTGACCGGTCACGAGGCGCGGCACACTGCACCCCGTGACCGTGCTCGCCGCCGACACCGGCCTGTTCCTCGGCAAGGACCTGATCGTCTGGATCCTGCTCGCGCTCGGCGGCGCGATGTTCGCCGGCAACGTGATGGCGCTGGTGCGTCCGCCCGAACGGCCGCGCGAGGAGGGCGACCTCGCCCAGGCGCCGAGGGCACGCTCGATCACGATGGCGACGATCGGGTTCGTCGTCGCGGTCGCCGCGATCGCGGCGCTCGCCACCTGACGACGAACCCGTCCGTCTCGCTCAGATCATCGGCGTCGGTCGTCGACGACGAGCCACGATCACGGCCAGTGCGCCGAGACCCATCGCCCAGGTGGCCGAGCGCAGGAAGTCGGCGAGTCGCGACCAGCCGGTGCTCGGCAGCCCGTTCGAGACGGTGGCCGCCGCCGTCGCCGCCGCGTTGTTGACGGCGACCGGGTCGGTCGGTGCCGACGAGCCGAGGGACGGATCGACGACCACCGACGCGGTGTTCACGATCGAGGTCCCGCTCGCGGCCGTCACCCGCACGTGCAAGGTGATCGACAGCGTCTGTGCGACCGCCACGACCCCGCTCGACCGGCACGTGACCAGCTGGCCGACCGCGGTGCACGAGGCGCCGGTGCTCACGGCGTCGACGAACTCGAGGCCGGCCGGCAACGGGTCGGTCACCACCACCGGGCCGCCCGAGGGACTCGGGCCCAGGTTGGTGACGTCGAGCAGGTAGGTGGCGGTGCTGTTGCGGACGAGTGAGCCGTCGAGTCGCTTCGCGAGCTGCAGGTCGGCGAGCGGCACCTCGGTCGGATCGCGGTCGCTGTTGTCGGTCAGATCCGGATCGGTCGTGAGCGAGAGCACCTGCGCGGTGTTCACCACCGACGGTGCGGCGGCGCGGCCGACGTCGACGGTGAGCGTGATCGTGACCTCGGCGTCGACGGCGATCGTCGGCAGATCGCAGACGACCTGTTGATCGTTCGCCGTGCAGGTCACGCCGGTGCCGGTGGCACTCACGTAGGTGAGGCCAGCGGGCAGGATGTCGGTCAGGCGGGGCGTGCTCGCCGGCGCGGGGCCGGCGTTGTGCACCAGCATCGAGTACACGCCCTGACGGCCGACCTCGAAGCGGCCGGTGTGCGACTTGTCGAGTGACAGGTCGGCCTGCAGTTGGTAGCCGAAGTCGGCATCGGCGCGGTCCTGGCCGGCGGTGAGGGTGGTCGTCGTCCGCGCGTCACGCGTGGCGTCGGGGTCGCTCACCTGCACCAACCCCGCGGGCAGGTCGCCGGCGTCGAGCACGACCGACCAGGTGCCTGCGGGCAGTCGGTCGACCAGATAGCCGCCGTCGGCGGTGGTGGTGGTCCACACCACGTCGTCGGCAGTGCCGGGCGTGCCGTCGAGACCGGCCCAGGTGACCGTGACGCCGATCGCGTCGATGCCGGGCTCGCCGACGTCGGCTGCCCCGTCGGCGTCGAGGTCCTGCCACACGAGGTCGCCGAGCGAGCCGGTGCCCGTGTAGGCGAAGTCGGCGCGGCGCGGGTTGGCCTCGTCGACGCCGGCGGTGAGTCCGTCGTCGACCGTGAGCACGACGGTGACCTGGTTCGCGCTGCCGATGCCGTCCCCGTCGAACGTGGGTGCGAAGCCCGGCAGTGCGGCGATGTCGACCTGGACGCGGATCGCGCCGAAGGGCAGGTCGGTGACGAGGTAGTCGCCGTCGGCGTCGGTGGTGGTGGTGATCACCACGTCGTCACCGTTGCCGAACGTCGCGTCGGGGCCGGCCCAGGTGACGGTGACCGGGACGCCGGCCAGGCCGGGCTCGCCGGGTCCGGGCGTGTCCGAGCCGTCGCCGTCGACGTCGAACCACACGTGATCGCCCACCGAGGCGACGCCGCGGTAACCGAAGTCGGCGTCGACGCGGTCCTCGGCGTCGCCGAGGGTGAGGGCGCTGGTGTGGGCCGTGCCGGTGCCGTCGAGGTCGTGGGTCGGCACGGCGCCGGCGGGCAGGTCGGCCGAGTCGACCGTCACCGTGAACGCCCCGGCCGGCAGGTGGTCGACCAGGTAGGTGCCGGTCGCGTCGGTGGTGGTGGTGAACACCACGTCGTCGCCACCTCCGGCCACGCCGTCGGGTCCCCGCCAGGTGACGGTGACGTCGATGCCGCCGAAGCCGGTCTCGCCGCTGTCGAACACGCCGTCGCCGTCGCGGTCGTACCAGACGCGGTCGCCGATCGAGCCGGTGCCGGCGTACGAGAGGTCGACGTCGGTGCGGTCCTGCGCCGCGGCGAGCGAGGTGGTGACGGTGTGCGGGGTGCCGGTGCCGTCGAGGTCGTACGTCGGCGTGGTGCCGGTGGGCAGGTCGGCCGAGTCGACCGTCAGCCGGTACGGGCCGGCCGGCAGCGACGTGAACAGGTAGACACCCGAGCCGTCGGTGGTGTCGACCGGGTGGGTCACGTTGTCGGCGACGGTGGACAGGTCGCCGTCGAAGCCGCCCCAGACGAGGGTGACGTCGATGTCGCCGAGCCCGGGCTCGCCGAGCTGCTGAGTGGCGCCGCCGGAGGCGTCCTGGTCGAGCCAGACCGTGTCGCCGATCGAGCCGGTGCCCGTGTAGCCGAAGTCGGCGAGCAGGTAGCCGGCCGAGGAGTTGAGCGTGATGGTGCTCGACAGGTGGTCGGTCACGACGTCGTCGTTGTGGGTCGGGGTCATGCCGGCGGGCAGCGACGTCGGGTCGATGCGCACCCGGTAGCGCCCGGTCGGCAGGTTCGAGAAGCCGTAGAAGCCGGTGCCGTTGGTGGTGGCGGAGGTGTCGGCGATGTCGTCACCGCCGCCCGACACGCCGTCGGGACCGAAGAAGTCGTCGCTCGTGCCGAACACGTCGTCGAGGCCGGCGGACTCGAGTTCGGCGACGACGCCCGGGATGCCCGGCTCGCCCAGGTCGGCCGTGCCGTCGCCGTCGACGTCGTACCAGACGAAGTCGCCGAGGCTCGTCGACACGGCGTTGATCGTCGACGTGGCGTCGTCGTCCTCGTCGGCCACGGTGGCGAGCGCGTTCGGGGTCGAGTCGAGGTCCCACTGGTTGCTGGTCTGCACCTCGGCGCGGTTGGTGATCGCGCCGATCTGGTTGAGTCGGGTGCGGATCACGAGGGTCGCGGTCGAGCTGTTGGCGATCGAGCCCACCGTCCAGATCCCGGTGGCGTCGTCGTACGAGCCCTGCGTCGCGGACACGGTGGTCACGAAGACGAGGCCGACGGGCAGGACGTCGCGCAGCGTGACACCGGTCGCGGTGTCGGGTCCGCCGTTGGTGACGGTGATCGTCCAGTTGACGTCGCCGCCGAACGTGTACGGACCGGCGCTCGGGGTCTTGGTGACCGACAGGTCGGTGCGGCGGATGCGTGCGGCCGCGGTGTCGTCCGGTCCGGTGTAGTCGTCGGTGGCGTTGGCCGCTGCGCCGTTGGCGTCGTCGGCGCCGACCACCTGGCCGGTGTTGACGTGGTCGAAGGCGCCGGTGGTGCCGACCGCGAGGAGGACGGCCTGGGGCACGGCGTCGAAGCGGATGGTGATGGTGGCGCCGGGCGCGAGCGGCTGGCCCGCGCCGGTCACGAGGTTCGTCCAGTACAGCGACGCACCGGCGGTCGCGCAGTCGGGCACGCACACCGGCTCGGTGGTCGCGGTGCCGTACGGCGTGGTGATCGTGGTCGAGCCCGGCTCGTACACCCAGTCGGCGGGCAACACGTCGGCGAGGTCGACGCCGTACGCGGCGGCGGTGGGCTCGGTGGCGGTGTTGGTGGCCAGGAGCTGCCAGGTGAACGGC
>WBZL01003130.1_pt1 | contig 15405 bp, 12 predicted proteins | sample 5204291 | NCBI WGS metagenome assembly WBZL01 (sample SAMN12344345, study PRJNA552823) | activated sludge metagenome | biome: Activated sludge suspended growth; feature: Nitrification reactor; material: Wastewater; isolation source: activated sludge from nitrification reactor of wastewater...
GGTACCCACGAATCGCTGCTCGATGCCAGCCAGTTTATTGCCACGCTGGAAAACCGCCAGGGACTCAAGGTGGCCTGCCCGGAAGAAATCGCTTATCGACAGCGATGGATTGATGCCGAGCAACTGGTCAACCTGGCGCAGCCAATGGCCAGGAACGGCTACGGGCAATACCTGCTGCGCCTACTGAACGAAAAAAATCTGGCCGGTTGAAGCGGATTGTTCCGGTCGCCGCTACCAACGCCCCTTGTCGCGGCACCGTCGACCACTGTGAACTTGCCACATACCCATCACGAAAGGCAGCCCAGACGCAATGAAAGCAACCGCTTTGGCTATCCCCCATGTCATGTTACTCGAACCCAAGGTATTCGGAGACGACCGGGGCTTTTTCTTCGAGAGCTTCAACCAGGCACAAATCGAAACCGCGCTTGGCAGGAAAGTCGATTTCGTGCAAGACAATCACTCCCGCTCGGCAAAGAACGTACTGCGTGGTCTGCATTATCAAATCAAGCAGCCTCAAGCCAAACTGGTACGCGTTGTGCTTGGCGAGGTTTTTGACGTGGCGGTGGATATCCGCAAGTCCTCACACACCTTTGGTCAATGGGTGGGCCAAATCCTGAGTGCAGAAAACAAGAGACAGATGTGGATCCCCGAGGGCTTTGCCCACGGCTTCGTCGTGCTCAGCGATACAGCCGAATTCCTTTATAAGACCACTGACTACTGGGCGCCGGAGCACGAGCGCTGCATCGTCTGGAATGACACCAATCTGGCGATCAACTGGCACCTCCAGGGTGAACCGGTGCTTTCCACGAAAGACGCGCAAGGAGTGGCACTACATAAAGCTGAACTCTTTGCGTGATAGGGCACTTCGCCGTCTCTCCACTCGTTGCACGACCAAGCAATCGCCGGGATAGTTCATCGAATTACGATGCGCATCACGCGTTGCCGGTTCTCGCCGGTGAACCAGTCTCTCACCCAGGAATACCACCCTTGAGCGCCGACAACCATTGACAGCCATTATATAGATTATGAATCCTCATCAAAGACATCCCGCCACGCCATCGGCGATGGTACTGAGCCTGTGGCATAACCGACAACTCATCATCCAGATGACTCGTCGAGAAGTCATTGGCCGGTATCGTGGCTCGATCATGGGCTTGGCGTGGTCTTTCTTCAATCCAGTATTGCTGCTCCTCGTCTACACTTTCGTCTTTTCCATTGTTTTCAAAGCCCGATGGGGAACTGGCGCTGAGGAAAGCCGCGCAGATTTCGCCATCCTGCTGTTCATCGGGATGATCATCCATGGCGTGTTCTCAGAATGTGTCAATCGGGCTCCGTCTCTGATTGTCGGCAATGTAAGTTATGTCAAAAAGGTGGTCTTCCCGCTGCAAATACTACCTTTGGTGGCCCTGGGCTCAGCCCTTTTCCATGCGGCTGTCAGTATTGTAGTGTTGCTCGTTGCAAAGTTGCTCGTCCATGGTTCTGTACCCTGGACGCTGCTCTTTCTACCGATGGCACTGCTTCCTCTGCTGATCGGCACCTTGGGAATCGCCTGGGTACTTGCAGCGCTTGGCGTCTTCATTCGTGATATTGGGCAGATCACCTCATTATTGACCACCGTCCTGCTGTTCATCTCGCCGGTGTTCTACCCGATCTCCAGTCTGCCTGCGAAGTATCAGCAAATTCTGTTGCTCAACCCTCTGACTTTCGTGATCGAGGAAAGTCGCAGGATCATGTTTTTCGGTACCGTTCCAGATTTCCAGGGGTTCCTGCTGGCTACCGGTGTTTCCCTACTGATGTCTTGGGCAGGGTTCTGGTGGTTCCAGCGGACACGGAAAGGCTTCGCTGATGTCCTTTGACGATCCCGTCATTCGGGTCAATAAGCTGTCCAAGTGCTATCAGATCTACGATAAACCACAGGACAGACTCAAACAGGCCATTATGCCTCGTTTGTGGCGCCTGACCGGGAAGACGGAACAACCCTATTACCGGGAATTCTGGGCGCTGAACAATGTTTCCTTTGAGGTCCGGCGCGGCGAGACCATGGGAGTTATCGGCCGTAATGGTTCAGGAAAATCGACGCTGCTGCAGATACTGTGTGGCATCCTGACGCCTAGTTCGGGTTCGGTAGAGATTGCCGGTCGAGTAGCTGCCCTTCTTGAACTGGGTTCCGGCTTCAATCCGGAATTCACCGGACGGGAAAATGTTTTTCTCAACGCATCCGTACTGGGTCTCACTGACGAGGAGATACGCGCCCGTTTTGATGACATTGTCGAATTCTCGGAGGTTGGCGAGTTCATCGATCAACCCGTGAAAACCTATTCAAGTGGAATGTACGTTCGTTTGGCCTTCGCCGTCATTGCGCATGTCGATGCCGACGTACTCATCATCGACGAGGCGTTGTCGGTCGGGGATGTCTTCTTCGTCCAGAAATGCATGCGCTTCCTGCGCAAGTTCATGGAGCGTGGAACCGTCCTGTTCGTCAGTCACGATTCAGCTGCCGTAATTAACCTGTGCCACACCGCCCTCTGGCTGAGCCACGGCGAAGTGGTGAGCCATGGGGAGCCCAAAGCGGTTTCCGAAAAATACCTGGAAAACCTGGCCAGGTCAGCCATTGGCATTGACCATCAGCCGGGGTCACGGTCTGTGCAGCCTGCCGCGACATTGCAGCAAGTGCGGCGGGGCATCCCAAGGGACATGCGCCAGGATTTCCTGAATAGCTCAAGCCTGCGCAACGATATCCAAATTTTCGCGTTCGTTGAAGACGCACACAGCTTTGGTGCCGGTGGCGCCACGATTACCGGAGTCTGCCTGACGGACAGGAATGCTCAGCCGCTGAATTGGGTGGTGGGTGGAGAGGACGTCTGTCTGATCATTTCTGGTGTGGCACATCAGGGAATTATCGGTGCAATTGCCGGTTTCCATTTGAAGGACAGGCTGGGACAGGTTCTGTTTGGCGACAATACTTTTTTACGTTACCTGGATACGCCTGTGAGGCTTCACGGCGGGCAATGTTTCGAGGCACGATTTGCCTTCCGTATGCCCATTCTGCCCGCTGGTGACTACACGGTCGGTGTCGCTTTTGCTGAAGGCAGCCAGGCCCAGCATGTGCAGCATCACTGGATACACGACGCTCTGGCGGTTCACTCCATCAGTTCCAGCGTAGCAACCGGTCTGATCGGCATTCCCATGGAAGAGATTGTTCTGGAGGTATCGGCATGCGCCGTTTCTGGATTGCCAGGCAATGATCATGACAATTCGGTGTCTGCGGCAGGAAACGGGGAGGGCAAATGAAATTTACCGGTGAACGCTTCATCCCTACGGAACACGGGGAAATCTCGTTGGAACACTACCATCGCTATGCGGCTACCAGCGAGTACGTGAAGGACAAGGTGGTTCTCGATGTCGCCTGCGGTGAAGGCTATGGCTCGGATCTGATGGCATTGGGGGCGGCAAGTGTCGTTGGCGTAGACCTGTCTGCCGAGGCTGTGGAGCACGCCAAACGGACGTATGCCGAACGGGGAAATCTTAGATTTCTGCAGGCCAGCGCTATCGCCCTGCCATTTCCCGACAGCAGTTTCGACGTCGTTGTCTCGTTTGAGACCATCGAGCATCTGGCCGAACAGGAGCAGATGCTGTGTGAACTGCGAAGGGTGCTTCGCCCGGCAGGGATTCTGATGATCTCGTCACCCAACAGACCGGTCTATTCGGAAGAAAGTGGGCAGCACAACGAATTCCACGTCAAGGAGCTGGATTTTTCCGAGTTCGACAGCCTGTTACGCAGCAAATTTTCACGCATTCGATACTTTGGTCAGCGTTTCATGATGGGCTCAGTTCTTCAACCGCTTGAGGGGGGAGGCAAGCATTTTGACGCGCTATGCGAACATAAGGGTGGGATCAGGAACAGTATTACGCCCCTGCAGTATCCGGTCTATTTCATTGCAGTCTGTGGTGACGAGGCATCCGCTTTCCCGGAAGTACGTTCATCCTTCCTGCTTCCCAGGGAACTCGATCTCCTGCGGCAGTATCAGGGTTACGCGAAATGGGCCGTGCGAGTCGATGCAGAACTCGCTACTTGCCGAGAGCTGTATAGTAATCTTGACGAAGAACATCATCGCGTCGCCAATTGGGCGAAGAGCCTGTATCAAAGATGTGAGCTTCTGGAGCGCGAAGTGGCCGAGACAGAGGCGAAGCTCAGCGCGACCCAGGCGAAACTCGATCAATCGATTCGTTCCGGGTCCAGTAGCGTTGCCAGACTCTCACCATTCGCTGCAGGTCTTGCCCGTGGACAATGGACTACGGCCATGAAACCGCTGCGCACTTGGCTGCGCACCTGGCTGCGCACCTGGGTGCGTTCCCAAGGGAAGAGGCTATACCACCAACTGCCGCTATCGCAAACATTCAAGCTCAAGCTTGTTGGCGGGATGTACAAGTTCGCCGGTCCTCTTTTTGCAGGTATGAGCCATTACGAAACGTGGCAACACCAGCGGAATGGAGTACCCCTCCCCATGGCAATGCAAGGTGCCGTGAAGCTGGATGAGATTGATTCCGTACTTCAGGAGCTAAGCTTCGAACTGCCAGAGCATCCGCTGGTTTCGATCGTCATTCCAGCTTATGGCAATCTGCCCGTTACCCTTGGCTGTCTTCGCTCCATCGCGAGGAATCTTCCGGCTGTCCCGGTTGAAGTCATTCTCATGGAGGACTGTTCGGGAGATCCGGAAATCAATCGTTTATCGGAAGTACTAGGGCTGCGCTACCTGCGGAATCCACAGAACCTTGGATTCTTGCGCTCCGCCAACCGGGCTGCCGATTTCGCCCAAGGAAACTATTTCTATCTCCTCAATAGCGATACCGAGGTCACAGAAGGCTGGCTGGATGCGATGCTTGCCGTATTTAAATCCCACCCTGACTGTGGATTGGTAGGTTCCAAACTGGTATATCCGGACGGGCGCTTGCAGGAAGCTGGTGGCATCGTCTGGAACGACGCATCTGCCTGGAATTACGGCAGGTTCCAGGATCCGTCGCTACCAGAATTCAATTACCTGCGCGAAACGGACTACTGTTCCGGCGCCTCAATCATGATTCCGCGGGAACTGTACAAGAGTCTCGGCGGATTCGACGAACGCTATGTCCCAGCCTATTTCGAGGATACCGACCTGGCTTTTGCGGTTCGTTCTGCTGGAAGAAAGGTGTATTACCAACCTGCTTCCGTCGTCATCCACTACGAGGGTGTTTCACATGGCACGGATACTGGTGAAGGTGTCAAGTCCTATCAGGTGCAAAATCAGCAAAAATTCAGGGAGAAATGGCGAAACGTACTTGAAAGAGACCATTTCCAAAATGCGCATCACTTATTTCAGGCACGTGACCGTTCCCGCTCCAAAAAAGCGGTTCTGGTGATTGACCATTATGTACCGCGACCGGATAGGGATGCCGGTTCCCGATCCATGCTGGCGATCATGCAGGAATTGCTCGCCATGGGTTTCAATGTCAAGTTCTGGCCTCACAACCATTGGCAGGATCCTGTCTATACCCCGCGCTTGCAAGCCCTGGGTATCGAGGTTGAATATGGTTCCCGTTACTGGGGGCGTTTTGCGACCTGGATCGAGGAGAATGGTAAATATCTTGATTATGTTCTGCTCTCGCGTCCAGACGTCGCTGCGGATTTCGTCCAGGCTTTGAGGAAATATACAAAATTACCACTCATTTACTATGGGCACGATATACATCATCTCCGATTGAAGGAGCAATTGAAACTGGAGCCGGAAAATCATACCGTCCGCAATGAGATGAAGCGCATCGAAAAGATCGAAAAACAACACTGGCGACAAATGGATGCCATTTATTATCCATCCAACCTGGAAACCGAGGAAGTTGCCAAATTCCTCAAGTCTGAAGGACTGGAAGATAAATCGGTAACGCTGCCGGTTTATGCGTTCGACTCATTTTCATATAATGCGGCAGTCAATCTGGCCGATCGCCACGATATCCTTTTCGTGGCAGGATTCGGTCATCCGCCTAATGCTACTGCCGCCCGCTGGTTTGTGCACGAAGTCTTGCCGCTGGTACGGGAAAGCTTTCCCGATGTGCGGCTCACGCTGGTAGGTTCCAATCCAACACCAGAGGTGCTTGCTCTGGCTTGCGCGGATATCGCTGTAACTGGCTTCGTTACTGACGAGCAACTTGCTGAATATTATCTTAATGCTCGAGTTGCGGTTGCCCCTCTGCTGTTTGGCGCCGGTATGAAAGGCAAGGTGGTTGAAGCGATGCGCTTCGGTATTCCGATGGTGACCACGCCGATCGGGGCGCAGGGGTTGGTGGAGGCAGGAAGCGCTCTGGGGGTTTTCGAAGATCCCTCGGCTTATGCCAAAGATATAACTCGCTTGCTGTCCGATGACGAGGAGTGGCGAATGCGATCAGCGGCCGAACTTGCTTATGTCCAGGAGCACTTCTCTTTGGCTGCGATGCGTTTTTCATTGGAGAGATGGTTCGTTCCGTAAGGCTGCCGAGCATGGTCGACCGCTTTCGTAGATTATCTCCTGCACTTATTTCGATGATTGCATATATTGATTCGTCCTATCGGAATGATGCTCTTATCCATCAGGCGCCAGATTTCACGCACCGTTGTAATGCGGGATGATTGAATAGACCGCCGCTTCCACCACATTTTCGGAATACCCCTGAGCGCATCCCGTTTGGCGCGCAGCATTGTTCGTCCCTGGCCGCGACATGAGAACACCATCAGGGCCACCAGATTCATCGCCAGATGCAAGGGCAGGAACGCCCAGAACAGTACCCATGGCATGTTTTTGACGTAGGTCCACACCAGATTACGATGACCGTGATACACGGCAAAATCGCTATGCTGCCCACTGGTTGTACCCGAGCCCACATGATGGGCTACCGATGCGGGCACATAGAGGCAGCGATACCCTGCCAGTCGTAAACGGAAACCGAGGTCCAGATCCTCCAGGTAGCAAAAAAAATCCTCATCAAAGCCACCTGCCTCAACCAATGCACTTCGCCTATACAGCGCCGCCGCTGCACAGGGTGAGAACGCTTCCCGCTCCTGCTCCGAAACTGATGTGACAGGCGCCCCATGCCCTCGCCGCCAGACCAGTCCGCTGACGTGATAGGCATCACCGGCTCCATCCAATATGGCCGGATCGGCAGCAGCAACCAGTTTGCTACCGAATATTTCAAAAGCCGGATAGTCGCGCGTTGCCAATAGTAATGCTTCCAGCCAGCGCGGCTCGACGAATGCATCCGGATTGAGCAAGGCGATCCATTCAGATTCGGCTGTTGCCTCTTCGATTGCCAGATTGTTGCCGCGCGCAAATCCGAGGTTTCGGTCCTGTGCCAGCAAACGTACCGCAGGGAATCTCCGCACAAGGTCCAGTGAGCCGTCGGAACTCGCGTTGTCTACAAGCAGAATCTCATGCGGTACTACCGTCTGAGCCAGCAGCGCTGAAATACATCGGTCAAGGAATCGTTCGCCATTCCAGTTGACAATGATCACGGTTACCTTGGGCCATATCACATTCATCTGATCATTCAATGTGATCCTTACAAAGATCCAAAAATTCAAAATGGTGCGTCTTTATCAACCAGTCCTTGGGAGGAACACACTGCTGGATTTAGGGAACCGCTGATTAATTCACTTTCCCATCTGGTCGAGTAGTGCAAGTCATTGATTGTATGGAGGCTAGAGTTTCGTGATCCGATTAAATCAGCGCCTCCTTAGAGAGGCTGGTCACGGCAGCGAAAAGACGCACATCACGTAATAGACTTGACTGGAAAGAATCGGGCTTGACGGCCATGACATTACCCAGCCAGAGCATGGAAATCATGGCCGTCAGTCACCAGCCACCTTCATTTCCTCTATGAGCAAAGAGCCCACCTGCTTCGAGCCGCGCACCAGGACGTCGTTGCCGACAGCCGCAAGATTCCTGAATATGTCGCGCAGATTGCCGGCAATGGTGATTCCTTCCACCGGGTATACGATCTTGCCGCCTTCAATCCAGTAACCGGCTGCGCCGCGCGAATAATCGCCGGTCACATAGTTGACGCCTTGGCCGAGCAACTCAGTGACCAGCAATCCACGCCCCATCTTCCTGAGCAGACCCTGCAGATCGCGTTTCCCCGGTCGTACGATCAGGTTGTGGCAGCCACCAGCATTGCCCGTGCTCTGCATCCCCAGCTTGCGTGCGCTGTAGGCGCTCAGGAAGTAGCCCTGCAGCCTGCCGTCGACCAGCACTTCACGGTCATGCGTCGCGACCCCGTCACTATCGAAATAGCCACTCGCCAGGCCACCTGGCAAATGTGGCCGTTCGCTGATCTGTACCTTCTTCGAAAAGACGCGCTTGCCTAGACTGTCGACCAGGAAGGACGTCTTCCGGTACAGGCTGCCACCGCTGACCGCATGCACGAAGTTGCCGATCAGCGAGGAGGCGAGTGGCGCCTCGAAGACGACCGGTACCCGACAGGTCTTGATCTTGCGCGCGGCGAGTCGCGATACGGCCCGCCGCGCGGCGATCTCGCCAATCGATTCGGGAGAGCCGATCGCCGAAGGATTGCGAGCGGTCGAATACCAGTCGTCACGCTGCATGTTTTCGTTCCTGCCGGCGATCACCGAGCACGAAAGATAATGCCGCGAGCTCGGGTAGCCGCCCATGAAACCCAGGCTGTTGGCTGAAATGAACTGCCCTTCCTGGATCGACACCGTCGCCCCTTCCGAGTTGCTGATCTTCGGGCTGACGGCAAATGCCGCCTGCTCGCAACGCTGGGCAAGCTCGACGGCCGCCTCGACCGAGAGCAGCCAAGGGTGGTAGAGATCGAGATCCGGTAGGCTGCCGGTGTCGATGGCCAGCAACTCCAGGTCGGGCAGGCCGGCACAAGGGTCGGCGGCAGTAAAGCGAGCAATGTTCAACGCTGCGTCGACGGTCTCGCGCCAGGCCGTCGAAGAAAAGTCGGAGGTGCTTGCTTGCCCCTTCCGCTGACCCAGATAGACCGAGACCGAAATTCCCTTGTCACGGTTGTATTCAATGGTTTCGGCCTCACCGCAGCGCACCGTCACGGACTGACCAAAGCCCACCGAGACGTCGACCTCGCAGGCGCTTGCACCCTGCTTTCCGGCATACGCCATGACCTCCTGTGCCAGTTGCTGAAGAACTTCGAGACGATGGCTGAAGCGTGATTCGCTAACGGCCATGGGGGCGGATGAACGGGGCATGAGAGCGGTCGCCAGAGGAAAAAAACGTTATCATAGCAGTTCCCCGAAAGGCGCCGCTTGCCGCATTGCAGGCCTTTCCAGTTTCACCCGCCCTAACGAAAGACACGTCGTAAGCCGATGAGCACCCCCGAAGAAGCGCTCGCACCCCCATCGAAAACACAACGCAAGCGGGCCATGGAAGAACTCCAAGCGCTCGGCGAGGAACTCGTGGAACTGGCCACCGATCGGCTCAACAAGATTGCACTTCCGGATGATCTACTCGCTGCCGTCCGTGAAACCCGGCGCATGTCCCGGCACGACGATGCGCGGCGGCGCCAGCTACAGTATATCGGCCGCCTGATGCGCGATGTTGATCCGGCACCAATCCGCAATGCTCTGGCGGCGGTGCGCGGCGAATCAGCCGAAGAAACCGGCAAACTGCACCGCCTCGAACGACTGCGCGCCGAACTGATGACGGATGAGAAGGTCCTCTTCCGAATCGCCAGTGCGTCCCCGTCGATCGACCTGCAGCAACTGCGCTCGCTGCGCCGGGCCGCCCTGCTTGAGCAGGCACAGGGCAAGCCACCACGCAGTTTTCGCGCCATCTTTCGGTTCCTCAAGGAACTCGAGCAGGGCGCCCCCCCACCAGACAGCCACGATGAACACGAACTCTGATGAAGAATTGCTGATCGGCCTGGTGTCGATCAGCGACCGCGCCTCGCAAGGCCTCTATGAGGACCAAGGCATCCCGGCGCTACGCGAATGGTTTGCCAGCGCCTTGTGCAGCCCCTGGCGAATGGAAACCCGTCTGATTTCTGACGACCAGGCGACGATCGAAGCGACGTTGACCGAATTGGTCGATGCTGTCGGCTGCCACCTGGTGCTGACCACCGGTGGCACCGGCCCAGCCGCGCGCGACGTCACGCCAGAAGCCACGCTGGCGGTCGCCGACAAGGTGATGCCGGGCTTCGGTGAAGAAATGCGGCGCATCAGCCTCCACTTCGTTCCGACCGCCATTCTCTCGCGTCAGGTCGGGGTGATTCGTGGGCAGGCATTGATCCTCAATCTGCCGGGGCAACCGAAGTCGATCCGGGAAACCCTGGAAGGGGTCAAGGCTGCCGATGGTGTGGTGCTGGCGAATGGCATCTTCGCAGCGGTCCCTTACTGCATCGACCTGATCGGCGGTCCGTACATCGAAACGGTCGAAGCGGTGATCAAGGCCTTCCGACCAAAATCCGCGCGCAGTCCTGCCCCGAAGGAGCAACCGTAGACGCCAGACAGGGGCAACAAGCCGAGCATCGCGGACGCCACCGCCGCTCGACCAGCTGGCGAAGACGCGTGATTCGAGGCTGACGCGACGTTTGAATTAAGCGGAGGTATCGACTCGATTACCCAGATGCGGTGGGTTGCTGGGAACCCCCTGCGCAGCCGTTTCAACCAATTGCAGTGCGCCTTGCGCCTGTACGTCGAGCGACTTTTTCAGTACCGCCATCTGAACCGCATCGGCAGTTCTGGCCTGACTCATTTCAGTCGCCGCAGCGGCGATTCCATTTACGTTCATGATCTCTACTCCGATGAAATGATGACTCGTGAGATTGTTTCTACGGCACATCCGGCCGACTCTTGAGGCCGAGCCATACCTTTTGCTCACCGGCACGACAGTTCGCTGACTGTCCTGCGCCTGCAGCGCTTACAGGATAGTCCGTCGGCCCGTGTGGTCAGGAACGCCCCGCATTGAGGCAGCCGCGAGACGCGGCGCACCATGACGAGGCGCCATTGCCGGGAAACCCCCACGAAACATGCCATCCCCATGATATATCATGGTGGCACGTCTATTGCTCTGCACAATCAGGAGCAATCATCATGAACCAGCAAATCAAATCCACCTGTTGTTACTGCGGCGTCGGTTGCGGGTTGCTGATCGAAACCGAAGACGGACAGATCGTTGGCGTACGCGGCGACCCCGACCACCCCGCCAATCTCGGCCGGCTGTGCAGCAAGGGCGCGACGCTGCACCTGACGGCGAAGCCAGACAATCGTCTGCTGCATCCGCAACTGCGCCTGGACCGCAATCTGCCGCGCCAGCGCGTCGGCTGGGACACGGCGCTCGATCATGCGGCCGACCGTTTTGCCCAGATCATCCGCACGCATGGGCCGGACAGCGTCGCCTTCTACGTCTCGGGGCAGTTGCTCACCGAGGATTATTATGTCTTCAACAAGCTCGCCAAGGGGCTGATCGGCACCAACAACATCGACACCAACTCGCGCCTGTGCATGTCGTCGGCGGTGGCCGGTTACAAGCAGACGCTCGGCGCCGATGCCCCACCTTGTTGTTACGAGGACATCCCCCTGGCCAACTGCCTGCTGATTGCCGGCGCCAACCCGGCGATCGCGCATCCCATCGTCTTTCGCCGCATCGAGGACGCACGCGCAGCCAATCCGGAATTGCGGATCATCGTCATCGACCCACGCCGCAGCGAAACCGCAGCGCTGGCTGACCTGCACCTGGCGCTCAGGCCTGGCACCGACATTGCACTTTACAACGGTCTGCTCAACGTCCTGCTCGGCGAGCAACTCGTCGATCGCGACTATATCGCTCGGCATACCGAGGGCTTCGACGAACTCGAAGCAATCGTTGCTGCCTACCCACCAGCGGCGGTAGCCGGGATCTGCGGCCTTGCTGAAACCGACATCATCAAGGCGGCACGCTGGTTCGGTACTGCCGGTGCGGCGCTGTCCCTGTACTGCCAGGGACTCAACCAGTCATCGCACGGCACGCACAACAACGCGGCGCTGATCCACCTGCATCTGGCAACCGGCCAGATCGGCCGCCCCGGCGCTGGCCCCTTCTCGCTGACCGGACAACCAAACGCCATGGGCGGCCGTGAAGTTGGCGGCCTGGCCAACCTGCTTTCAGCGCATCGCGACCTCGCCAACCCCAAACACCGGGACGAAGTGGCACAGCTGTGGGGCGTTCCGTCGGTCCCGGCAGCGCCCGGAAGGACCGCAGTCGAACTGTTTGCGGCACTCAAGCGCGGGGGGGTCAAGGCAGTCTGGATCGCCTGCACCAATCCTGCGCAATCGTTGCCCGACCAGGCCGAAGTACGCGCCGCACTGCAGGCTGCCGATTTCGTCGTATTGCAGGAAGCCTACGCCAGCACCGACACCGCCACCTATGCTGATCTTATGTTGCCGGCGACCACCTGGGGCGAAAAGGAGGGAACGGTCACCAACTCCGAGCGCTGCATCACCCACCTGACCCCGGCGGTCGCCCCGCCCGGCGAGGCACGCCACGACTGGCAGATCGCGGTCGATTTCGCGCGTCGTCTTGGCACCCGCCTCGAACAAGCGCTGACCACGAAGCTGTTCCCCTATGCCGACGCCGAAGCGATTTTCATCGAACATCGCGAAAGCACGCGCGGTCGTGACCTCGACATCACCGGCCTGAGCTATGCGCTGCTCGATACGGCTGGCCCACAGCAGTGGCCCTTTCCCGAGGGTAGCAGCCAAGGACGCCAGCGCCTGTACGAAGACGGCGTCTTTGCGACGCCCAGCGGACGCGCCCGTTTCGTCCAGGTCGAACACCAGCCGACTGCCGAAAGTACCGGCGACAAGCGCCCGATCAGCCTGCTTTCCGGACGTCTGCGCGACCAGTGGCACGGCATGAGCCGTACCGGCAACGTCGCGCGGCTGTTCAACCTGGATGACGAGCCGCTGCTGTCGATGCACCCGGACGACCTGCGGCAGCACGGCCTCATCGCTGGCGACCTGGCTGAGGTGGACAGCGCACGAGGCGACATCGTTGTGCGCGTCAAGCCGGATGTCGGGTTGGCGCGTGGGTGTGCCTGGCTACCCATGCACTGGGGCAGTCAGTTCATGAACAGCGCCGGCGTCAATACGCTGACTACCTCGGCTCGCGACCCTTACTCGCAACAACCCGAACTGAAGCACGCCGCAGTCGCGGTCAACAAGGCCGACCTGCCGTGGCAACTGGTGATCCTGCGCAAGACCGGTTTGGGCGAACTGTCCGCACTTACCCTGCTCGCCAAGGCAAGGACCCTGCTCGGCGAGTTCGCATTCGCCAGTGTTGGACTCTACGGCCGCGCCGAGCCGCTGGTGATCTTTCGCGCCGCTCACCCGCAGGCACTGCCGGAAAGTCGCCTGCAGGAAATTGACACCCTGTTCGGCCTCGGCGACAACGCGGCAGTGATCGTCTATGCCGACCCACGCCGCCAGATCAGCAAGCGCGCGCTGGCACCGGACGGCAAGCTGACCGGTGTTCGCCTTGCTGGCGAGACGCAGGCAGAAGTGTGGCTCAAAGAGGTAATGGCCGACGACACGCTCGATGCCGAGCTGATTCGCTGGGCCGTCGCTCCGATCGGCCAGCGCCCCGGCAAGCTGCCGCCACGCAGCCATGTGGTCTGCAAATGCGCCGATGTCACTGCCGCGCAGATCACAGGCGATCTCGCCGCTGGGGCGACGCTGGCCGTGCTGCAGAAGCAGCGGAAATGCGGTACCTTCTGTGGCTCATGTCTGCCGGAACTTCGGCAGATGATTTCTGGCCAGGCGTTGCGCGCCAGTAACGCCGCAGTGCTGTGAGCATACCAGGAGAGGGCATGGATTTCTCGTTGATCATCGGATCAGTCGGACGTGGCGCGACAGGCGCTCGCGACCTGTCTCGCAGCGACGCCCAGCAACTCTACGGTGCGATGCTCGATGGCGAGGTTCCGGATCTCGAACTCGGGGCGATTGCCATCGCGTTGCGCATGAAGACCGAAACGGTCGATGAAATGGGCGGTTTTCTCGCCGCCGCGAACGCGCGCCTGCCGACCCTGCGACGTCCACCTTGTGGAAAGATCCGGCCGGTGGTCATCCCGACCTATAACGGGGCACGCCGCAATGCCAATCTGACGCCGCTGCTGGCGCTGTTGTTACAACGCTTCGATGTTCCGGTGCTGCTGCATGGCTTGAGCGACGATTACGGGCGGGTCACCAGTGAGCAGATCCTGTGCGAGTACGGCCTGCGGGCGTGCGGCAGTGTGCAGGAGGCACAGCATTTGATCGATCAACGCCGTATTGCCTACCTGCCGCTGCCGTTGCTTTCTCCTGGCCTCGACCACCTGCTCGCCCTGCGCAGTCGCCTCGGCCTGCGCAACAGCGCGCACAGCCTGGTCAAGATGATCGACCCTTTCGCGGGTGACTCTCTGCTGGTCACCGCCGCGACACACCCGGATTACCTCACCAGCATGCGCGCGCTGCTCACCGGTACCGGTGCCAATGCGCTTCTGTTGCGCGGCACCGAGGGCGAACCCTTTGCCAATCCCAAGCGCCGCCCGCTGATCGAACACATCCACGGCGGTGTCAACGATATCCTCTTCGAAGCCGAGCACGACAGTCTCAGAAACCTGCCGCAACTCCCCGAGAACTGTGACGCCAAAGCTACCGTCGCCTGGATGCACCGCGTTCTCGTCGGCGAAGTCTCGCTGCCGCTACCGATCGCCAACCAGCTTGCCTGCTGTCTTTATGCCTGCGGTCGGGCAAGCAGCTTTTATCAGGCAAAGGCGCTGGTAGCGGTGGAAGGGAAGGGGGTGGCAATGGTTTAGAATGACGAAGTCATCGACCGTGCTGCGCCCCGCTTCTGACCACGACCCCATCCCTGTTCCCCGACGAACCAGCGTGTTGGAACAGGCTTCATTCCCCGAGAACCTCTTGCGCCCGAACAATTTCAGTAGTTTCGCCGGTCGGTCTTACAAACCGCTACCATGGCGTCCACTCTGTCTGCACCGGCAATTCGAGCCACTTGCCAATCGTGTCGGCAATCTCCTCGATCTCCGCTTTTGAATAGCCAAAGAGCAAATCCATTGCGCGCCCCGTTTCGTTAAGTCGGGCATAGTACAAATAAGAGCCCCCATTTCTGCTTTCGGCATCCTGAAACTCCCGGTATCGTAAGGAGATTACTCCCGCCCCAGAAGCCCGGCAGAAACGAGCCGCAAGCTGCCATACGCGACCAAAAACGCGATGGGCAGAACTGATCCTACGTGAAGAACGGTCTATGTGCAGTATTTGCTCTCCTGTCAACAGGTAGAGCCCAAAGACCTTACCACCCATCACTTTTAATGTAATCTCTGACTACTATGGGCCAACACATTGAGAGACGATGGGCAAGACGAACAAATTAGCGGACGAGGTACGGCTTG
>WBZL01003134.1_pt1 | contig 15392 bp, 15 predicted proteins | sample 5204291 | NCBI WGS metagenome assembly WBZL01 (sample SAMN12344345, study PRJNA552823) | activated sludge metagenome | biome: Activated sludge suspended growth; feature: Nitrification reactor; material: Wastewater; isolation source: activated sludge from nitrification reactor of wastewater...
TTCACGACGGCCATCGAACGCTGCTTGCAAGATACCCACACCATCCACGCCAAGGCGCTACAGTCCCTATTGACCCTGAACTTCCAAACCTTCCAGAAGATTCAATCGTGACCGCGCACGGTATACCGGGCAGGGCAGTCGAAGGGGTTTACCCTCACGCCTTCGTCGAGCGGCGGCGCAGACCGACCAGGCCGACCAGGCCCGCGCCGAGCAGCGCGAGCGAACCCGGTTCCGGTACCCGTTGAGGACGGACGAAGAAGTCGGCATCGGTCACAAAGCCGCAGGTCACGTGGGCACCAAGAACATTGGTGCACTGGGGTGCGCCAGCCACATTCCCGAAGATGGCTTCATTCCCATCTCCGACCATCCCGCGGAAGGCGCCGTTGGAAATGCCGACCTGGGTAGTGTGGAACCCGGTCAACGTGTCCAGGGTCAGCACACTGTCTGTGTAAACGAAGTTGGTGTTGTTATACAGAACATCCAGGCCGCCGCCGAAATTACCGAATTGCACCGAAGTAGGAGCCAAGGTAAAGGCGGCGTTCGAGGAGCCCACCCCAAAAGCAGCAACCACGTCTGCGGTCAGATACGTATCTCCGGCAGTCCCAAGGCCGGTCGCTACACGAAGCGTTCCCTCGGACGTCACCATGCTGATCATATCCAGCATTCCCGGTCCCGTGGGGGCGTTGATGAGATTCTGGGAGAAGGGTACTGCACGGTCATAGACGCAGACCAGCGCGCCGACGCAGTTGGCGTTCCCCGTGAGGTCGGCCATCGTGTAGCCAGCTACCGTGGTTTCTCCCAGGTGCACATACTGGCGCCCGCCGTTCGGGGTAAAACTGGTAATCTGGTTGGAGATGATCCCATAGACTTGGTTGTTCGAGGGCGCTCCCGAGGGCAGGAAATTGTCGATACGGACGACGCCGATGAACACGTCGCCGATACTGATCAGACCGTCGAGATTTGCATCAATATAGGCTTCACGGTCCTGATCCTCCAGCGTGTTCAGCAAGCCGTTGGTAAGGCCGCTGTTGATCGTTGCCGCTCCAGCCGACGCGGCCAGACCGAAGCTCAACGCAATGGCTGCTCCGATCTTGCGCACCTGGGATGGCAGACGGCTCCCCTGGGTGCTTTTGGTGACTTGACTCATGGTGTGTTCCTTTCAACAATGCAGATTGAGATTAGTGCGCGTAACCCCCAGGTTCAATCAATAGCGAGGTTTCGCTGCCAATCAATAAGCAGAAACCGTGCCAGAAAATATTAATCATTTTTTTTCAAATAGTTGAGAGAATTTTTCAGATCAGTGGGAAGCGTGTGTGTAAAATATCCCGACACTTGCCACGAACGAACTGGTCCTCGTCTTACCGCTGATCAGATTTGACCATGCCCACCAATTCGACCCCCCTCGGCACACGACTCGGCTTGCAAGCTCCTGTTCTCGCGCGCCCAGGTCGTGGAGGATCTGCTGCGGGGTTTTGTCGGCGAAGACTGGGTCGAAGACCTCTGGACTTCAGCGCGCTGGAAAAAGTGGGCGGCAGCTATGTCACCGACGATCTGCGAGACCGCGTGGACGACCTGATCTGGCGTGTCCGCCGGCGGGGCGAGTGGCTCTACGTGTACCTGCTGCTCGAATTCCAGAGCACCGTAGACCCCTGGATGGCCCTGCGGATCCTGGTCTACACGGGCTTGCTCTTTCCGGACCGGATCAAGAGCGGCGAAGTTCGGCCCGGGCAGAAACTCCCGGCCGTCTTTCCCCTGCTCCTCTACCATGGGCGCAGTCGCTGGACGGCCGCGCGTGACGTCAGCGAACTCATCGAGTGGCTGCCCGGCAGCCTCAAGCGCTATCATCCGGCCCAGCGCTACTTCCTGCTGGAAGAAGCCGCGGTGAGTGAAGCGGATCTGAGCGACCCGCAAAACCCGGTCGTCAACATCATTCGCCTCGAACGGAGCGTCGTCCCGGCGGATGTCCGGCGCGCCGTATCGCAATCGCTGAAGTCTCTACCAGGACCGGCCTCTGCCAGCCTCAGACGTGCCTTCGTGGTCTGGATCAACCGCATCGTCCTCCGACGGCTGATGCCCGGACAGGAGGTACCCGAAGTGAACGAACTACAGGAGATCGACACCATGCTTGCCGAAACCGTTGCAGGATGGACCCAACTGTGGAAAGAGGAGGGTTTGCAGGAAGGTTTGCAGCAAGGCCGAAAGGAAGGCCGAAAGGAAGGTGAAAGCGCCTTGTTGCTGAAGCTGCTCGAACGTCGTTTTGGCCCCTTGCCCAACTGGGTGAACGAGCGCCTTGGGCAGGCAACCTCCGAGCAACTGGAGACCGGGGGCCTCGACCTGCTGGATGCCGCCGGACTCGACGAGGTGTTCAAGGCACACTGATCGGCTTCCCTCAAAGAAGCTGTCCAGAAACTCCAGACTCTGCTGTACCGAGGCGCATCTTTTTGTGGCCTTGCTCAAGCGCTGGATCATTGAACGGACCTTTGCCCGGCTCGGGTGGTCACGTCACCTTTCCAAGGATGACGAGTGGCGCCTGGGTACTGCCGAAACCAGGGTCCGCCGCTGCTGCTCACCGGATGCTCCGGTGGCTGGCCGGCTTGGTTCATGGACAGCTTCTTAAATCTGGTCTGGCCGACGGTGGCACTACTTTTCGTTACGCCAGTCGCGCAGCGTTTCCTTGCGCGGCAGGGGGGCATCCTTGTTGGCACGACGATCGTGGATGAGCGGCAGCGCGGCACCGAGAACGAAAACGATGCAGAGGCCAAAAATGATCCAGCCTGCGTTCATGGTCCTCCATTTTCGGTGAAGGAAACAGAGATAGATGACTGGCCAGAAGTCACTGACCGTTCTTGGTTACTCGCTGAAAAAGTCCGCGCAAAGTGCTCTGAATGTCGGCAGGCAGGAGGACGACCTTGGCGTTGTCGGATTCAGCGATCTTGCTGAGACTGGTGATGTATTTCTCGCCGAGCAGGTAGAGCATCGGCAGTTCGTTGTCGCCAAAAGCACGATTCACCTTCGTGATCGCCTGCGAGGATGCTTCGGCAAGGGTCACCTGCGCTGCGGCATCGCGTTTGGCGGATTCCAGGCGTGCTTCGGCGGTGAGGATCATCGACTGCTTCTCGCCTTCGGCACGGGTGACCATCGCCTTGCGTTCCCGCTCGGCCGAGGCCTGCATTTCCATCGCGCGCTGCATCGACTGCGAGGGTTTGATGTCCTGGATTTCGACCGATTTGACGGTCAGTCCCCAGTCCAGCGCTTCGTCGGCAACGCCGGCTTTGAGACGCGCCTTGATGGTATCCCGCGACGACAGTGCCTGGTCGAGTTCCATTTCCCCGACGATCGAGCGTAGGGTGGTCATGATCATGTTGCGGATCGCTTCAGAGTAATCCTGAACGCCATAGACGGCTTTCACCGGGTCGGTGACCTTGATGAAGGCGATGGCGTTGACCACAATCACCGCATTGTCGCGCGTGATCACCTCCTGCTCCTGGACATCGAGAATGATGTCCTTGGTGGTGACCTTGTAGGAGACGATATCGATATAGGGAATGATGAAGCGCAGTCCTGGCAGCAGCGTGCTGTGGTACTTGCCGAGGCGCTGCACGATCCACTCCTCGCCTTGCGGAACGATACGAACGCCATTGGCGACGGTAACCGCGACAAAAATGAGGAAAACGATCGAAAATATGGTCATGCCGGTCATCTTGCTTGCTCCACTTTGATGTAACTGCCTTCAACCGCGACGATGCGAACCCGCTCACCCGCCCCGATCGCCGTATCGGCGTAACACTCCCACACGTCGGCGCCGAGAATCGGTTTCTGAAAACGCACCTGAGCGCGGGTTTCCGGGGTGACTCCAGAGACCAGGATGCCGACTTCACCGCCCACGTTGGCAGCCGAGGTGCCGACAGCGGTCCTTGTGCGCGGCTTGAGATAGCGAAACCAGAGACCGACCAGCATTGCCGAGAGCGCCGCCCAGAGCAGGAACTGGCTGGCCAAGGAGAGCTCAGGCACGGCCAGCAGGATGACGCCGACGGCTGCTGCCGCGATGCCGAACCAGACCAGAAAAAATGCTGGGATGGCCATTTCGGCCATCGTCAGGCTCAGTCCGAGGACCATCCAGTGCCACCATTCGGGCGAAAACATCGCGCATTTCTCCTTCTGTCCGTACGCTCCGGATGGCGGCGGCACATCGCCGCAGTACCTGCAACCACCGATCAGCCATGCCGGGATACAGGTCGATTAGACGCCATAACGCCGCTGCAGGCAAGTCACAGCATGAATATCACTGCCTTTTGCGGAAACACCGCATGACGGAACCCGATTCGGAATGTTCCCTGCGTTCCCCCGTGAACTGGCGCAAGGCGCAAGCTCTCCGCCAAACTTCAGCCGAGTTCGCGCGCCACGACCGCCACCGAGCCAGCGTCGGGCAGGCTGGCCAGTTGCGAGAGGATGTAGTCCTTGACCAGCGCCAGCAGTTCATCCACGCGCGCTGGCGGCATGCCGATTTCCTCGGCCACGCCGCGCACTGCTGCCAGTTCATCGGTAGTCAGCGCGCCGTCGGCATAGGCGACCATCAGACAGGTGGCAATCACCAGGTCGCGCTCCGCCGCCTCGCTGAAGATGCCGGCGAATTCACCCGTCTGTCCGGTCGCTTGCAGGCTGTCGAATGCCGGCCAGTCGACGCGGTCGTCGCAACCGCTGTCATGGAACCAGCGAATCAGGGCCACTTCCTCGGCGGTCCTGACGCCATCGACATGCGCGATGCGCAACAGCAGGCGGGTCGCGGCGATGCTCTGGCCGGCATCGAGGGATACGTTTTCGAGCAGGGGGAACATACGAACTCCTTCAAGGTTGGATCTGACGCCGCAGTTCGGCGAGTCGTTCCTGCACCTCGCGCGCGGACAGCGACCGGAAGCGTTGCGGCAACAGCGAGCGCCGCGAGGTTTCGGCCACCGCGAGCATTTCCATGTAGCCCACCATGGCCGTTTCCTGCGGTGGCATGAAGTCCTCGATGGCGCGCGCGAGGACCTCCCGGCTGACGGCCGGGGTAGCCGCGGCGCCGGTTCGTACGCGCGCATCGGGGGGCGAAGGAAGGGGCGAATCGATCCGCTCCGCTCGCTCGGCGAACTCGGCGGCGAGCAGGGCAAGGGCTTCCAGGTCGGCATTGGAATAGCCTTCGAGCCCCTCGCAGGCGGCCAGCAGGTGCGCTTCCGGGAAATCGACGGGCACCCGGTAGCGCTCGAAAACGGCGCCCATGACGGCGGCACGTTCGGCCGCGGTCTCGGCGTAGAAAAAGGGGATTTTACGGTCGAGGCGGCCGGGGCGCTTGATGTCGGTATCCAGCTTGTCTGGGCGGTTGGTCAGCAGGATGAACAGGACCTGGCCGCGATTCTCGGGATCGGACATGAATTCCTTGAGTCGGGCAATGACCCGCGAACTGGTGCCGCCGTCGGCATCGTCACCTTGCCGGCCGAAGCTGCGGTCGCCTTCGTCGATGAGCAGCGCGATCGGTCCCATCGCCTTGACGGTTGCCAAAACGCGGTCGAGGTTGGCCTCCGTCGATCCGACCCATTTCGATCGGAAGTTTTTCAGGGCGATTCCGGAAAGTCCCGCCTCCTTGAGAAAGGCCTTGATCACGAAGGTTTTGCCGGAGCCCATCGGCCCCACTGCGAGCAGGCCCATCGGTGCGCGTGCGCGCTCGCCGCCCTGGATCAGGCGCGCGATGTCAAGCAATTCGCTCTTGATCGGTTCATTGCCGCCGACGCTTTCCAGGCCATGCCGTGGATCGATGAATTCGATCAGGCCGGCGCATTCCTTTTCGATCAATTCGCGTTTGCGCTGGCGTACCAAGGCCATCATTTCGCCCGCAGGATCGCCGCTTTCGGGCAGCGCGCGCGTTGGGTCGACGATCTGGCGGATTTCGGCGGGCGTCATGCCGGCGGTGATCGCGGCCAGTTTTTCGGCACGCTCGGCGGCTTGCGGGCTACCCTGCAGCAGGCTGGCAATCAGCGTCCGCCGCTGCGTCTGGCTCATCCCTTGCGGCGCTTCGCTGGCGACGATGCTGGCCAGTTGAATCAGGCGCAGGCCGGCGGTGTGGTCGGCGAGTAGCTCGGCCTCGGCTGCCGGCATGCCTGGTGAGTAGTGCCGGATCGCCGCATGCCGATCGGCCCGATCGGGCATCGGCAGCGCGATCGCCAACACGCGTGGATGCGTCAGTAGCGCCGGGCTCAGGTCGGCCAGCGATTCGCTGACCAGGATGACGACGTTGTCGCGATTGGCAAACTGTTCATCCAGCGACCAGCGATGCAGGGCCGTGAACGCACCGCGCTCCTCGAGCGAGAGCTGGTGCAGTTCGGCGGCAGGGAAAAGGGTTCCAGCGTAGGGAATCAGGAGCGCGCTGGAGCTTTGCCCGCGCATCTGCCGTTCGAGCGACTCGAAGATGCCGTTGAGTCCCTTGCCTTCAAGATGGCGGTAGAGTTCTGCCTTCTCTTCGGCGCTGCCGCCCTGAATGACGCGTACGCCAAGGTCGATGCTGAGTTCGTAGATGTGCTGCTTGTTGTCCTTGAGCAGCACTTCGCTGAGGAAGGGCAACAGCGTGTAATAGCGTTCGCCGACCCGATAACGGTCGAAAACGTTGCGGTAGAGAACGAATACCGAGGCTTCGCCGGCCAGGTATTTCTGGCGCAGCGTCTCGGCCCAGGCGGGCAGGGCTGGCCGGCCGTCGCTGCCGGGGCTCATGCCGGGACGCGGGCAGGGCAGCGCCTGCGGTCGCGCATGGCCGTGTGTATCACCTTGCGCATCACATCGCGCATCACATCGACTTGCCGGTGGTATCGGTCTGAACGCTGCGCGCGCGTTTCATTTCCTCGAGCTGCTGGCGGGCGGTGATTGCACCGCTGCTTTGCCGCAGCCGCGCGAGCTTGACGTCGAGATCGGAATCGCGCAGCTCGCTGCCCATCTTGGCTTCGGCAACGGTATTCCTGATGTGTTCGCGGACGTTGTCGAGCGCCCGCACTTCGGCATCGACCGACAGGCCGTCGAGCTGGTTCTGAATCTTCAGCCGCGCCTGCGCGCTGTGCATCTGCGCCAGCATGCGATCCTTCTCATCCTTGAGTTTCTGAATCTCGGCCTTGACCTGGATCAGCGAATCCTTTGCCTCCTGTGCGTCAGTGCGGGCCTGTTCCATTTCCTGGTCGAGCACCTTGGTGCTGGCTTCGAGGGCGTTCTTTTTCTGGATCAGCACGATGCCGAGTTCGTCCTGGCCAGTGGCGAGTGCCGCGTTGAGGTCGGCCGAGATCGCCGCGAGTTCGCTGCGCTCTTTCTCCAGTCGTGCCGAGATCTCCTCTCGCCGACGCATGATCGCAGCGGTGGCGCTCTTCAGCCTGCCGTATTTCTCGATCATCGAGTCGATGGCATTCTGGTAAGCGATCTCGGGATGACGCTTTTCCACATCGGTGATCCACAGCGAAACAAAGCCCGACCAGAGGTTGGACAGGCGTCCGACAAAATTGATGTCAGCCATCGCTTTCTTCCTTTCCTGAGTCGCTGACGCGACTTTCACATTAACCGACGCGGCCGCTGCCGCCCACCGCGACCAGGCGCCGCTGCCGTGCCGCCGCCGCAGTCGAGGTCGGCATCGCCACGCCCGGCAAGGCTTCGGCGAGATCGCTCGCGAGATCGGCCTCGATGTCTTCCTGCAGGCGCAGCTTGCCGATCGCCTCTTCGAGCCGCGTGCCGACGTCTTCGCTGACCGGCAGCGTCATGATCGTCTGGTAAATCTCGTCGAGCTGGTCAGGCATCGACAGCATCGCCGCCTCGATCGCCCGCCGGCGACTGAGCATGCGGTGGTGCCGCTCGATGATCGCCAGGTAATCGGTGCGTGCCTTCTGCAACTGCCGCAGGTCGGTGCCGGGACGGGGAGCGGCGAGTTCCCTGTCCAGCGCCGCCACCTGCTGTTCGACCTCGCGCAGATTGACCGACTCGGCGCGGTCGTTCATGACCAGGAGCGCCAGCCACATCGCCAGGTATTCGAGCGTCACCTCGTCGAGCTGTTCGACATCACGCCAGGCGAGACGGCCATGACCGCTGTCGGCTCGCTGATAGAGCGACTGTACGCGTTCGTACATGCGCTGATAGGTACGCAAGGTGGGTACGGGAAGCGCACGCTTGCCCGAGCGCTTCTGAATCTCGGTCATCAACTGCTCGCGCGAGGCCTGTCGGACGTTCGCCCGCCAGCGCCGATCGACCTTTTCCCGAAAGGTCGGCAAGGACGGGATGTGTAGCGCGGCGAGGATGTCGCCAGCGGCAAAAGCGATCAGCGGCACTGCCCCGACCGCGAAACCGAAGGGGATCGAGAGCAATGCCCCGATTGCCAGCGAACCGAGAAAGGCGTAGAGATTGGTCTGACTGGTCAGAACCTCCCGGACGTAGGAGGGTTTCGCCGCGGCCATGGCTACACCGTCACCCGCACCTGGCCCCGGCCGGGACTGGCCTGGTGCAGTTGCCTGAGAATGCGCTCTTCAAGTGCCTGCGCCTCGCGCGAGCGCTGCCAGGTGGCCGAGCGCGGCCGTGCTTCGCTGATCACGAAATCATCGGCAACGCGCGCCGGCTGTGCGGACAGGACGATGACGCGGTCGCCGAGCACCAGCGCCTCGGTGACATCATGCGTCACGAAGACTACCAGGCACGGCCAGGACTGATACAGCTCGATCAACAATTGCTGCATTTCCTCGCGCGTCTGCGCGTCGAGCGCCCCGAAGGGCTCGTCCATCAGCAGGATGCGCGGCCGCAGGACGAGTGCGCGCGCCAGCGCAACGCGCTGGTTCTGGCCGCCGGAGAGCTGCGCCGGCCGCAGCTTGAGCTTGTCCGCGAGTCCGACCGCCTTGAGGATGTCGGCCACGCGCTGACGCCACTCGGCTTCCGGTACCCGTGCTTTCCAGAGATGGAGCCGGAACGGGAAGGCGACGTTGTCGAACACCGTCAGATCCGGCCGATTGGCGTAGCGCTGAAAGACCATCACCGCATCGTCGTGCGGGCCGTTGCACTCGACTCCGTCGATCAGGACCTTGCCCGCCGTCGGCGTTTCGATACCCATCGGCCGCACCCCGCCGAGCATGTGCAGCAGGGTGCTCTTGCCGCAGCCCGAGGGTCCGAGCAACATGCTGATGCCCGGTTGATCGAAGCTCAGCGAGACCTGGTCGATGACCCGCGTCACGCCACCGCCGGGCGCCGGATATTCCTGCACGAGGTCCCTGACGACGACCGACGGCGGCCCGGCTGCCGCTGGCTTGGCCACGGTCACTGCTGCGTTTCCCAGGGATACAGGCGGCGCTTCAGCCAGACCATGAACTGATAGGTTGCCAGCGCCAGCGCGATGATCACGATGATGCCGGCAAAGACCTGATCCCAGGCGCTGAAGCGCCGGGCATTCTGGATCAGCTGCCCGAGGCCCTGGCGTGCATTGACGTATTCGGCGACGGTGATGTAGGTCCACATCACCGAGAAGGCGACGATCACGGCATCGGCGATGCGCGGCATGGCCATCGGAATCACCGCCCGGTGGATGCATTCCCAGGGCGTCGCGCCAAGGTCGCGGGCGCCGATCCAGTAGCTCTGCGGTACCGCCTGGATCGCGTCACGGACCATTGGAATCAGATAGACCACGGCGCCGATGAACAGGAAGGCAATCTTCATCGTCTCGCCGATGCCCAGCCACATCACCAGGATTGGCAGCAGCGCCACCACCGGCGCCGAACGGAAGGGATCGACCAGCGGTGACAGGGCGGCGTTCACGCGTGGTGCGGCACCCATGCCGATGCCGATCGGAATGCCGATGGCAATCACCAGCGCCCCCGCGACAAGCAAGCGGCCGACCGACCACAGCGTCGCGGTGAGCAACAGGCTGTCGCCCTCGTGCCAGCTCAGATAAGACAGTGCCGTGACCACCTCCCAGGGCGCCGGCAGTTTGGTCGAGCTGACCAGTCCAGAGACCGCCAGCAGGCCCCACACCAGCAACAGCGCCAGCACCGAGCCAACGCCGAGCCATTGCCGCTGTCGGCCATCGAGCGGCGCGTAGGGGTTCCAGAATTCGCTCATGCGCGCCTGGCCATGCGGGTCAGCGGCCACCGAAAACGGCGACCCGCGTCGTCCGGTTCAGCGCCCGGCATTCCTCGATCGAGAGCCCTTCATTGGCGGCGTTGGCCTCGACGCACAACGGCCGATCCGGGCCGTTGCCAACGATCTTGAAACGCTCGCGCGGAAATTCCCATTGTGTCACCAGATAGTCCACGACCGCGCGCGCGCGCGCAGCCGACAGGCGAAGATTGACCTCGCGGGCACCGGTCGCATCCGAATTGCCGCTGACCTCGAAGTAGGCCTTGCCGTTGTTCTCGATGAACGGCACCATCTCGGTGTCGACCGTCTTTTGCGCGCGCTTGGTCAATTCGGCGCTCCCCGAGGCGAAACCCACGGTCACCGGCTTGGTTACCATTGCCTCCTGCTGTGTCGCTTCCTTCTGTGCCGCCTGGGTGAATGTCGTCTGCGGCCTGGCGGCGGCCTCTGCCGCCGCCTTGTTTTGCCCGAGCAGGGCCTTGATGTAGCGATAGTCGAAGCTGTCCTGCGGCGCGATCACCGGTGATTTGGGATTGGCCAGTGCGCCTGCCTTGCGATAGATCTCGTCGAAGCGCTTGTAGACCCGCTCGTAATGATTGGTGCCGCCGGCTAGCCCGAGAATGCGTGCGTTATCCTCGACATCGGTCCAGACCAGGTTGGAAAACAGGGCCTTGACGAACGGTCGGCCTTCCTTGTCGGCCAGCAGCTTGAAGAACTCCTGTGTCCTGACCAGCGCTTCGACGGCGTTGTCCGGGTTGGCTCGTGCCGCCTGCACGCCCGCCATCCAGCCGGCAACGAATTTCTGCACCACCGCCTGTCCTTCCGGCCTGGCCAGCAGACGCGCGTCGCAGACCATCACGTCAAAGATCAGGTTGGTCGCCGTCCGGGTCGAATAAACGACATGCGCCCCCTTGACGTTGCGCAGGGCCAGGGCCAGATCCGGGTCCCATAGCACGGCCGCGTCGACAGCACCGGACTCGAGCGCCGCGCGCACGCCGGCGGTGCCTTCCTCGGCGTTGATGAACACCATCTTGATGCTGTCCTTCTTGCGCGCGGTCAGCGATGAATTGTCGATGGCGTCGATCAGCATGCCGTGCGAGGGTGTGAACTGCAGCAGCGCGACCGAGCGACCGGCCAGGTCCTCGACCGCTTTCACCGCCGCATCGCGGGCGATGACCGCATCGCCGCCCTGGGTGTTGTCAACGATCATCACCGCCTTGCCATCGAGGCCGGCGTTGCGCAGGTTGGGCTGTTCCTGCGCCCAGAAATCCGAGGTTCGCCAGGCGCACTGCGCGGCGCCGGATTCAAAGATGGTGGCCAGCGTCGGAATGTCGTCCTGGATCACGAAGCGGACATGGATTCCTTCCCTGCCGTAAAGCGAACCCGGCTGGGTATTCAGGTCGTTGCCATTGGCGACCAGCGCCGGGGCATAGCCGTGAAAACTGACCAGGCTGACCTTGAGAGGGTTGGCGGCGCTGCCGAGTGGCGCGTTCCGGTCTTCGGCCGTCGTTACCCTGGCCGGCGGCGTCGACTTGCTGGTGGTCGCTCCAGGCGTTGGCGTGGGCGCGGGCGCTACCGCCGTCGGCTTCGCAGGCGCCGCCTCGCCACTGGTGAAACGCTCCTTGAGCCCGAAGTTCCAGGCCAGAGAACCGGCAACGCCAAGAACGACGACGGTGATCAGTCCCTTGGCCAGCGGTGTCAGTTGAGCCATGTGTTGTTCTCCTTGCTGGGAATGTCAGTGGGCGGCGCCGGGCGCCCTGAAAATCGTCGGGATTTCACGCAGGCGATCAATTTCGGCATCGACGCGGCGCGTCTCGCGCGCAGCGGACTCCCGCGCTACGCGCAGGCCCGCTTCGACACTGGTTGTTTCCTGCGCCGCACGGGTCACTTCACGTTCCAGCAACTGTTCGAGTTCGGTGATCTGTTTACGGATCGCTGCCGTTCCCTCGTCGAGGACCCGCCTGATCTGATCGACGAGTTCGGTGGACTGCCGCTCGCGCTCCTGCAACTGCGCGGCCAATTGCCGCTTGTGATCTTCGAGCGCGGCGATCTTGAGATCGGCGTCGCTCAGGCAATCGCTGATCTGCCAGTTGTCATCGGCCGCATCCATCGCCAGCACCGCCATCTTGCGGGTTCCCGCATCCATGGCGCGCAGGCCGTCGAGAAGGCGCAGCAGCTTTTCGGCCGGATATGGCGAGGCAGGCACTTGGGCCGCCGCGAAAATGTCTTCGAAGGCATGGCCTTCCAGGGCATCGCCATCCAGGTCCGGGCAGGCCTCCGCGAGCGAGGGCAGCGCACTGGCGGCTGGCATGGTCTTCGGTTCCTCGGAGGCTTGCTCGCGCAGCCGGGGCAATACAGGCGCCTCGGCACGCGTCTCGGGCCTGGCCGCCAGAGCCTCCTGCGGTGGCTCCGCTGACGCCGCCAGACGCTCATCTTCCGACAGCTCGATAAGCTTTGCTTTCGCCAGCAGATTCAAGAAACCCTTCATGCCACCCCCTGAATGCTTGCCATGTCGTATGACCTGGTAGATTCAGGGATTATACGAACGAAAACCGGCAATGCAAGCAGCCCTGGCGCAAGAACTACCCGGCGTGCGCGCTGGCATCGCCCGGCAGGGAAGGGAAACGGTCCATGCGATCATCATTAAGGGTGGGCAGGATCTGGCCATGATCCGGGCGCTACCCTGTCATCTCCGATAGAATGCAGGCATGATCCAGGCCTGTGTTCACTACCATTGACTGTGTCCGCTCTGTGCGGATGACTGTGCCATGGTCGCCAGGGATTTGCCCAAGGTGGGTTCACGGTAAGAACAGAAAGGAAGCACATGGCCAAGCCATCGAAAGCGAAATTCTGCTGGCAAGACCCCTTGTTGCTCGAAGCACAACTGAGCGAAGACGAACGACTGTTGCGCGATGCGGCGCGCGACTACTGCCAGGGTAAATTGCTGCCGCGCGTTCTCGAATCCTTTCGCCTCGAACGAACCGATCCGTCGATCTATCTGGAAATGGGCGAGATGGGACTGCTCGGCATGACGATTCCGCCCGAGTACGGGGGTGCCGGGCTTAACTATGTGAGCTACGGCCTCGTCGCGCGCGAGGTCGAGCGTGTCGATTCAGGTTTTCGCTCGATGATGAGCGTGCAGTCTTCGCTGGTGATGCTGCCGATCCACGAGTTCGGGAGCGAGCAGCAGAAGCAGAGGTACCTTCCCCGGCTGGCGCGCGGTGAATCAATCGGCTGCTTCGGACTGACCGAGCCCAACCACGGTTCCGACCCGGGCAGCATGGAGACCCGGGCGCGTGCGGTGGACGGCGGCTACCGAATCTCGGGCAACAAGACCTGGATCACCAACTCGCCGATTGCTGATGTGTTCATCATCTGGGCCAAGGACGACGCCGGCGCAATTCGCGGCTTCGTCCTCGAGAAAGGCATGCAGGGCCTGTCGACGCCGCCCATCCATGGCAAGGTCGGTCTGCGCACGTCGATTACCGGCGAGGTCGTGATGGACGAGGTCTTCGTACCGGCAGAGAACGCCTTTCCGGAAGTGCGGGGGCTCAGGGGACCATTCGCCTGCCTCGATTCGGCACGCTACGGCATCGCCTGGGGTGCGCTCGGCGCCGCCGAGTTTTGCTGGCACACGGCGCGCCAGTACACGCTCGATCGCAGGCAGTTCGGCCGCCCACTGGCCGCCAACCAGTTGGTCCAGAAGAAGCTTGTCGACATGCAGAGCGAAATCACGCTGGCTCTGCAGGGTTGCCTGCGCCTCGGGCGGATGAAGGAAGAAGGCACGGCGACGCCCGAGATCACCTCGATCATGAAGCGCAACTCCTGCGGCAAGGCACTCGACATCGCTCGCATGGCGCGCGACATGCTCGGCGGCAACGGCATCTCGGACGAGTACAGCGTCATCCGGCACCTGGTGAACCTCGAAGTGGTCAATACCTATGAAGGCACCCATGATGTACACGCCTTGATCCTTGGCCGGGCGCAAACCGGCATCGCCGCTTTCTGAGGACGCTGGCGATGTCGTCGCAAGCGTCCTGAACAGCTGCGGAAAACTATTGTGGTTTCTGGAATAGCGCCTTATATCGCCGAATCGTCGAGTTCGCCGGTGCGGATGCGCACGACCTGTTCGACGGTGCTGACGAAGATCTTGCCGTCACCAATCTTGCCGGTACGCGCGGCCTTGACGATGGCGTCGATGGCGTTGTCGGCCGCGCTGTCGGAAACGACAATCTCGATCTTTACCTTGGGCAGGAAATCGACCACGTATTCCGCTCCGCGATAGAGTTCGGTGTGGCCCTTCTGGCGGCCAAAGCCCTTGACTTCGGTGACGGTGAGGCCGGTGACGCCAATTTCCGATAGAGCCTCGCGGACTTCGTCGAGCTTGAATGGTTTGATGATCGCTTCAATTTTTTTCATGGCCTCTGCTCCAGGGAAGATCGTAAGGAAATCGTATCAGAAATCAGGCGTCCGCAAGTGATCAGTAAGACTTGCGATCGCCATCAGTAGAGGTCGCGGTAGCGGTTGGTGATCGGATAGCGCCAATCCTTCCCGAAACCGCGCTGCGTGACGCGGATGCCGACCGGCGACTGCCGTCGCTTGTATTCGCTGATCTTGAGCAGATGCACGACGCGGCGCACATCGGCTTCGGCATGACCGCGGGCAATGATTTCACGAGGGCTGAGATCCTTCTCCATGTATGCCTCGACGATGGCGTCGAGCACTTCGTAAGGTGGCAGACTATCCTGGTCGGTCTGGTCGGGTTTCAACTCGGCCGATGGCGGGCGGTTGATGATCCGTTCGGGAATGGCGTAGGCGACGGTATTGCGCCAGCGCGCGAGACGGTAAACCAGTGTCTTAGCGATGTCCTTGATCACCGCGAAGCCCCCGGCCATGTCGCCATAGAGTGTGCAGTAACCGACCGCCATTTCCGACTTGTTGCCGGTGGTCAGTACCAGCGAACCGGTCTTGTTCGAGATCGCCATCAGGATCATGCCGCGAATCCTGGCCTGCAGGTTTTCTTCGGTGGTATCAGTCGGCAGACCGGCAAACTGCTTGTCGAGCATGCTGCCGAGCGTCTGCATCGCAGGTTCGATGGCGATTTCGTCGTAGCGTACACCAAGCAGACGGACCATCTCGCGCGAGTCCGAGAGGCTGATCTCGGCCGTGTATGGAGAAGGCATCATCACCGCACGGACCTTGTCGGCACCCAGTGCGTCGACCGCGATGCACAGGGTCAGCGCCGAGTCGATGCCACCCGACAGGCCGATGATGGCGCCGGG
>WBZL01003135.1_pt1 | contig 15391 bp, 11 predicted proteins | sample 5204291 | NCBI WGS metagenome assembly WBZL01 (sample SAMN12344345, study PRJNA552823) | activated sludge metagenome | biome: Activated sludge suspended growth; feature: Nitrification reactor; material: Wastewater; isolation source: activated sludge from nitrification reactor of wastewater...
TTCTCTGAAGGTATTTGACAATTCAGGAAAAGAAGTTTCAACACTGGTCAATCAGTCAATGAATGCAGGTTTCCACACTGCCAACTTCAACGCTTCCACATTATCAAGCGGCGTTTACTTCTACAGACTCGAGTCACAGGGTTTTGTAAAGGTAATGAAGATGGCTCTTGTGAAGTAATACTGACAGCAATTTCAGCTTATAAAAAAGCGGGTCCTTGAAAGGAGAACCCGCTTTTTTTTTCAATTAGAAATTAGGAATTAAAAATTAGAAATAGGTGACCCTGCTTTACAATACGACCTTACTTTCAACTTCTAACTTTCAACTTTCAATTTTTAACTTTCAACTTTTGACTTTCAACTTTTCCCGAAGGGACCCCTTTGGGGCAATTTTCAATTCTCAATTCTCAATTTTCAATTCTCAATTTTCAATTCTCTCTTCATCAGCTTCTGAGTTGCCACATGAGGATCTTTTCCTTCGAATAGAATTTTATACACCTGATTTGTGATTGGAAGTTCAATGTTCAGTTTTTTGGAAAGCTCATATGCAGATTCTGTCGTTGTCACTCCTTCTGCTACCATTTTCATTTCCTTAAGAATGTCATCAAGTTTTCTGCCGCTTCCAATCTGCTCACCGACTCTTCTGTTCCTGGAATGCTTTGACGAACATGTCACAATCAGATCACCTATTCCCGAAAGACCGAAAAAAGTTTCGCGTTCTGCATTCATCTTTAATCCAAGTTTCATGATCTCATTAATGCCCCTTGTCATTATTGCAGCTTTTGTATTATCTCCGTAACCTGCTCCGTCAGAAATTCCTGCGGCAATTGCAATCACATTCTTCAAAGCGCCGCCAACTTCAGCGCCGATCAGATCAAGGCTTGAATATACTCTGAAGTAATCATTGGAAAACGCCTTTTGTACAACCGCAGCTTTGCTTAAGTCATTTCCCGCACAGACAACCGCGGTTGGCACTTTCCTTGAGACCTCTTCCGCATGTGACGGTCCCGACAAACAAAGTATGTTATCATTTTTTGTATTCTTGAACATGTCAAGCAGTATGTCAGAGACAAGCAGCAGAGAACCTTTTTCAATTCCCTTTGAAACGCTCACAATGAGGGAATCTCCAAACTTATGATTCTTCAATGCTTCAAGACTGTTTCTGATATATTGTGTCGGTGTTGCAACTATTATAAGGCTCTTGCCTGAAACGGTTGATTCAAGATCATTTGAGATCCTGATGTTTCGCGGTATCTTTATCCCGGGGAGATAGTAGAAATTTTCGCGATACTCTGCAATTGTCTTTGCATATTCGCTGTTGAATTCCCAAAGATCAACCGAGTGTCCGTTTTCGTTTAACACAATTGACAAGGTTGTTCCCCATCCTCCTGCACCGAGTACGGCAATTTTCATTTGAATATGAATTGAATGTTAGGAATCAGAGTAAAGGAGAAGAGTCTGAAAGGTATATCAGCTCTTGCCAAGCGGCGCCTTAATCTTAAAAATCCGGATCAGCCAGAGTTTTTCAAATCTGTTTTCATTTCCGTATAAGAGCCGTTTGATATTCTCCCTGTGATTGTAAATCAGAAGTAAGGATACTGCGATGCTGAAAAAAATGAGAGTGTCGTAACCGGTGATATTGACCTTGAAGAAATTTTCCCTTACAAACATCATTACGGGAAAAACAAATGAAGCAACAATTGAACCCAGCGAGACATATCCGGAGAATAATACAGTGATCACAAAAAATCCAATACTGATTCCGACATCAACCGGTGAAAGAGAAATCAAAACTCCCAACGCTGTGTTTATGCCTTTCCCTCCCTTGAATCCGGCAAATACTGAATATGTATGTCCGATTATTGCACTGACTCCTGCAATTATTTTTGCAACAGTAATGTCCTCAAAGGGCGTATAATTTGTGAAAGGCAAATGGGTATAGAAGTAATCAGTTACCACTAAAACGACAACAAGGCCCTTTGCAATATCCATGATCTGCACAAGTATCCCAAGAGGCACACCAAGTACTCTGAAAGCGTTTGTTGAGCCTAAATTTCCGCTTCCGTAATTTCGCAGGTCAATCTTTTTGAATAATTTACCGACAATTAAAGCAGAAGGTATCGAACCTATTAAGTAGCTCGCAATGATGATGCCGATCAAATTTAGCATATTCAAACTTAACCTTTAGAATCTTTAAAAGAAACACAAGATTTATAAACGATCACTTACCCAAAAGCTCAGATTTTTTCTTCAGGATGTTCTGAACATATCCTTCTTCAAATTCATAAATCTGATTGTCCCCTGGAATTTGAAGCAAATATTTCACGGGTGTTGACTCAATCCTGAGAAACCTCATCTCTGTCACATTTCCGGCATCAACTTTGACTATGTCGGTGAATGCGGTCTCAGCAGAAAGAGTAGTATCTTTGAAATCTGTAGCCTCTACTTTGTTGAACAAATTCAATATCCCGTCAAATGCCTTGCCTACTGAATCAGCCCCGATCCTGAATACTCCGCTCTCATCTCTTGCAGCAACGAAATTTTCACCGCCTGTTTTAAACTCAATAGACTTTATTGACTCTTTGGGGATTGAAACTATCACTCTGTCTCTCCAATCATCAAGCTTCGGTTTGACAAAATTGAACCTGTCAACATTGTCAACAATATAAATATTATCCGAATCCATTTTCTTTGCATAAGAAGAATTGCTTGCCGTAGGATTTCCAAGAAGGAACTTTCCTACCTGTTTTCCTTCAGCAAATACTGTGATTTCAGCTTTTTCAGAAGCTTTGAATCCAAATGATTCCTGCTTTTCGGGATTGGAAGATACCAGACTCTCGATCTTCATATTCTTGAGATTCGAAACTGCATTTTCAACCAGGGCTGAAACAGTCTTGTATTTGAATGGCTCGGCTATTGACCAAACATTGTTCGTCTTTACAAGTACAAGATTTCCGTCTTTTGTATTGATCTCAAGTCTGTCAACTTTAGCAGAATCCACTTCAAAGAATTTCGTGTCACCGATCTTGTAGCTTGCAGTCTTTTCACCTCTGTCTGTTGTAACAAAGTATGCAATCAATCCAAGTGCGATTAGTATTACAAGATATATGAGTGTTTTGCTCTTCATCGGCTTTTAAGAATTTAGTTTGATTTTGCCTGCATTGATTTTTTCCTGTCGTTTCTACGTTTCCATGCAAGAAGTCCGACTATTAGTACAAGCGCCGGTGGGAAGATCAGGTTGAAATACTTAATAAATTTCTTGTTACCGTCAGATGTTTCTTCTATCGGCGACTCAGGGCTGACCTTTGTTCTTATTTCTGCAAGTCCCACATCATCCATCAGATATTCAACCATGTTTACAAGAAAGATCATATTCTCTCTCGGCGGCCTGCTCTCTTCATTAGCAAAATCACCGTCTCCTATTGCAATAATTTTACTGTCCTTTGTTGACATTCCCTGACGTTGCCCGTTAAACGGTACAAAACTTTGTGAAGTATCGCCCGGAACTTCCTTTCCCTCGTAAAAACTCTTGAACTTTCCTGTATAAGTTGCACCGACAACATAACCTTTCTCGTCAAAGAGTGTATCAACTGATGCCTTCGTCATATTCTGAAACTGCTCTAGATTCAGGAAGAAGAAGTCAACAACCTGCCCTGATTTGTCTGATGTTTGCAGTAATGGCTTAACTTCAAGTCCTTTTCCTGATGTAGCATTAAGGTCAAGTGAACTTGCGTATGTGAGTGTAACGCTCTTAATGTTTCTGAATGCGGGATTGTCCTTTGCAATATTAGTAATGGCAGGAAAGAAAGGATAATTCATTGAAATAGGAAATCCGATTGCCGACTGAACCTGAACTGTAGAGCTCTGAAGATCTCTGATAAGATCAGTTCTTATTACAATTCCGTAAGAGGCAAGCATATCATCAAGATTGGTAGTAACAGGATTTCCAATTACCATTTGCTGTTGAAAATTTGGTACTATCTTGTCAATAAGAAAGGCGACGTTGCCGCCGTTCATAATGTACTGATCAAGTTTGAATTTCTCTCCTTCGCTGAATCCGGACTTTGGCGCCATAATGAAGACAACGCCAAATGAAGGATCAATTGCGCCCATGGTCTTGAGGTCAACTGCTTCAACTGTGTATTGCTCACTCAGGATCTGCTGTGTCTGCTGCATTTTGCTCAGTTCGACTTCACCATGACCGTTCACAAATCCAACTTTCTTCTTCTCCTTTGTTGAGAACTTCTTCAGGATGCTTGTGATCTCATACTCAAGATTATCCGGCGACTGCACAACAGGAATTGATTCCTGTTTACCGCCATATAGAAATACGAGTCCCAGATAAGCTCTCTTAACCTCAAGTTTATCATTATCCATTGCCTGTATCTGTACCGGCTGAATGCCGTACTTCTGCGCTTCCTTATCAAGCTCGCTGGCTTCGGTTTCAGATGAAACTGAAGGATTGATGAACTCATAATTCAGATTCCCGCCGGAGTATGACTTGTAGTCGTCGAGTATATCCTGAACCTGCCTTCTGAGATTATTATAAGGCGCTGGAAGATTCTCGCTGAAGTAAGCTTTGACAAGGACCTTATCATCAAGACCGCTGACTATCTCCTTGCTTACCGGAGAAAGTGTATATGACTTGTTCTTTGTCAGGTCAACTCTTGTGAACACTCTTTTCGAAATCACATTTACTGCAATTATGATCCCGATTATGATGAGTGTTTTTATTAAAATGTCTTTCTTATTCATATTATGCTTTGATACACGATTGATTTAAAATTTGTGGCTTACTTATGACCATCTTCTGCTCTCAAGCGATGTCTTGGTCAAAAGAATGAATATCAGAATTCCGCTGAAATAGTAGATCAGATTTCTTGTATCAAGTACTCCTCTTGCGATGTTTCCAAAATGATAGTCAATACTCAGATACTCAAATATTGAAGCAAGTCCTGACGGAAGGAACAGCAAGACCTTATTCAACATGAACAATGCAAATACAATCAGAAAACTTATGATGAAAGCAACAACCTGATTATGCGTAAGTGATGATGCAAAAATTCCGATGCTCACATATACACCTGCCATCAGAAGCAATCCTAGATAAGCGCCCGTAACTGCGCCGAAGTCCAGTTTTCCGATGAACGTCAGACTGATCACATATATCCATGTGAAAAGCAACGCTACTGCAGTCAAAGTTAATGCCGCAAGAAACTTCCCGATCACTATATCAAGATCAGTGATGGGCTTAGTGAGAAGAAGCTCTATTGTGCCGGTCTTTTTCTCTTCCGCAAATGATCTCATTGTTATTGCCGGTATGAAGAAAAGAAAGATGAACGGAATAATGTCGAAGACATTTCTCATTGTAACTACACCGCCAAGAAACAGATTGCTTGTGAAGAACCAGCCGGTTATGATCAGAAATACCGCAAGCACAATGTATGCTACGGGCGAACTGAAGTACGACCTGAGTTCTTTCTTGTATATCGTTAGTATGTTATTCATTGATTTCCTAGTTTTTCGTTAACTGTCTGAAAATGTCCTCAAGAGATTTTTCTTCCTTGCTCATGCCAAGAAGAACGAGATTCATTGAGACTATCTTTCTGAAGATCTCTTCCCTGACATCCGAACCTTTCTTTGCCGAGATGTGAAATGTAACCGTTTTATCGTCAACTTTTGTGACTCTGGCTCTTTCAACATTCTCAATCGAAGTAAATGCCCTTTCGATCAGATCCTTGTCAATAGAGTCCTTTTTTATGGTAATGTTTATCTCAACTTGTCCGCGGAATTTATCCTGCAGCGAGTCCGGACTTCCGTCCGCTACTATCTCACCTTTATTAATTATCAAAACCCTGTCACACGTAGCTTCAACTTCCTGCATGATATGAGTAGAGAGCACTAATGTCTTTTCTTTTCCAAGTTTCTTGATGAGCTTTCTGATTTCGATGATCTGATTCGGATCGAGACCGGACGTTGGTTCGTCAAGTATAAGCACTTCAGGATTATGGATCATTGCCTGAGCAAGCCCGACTCTTTGTCTGAATCCTTTCGAAAGCTCGCCGATGTCTTTGTGCCTGACTTCATCAAGTCCGCAAAGGTCCACGACTCTTCCGATCGCATTGTCTATTTCCGATTTCGGAACAGATTCGAGTTCAGCTGCAAAACGCAGATAGTCGATAACGTTCATGTCGAGGTAAAGAGGATTCTGTTCAGGAAGATACCCGATCTTTCTTCTCACCTCAATCGCCTTTTCTTCCGTATCGAGTCCGTCAACAAATACTTTGCCTTCGGTCTGCGCAAGATAAGTCGTTATCATCTTCATGGTTGTTGACTTTCCCGCACCGTTTGGGCCAAGAAATCCGACGATCTGCCCTGTGTTTATCTCAAACGAAATGTCTTTTACAGCAGCTTGCTGTCCGTAATACTTCGTTAAGTTTTCTACTCTGATTGACATATTTCAATGAATAATTCGCAAAAATAAAACTGTATAAAAAAAATTTCAAACCATTTGCTCATATTACTGAGCTATCCCGGATGGCCTGGCTGCCGGTGATTCAGATGATATATTGATTCACTTTGAACAATTGGTTCATTTTACTATTTGGACATCTTAGAGCCGTAGTTCTGCTCAAAGTAATTTAAATACTCTCCGCTCATGACTTTCTTCCACCAGTTTTCATTTTCGACATACCAGTTTATCGTAAGCTCAATTCCATTCTCAAAATTGTGAGCAGGCGACCAACCAAGTTCATTCATGATCTTCGATGAATCAATCGCATATCTTCTGTCATGTCCCGGCCTGTCTTTCACATACTTTATCATGTTTTCACTTTTGCCAAGCTTGTTCAGTATGAGTTTCACAATATCAATATTGTACCATTCATTATTACCTCCGACATTATATACTTCCCCTTCCTTGCCTTTTTCGAGAACAGCCAGTATGGCGGAGCAGTGATCTTCAACATAAAGCCAGTCTCTGACATTCTTGCCATCACCGTAAACCGGGAGTTCTTCCCCGTTCAATGCCTTTGCGATCATTAGTGGTATGAGCTTTTCAGGAAACTGATACGGACCATAATTGTTCGAACATCTTGTTATCAGTATGGGAAGTCCGAAAGTATGTCTGAACGAATTGCAAAGAAGATCTGCAGATGCCTTGCTTGCAGAATACGGACTGTTCGTTGTAATAGGAGTTGATTCAGTGAATTTCAGTTCAGGCCTGTCTTCAGGAAGAGAGCCGTAAACTTCATCAGTTGAAACCTGAAGATACTTCGTCAATCCTTTTTCCTTTAGCACTTCAAGAAGCATCAAGGTACCCAGCACATTCGTATTGATGAATTCCTCTGCGCCTAAAATGCTTCTGTCCACATGCGATTCCGCAGCAAAATTGACTATAGTATCAACATTATTAAGCTCGACTGCCTTAATAACAGCTTCTTTATCACAGATATCGCCTTTGACAAACTTGTATCGGTCATTGAATTCCACATCTACTAGATTCTCAAGATTTCCGGCATAAGTAAGATTGTCATAATTGACAACGCTATAATTCGTATTTGCCAGAATATACTTGATGAAATTGCTTCCGATAAATCCGGCCCCGCCGGTAACTAAAATGCTTTCCATTTTTTTATTTGCTGAAGAGACCGAAGTTCAGTCCCAGATTAATATTTACTCCGTCGGCTTTTATTCCCGCCGGAACATTTGTTGCAGTAATGTCATCATCAACTTCCCAATCATTATTGAACCCAAACTCATATCCGACATTGAGCTTTGCGTAGATCAGAGACGTCAGGAACAATCCTATGCCCGCCTGGGGCTGAACAGAATAGAATCTTGCGCTCAGATTGCGTGAAATATTCTGAGAAGAATTTGTACCGGTAAGTTCATTTATGATATTTGTCCAGTTTCCAAATCCCGGTTCGCTCTGATACAATTCGATCTCGAGAGTGCCTGTTGCAAGCTGAACGCCGAAAGTGAAATCAAGTATCTTGGCGGGACTCACTCTGTAGTCAATCTGTATTCCACCTTCTCCGTATGAATATTCAGCAGTCTTCTTCAATCCGTCCACAGTAGCTGTCTTTGTTGCGCTGAAACCGTTACCAAATCCTCCTACCCTTATCCTGTCAACACCTTTGAACGGAAGATCGACAAAACCACCGCCGCCGAGTGTGAGAAATCCCTTTTCCATTTCCGGAATGCCGATCTGCCTCAAAGCATTGTTCAGATCATCCGTATTATTTGTATGCCAGCCAATTGTCGGTCCCCCCGCTATGGAAAATCTGGGAAACATTTGCGCTTCAGAATCTTCCATCAGGAAGAACAACGACAAGAGAACAACCGAGATTTTTATAATAAAAGTGCTTCTCATGTAAATGAAATTGCTGAAATTGGAATTGACAATTTAGCCAATTTGAGCTTGGGATTAAAGCTATTTCTTGAGCTATAAGACTTTAAAATATTGCCGTAAAATAAAGATAATGACTCATTTCCATATCAAAAGATCCTCAACAACCTCAAGCTCATGAATCGTACTGATTTCTACACAGCATTCCCGCATCAGATTTCTCATTTCTTCTGCTGATTCGGGAAGGTTTGTCTTCGGCTGCTTTTCCCACATTTCCCGGTTTGGCCATTGAGCATATGCAATGTAAACATTCTCTTCTACTGAACTATGAAGTCTTGACCCAAGGCCGCCTTCATATTCCATCAGGAGTTTGGTAAGTTCCCGCCAACTGTGAAAGAATTTCTGTTCGCATTCCGGAAAGACTTTGAATTTGTAAATTGCAGCGAACATTCAATTAATTGATTTTCTGAAATTATGATTTAGAATATTGCATTGATGCCAATAGTAGGCAAGACTCCGATACTCTCATTTGCTTCAATCTGCTTTGTGTATTTGTTCCAGTTGTAACCGGAGATATTCTTCTTTCCGTAAACGTTTTGAACATCAATATATGTGATCAGTGTCCATGCAGAAAAATTCCAGCGCTTGTCAACACGCAGGTCAAGACTGTTGAAGTCCGGCAAGAATTCTGTGTTGTATTGACTAACAAGCTGTGTTCCGTCAACCGGATTGATTGGTGTGTACGGCCTTCCGCCAATGAGTCTGAACTTTCCTGAAATCTCCCATTCTTTTCCCAACCGGTACCCACCAAGCACAGTGAAGATATATCGGTTGTTGAAACTGCTGTTCCTCTCCACACCGTCTAGAGCTTTGTACTTTGCATCAAACAAGGAAAGATTGATCAGTCCGTAGTAGTTTGTTGTGAGCGCTTTCTGGATGTAGATTTCAATGCCCTTTGCGTAGCCCGTGCCTTTTGAAACCAGCGGTTCTATTCCAAAATCCTGAGTCTGTTCAAAGTCACCTCCGGTATTTGAAAGCACAATAAAAGGACGGATCGTGCTGGCAGGATAATCGGAATAGTCCTTATAGTATCCTTCAAGAGTAACTCTGAGATCACTTGTAAACAAGTACTCAATTCCCGCAACATAGTGATCAGCTCTTATGTCATCCAAGGCTTTGTTTTCTTCGTAGCCGGAGAGCCAGACCAGCGAAGGTGATTGGTAGAAGATTCCATAGCCGAGACTAAAATTCAGTTTCGGACTCGCATTAAACACCAATGAAGCACGTGGTGAAAAATAGCTCTTATTGGCAATTTCAGCAAAATAATCATAACGTGCTCCAAGGTTGAGCCTGAAGTTTTTCAGAAACATCTGAGAAAGCTGAACATATCCAAATGCCTTTCCGGTATTGATGTCGCTGTCCGTATCAAGATCAGGCAATATGTATCTATTGCCGGTTGCATCATCAACAAAATAAGTAGTATCTGCTTTGCGCAAGATATCTGCCTGTGAATTTATGAATGTGTAACCGGCGCCTGTTTCAAGTTGGGTCAGCCCTGATGGAATCAGCAGATACTCGGCTTTCAGAGTTGTATTGCCTTCGTCAGTTATGTTGGAAAAAATCTCTGTGAATGATGAATCTCTTCCCGAGTAATCAAAATTCGTGAACGTCCTTCCGAGATTAAGTTTCAGCACAGATTCCGGGGAGAGTACGGTCTTAAACTCGTAGCTGTTTACATAACCCTTCTGATTGTTCTGAAGAATGTTTTCATTGTCTTGTCGGTCTTCTTCATCTTCATTGTTGAAACGGACCTTGTCAAGATTACCCCATAGATTTACGGTCAAAGAATTCTTGCTGTTGAATTCATACAACGCCTTGAATTGCGCAGATGTATATTCCGGAACAAATCCAAATCCGGCGGAATTGAAAATGATGTCAAGATAACTTCTGTTAACGGAAAACAGCCAGGAGCCCTTTCTTTCAGAACCGATCGGACCTTCAAGAACTCCGCCGAGTCCCGTAGCGCTGAGATTTATGTCGGCAAGAAACTTATTCCTGTTTCCGTCTCGAAGGCGTATATCAAGCACGGAAGAAAGTTTGTCTCCGTACATTGCCGGAAAAGCTCCGCTAATGAAGTCAACTTCATTTACGAAGTCAAGTTCTATGATACTGACAGGTCCGCCTGTAGAACCTTGCGAACCAAAGTGGTTTATGTTTGGCACAACTGTGTTGTCAACAACAAACAGATTTTCCGTGGGTGCGCCGCCTCTGACGATAAGATCATTTCTTCCGCTGTTAACGAACGATACTCCGGGAAGTGTCTGCAATACTCTTCCGATATCTTCAAATCCTCCCGGACTTCTCCTTATCTCTTCGTATCGAAGCGTCTTTATGGAATTGACAACATCATTCGGTTTTGAAAACCGGCTTTCCTCCACAACTATCTCTTCCGTGCTGACAATTGAGAGCTGAACTCTCATATCTGTTGGTTCCCCTGAAACTACAACCACATTATCCAAGAGCAAAGTATTGTATCCGACAAGATTGAACCGAACTGTATATTCTCCTATAGGAACATCTGTGATACTGAAGAATCCGTCCGGCATTGTCTTGCCGCCTCCAATCAATGTTTCACCGCTGAGAACGGATACTGCGACCCTCTTAAGCGGAAGTCCCGTAGATTCGTCTGTTACTTTTCCTGTTATGCTACTGGTTTCCTGTGAATGTGAAATGGATTGAATGAAAATGAATATTGCTAAAACGAAAAAAAATCTCATCGATATCGTTAAGTTTGTGAATGTTGAAAGAATGATGTTTTTGTGCGAAAAAGTTCCATTTTAATTTTCTTTGTTCAATTGCCGAAAAGGCTTCATAAGCAATGTGCGGAGCACTGTTACAACTCGCTCACAAGAAATTTCCGCACCCGTGGATAATCACAATTGATGGTTGTCATGACTCCGAATTATCAGCAAACAAATTATTTCTAATTTCTAATTCCAAATTCCTAATTGCTCTTTCAGTATCCCAGGTTCGGTGCAAGCCATTTTTCTGCAACGTCAACCGTTACACCCTTTCTCTTCGCATAATCTTCTACCTGGTCTTTTGCGATCTTCTGCACTCCAAAATACTTGGATTCTTTGTGTGCAAAGTAAAGTCCGCTCACTGAAGAGGCCGGATACATTGCCATGCTTTCGGTGAGTTTGATTCCAGTATTGTCCTCTGCATCAAGCAAGCTGAACAACGTGATCTTCTCCGTATGGTTAGGGCATGCCGGATATCCCGGAGCTGGCCTGATTCCCACATAGCTTTCTCTGATAAGTTCGTCATTTGTCAGGGATTCATTCTTAGAATATCCCCAAAGTTCCGTTCTGACCTTCTTATGCATCAATTCTGCAAAAGCTTCTGCAAGCCGGTCTGCAAGGGCTTGAAGCATGATCTTGCTGTAATCATCGTTATCTTTCTGAAATCTCTCGATATGTTCTTCAATTCCCAGTCCGGCAGTTACAGCAAAGCCGCCGATGTAATCATGAAGTCCTGATTCCTTTGGTGCAATGAAATCTGACAGGCACATGTATGGAACTCCAATTGATCTTTCCCGCTGTTGCCTCAGCATTCTGATTGTTTTGACCGGAGTCTTTCTTGAATCATCTGAATAGATCTCAATATCATCACCAACAGAATTTGCATTCCATATACCGATCACACCGTTTGCTTTGAGCCACTTTTCTTCTATGATTTTTTTGAGCATTGCCTGAGCGTCGATGAAGAGGTTCTTTGCCTGCTCGCCAACGATCTTGTCGTCCAGTATGTCAGGGTATTTTCCTGCAAGTTCCCAGGTCCTGAAGAACGGTGTCCAGTCAATGAATTGTGAGATCTCGAGAAGAGAGTAATCCTCAAATCTTTCAACTCCAATCAATGCCGGCTTGAAGATATCATCCTGTTTCCAGTCGATGCTGAACTTGTTCTTTCTCGCTTCCTCAATTGCAGCAAACTTGACCTCTTCCCTGGTTTTCTCATGCTGTTCACGAAGGCGCAGATATTCTTTCCTAGTTTCATTGATAACACCTTCCTTTCCATCGCCAAGCAAACTTCCTACAACAGGAACTGAGCGTGATGCATCAAGCACATGAATTGTCTGTCCGCGTTTGTAATTGTGCTCAATCTTCACGGCGGTATGCATCTTTGATGTTGTTGCTCCGCCGATGAGAAGCGGAATATCAAAACCCTCTCGCTCCATTTCCTTCGCAACGTGTACCATTTCATCAAGTGACGGAGTTATAAGTCCGCTCAGACCTATCACATCAACTTTTTCGTTTCTTGCAGTTTCCAGAATCCTCTCGCTCGGAACCATCACTCCGAGATCGATCACATCGTAATTATTGCATCCGAGCACAACGCCCACAATGTTCTTACCAATATCATGAACATCACCCTTTACTGTAGCCAGAAGGATCTTTCCTTTCGGTTTCGCATCTTCCTGCTTTTCTGCCTCTATAAAAGGCAGAAGATATGCCACGGCTTTCTTCATAACTCTCGCGCTCTTTACAACCTGGGGCAGAAACATCTTTCCTTCACCAAAGAGATCACCCACAACATTCATTCCATCCATGAGAGGTCCTTCGATAACCTGTATCGGTCTTTCGAATAATTTTCTTGCTTCCTCCGTATCTTCATCAATATAATCCGTTATCCCTTTTACCAATGAATGCGTCAGCCTCTCCTTGACACCGAGGTTTCTCCATGCATCATCTTTTACAATGGTCTTTCCATCGCCTTTGACCGTTTCAGCGAAATCCACTAGCCGCTCAGTTGCATCCTGTCGCCTGTTCAGCAATACGTCTTCAACTCTCTCGAGAAGTTCCTTGTCTATTTCTTCATACACTTCGATCATTCCGGGATTGACAATTCCCATATCCAATCCGGCATTGATGGCATGATAAAGGAACGCCGAGTGCATGGCCTCGCGCACTTTATTATTACCACGGAATGAGAATGAGATGTTGCTTACTCCGCCGCTGACCTGTGCGCCGGGAAGATTTTGCTTTATCCATCTTGTAGCATTGATGTAGTCAACTGCATAGTTGTTATGTTCTTCGATGCCCGTTGCTACAGTAAGTATGTTCGGATCAAAGATGATGTCATGCGGATTGAAGCCGACTTCCTTTGTAAGAATTTCATAAGCTCGCTTGCAGATCTCTATCTTTCTCTCAAAACTGTCTGCTTGGCCTTTCTCATCAAATGCCATGACAATCACTGCAGCGCCGTACATTCTTACTTTGTGTGCATATTCCTTAAACTTCTCCTCGCCTTCCTTAAGTGAAATGGAATTAACAATTGCTTTGCCCTGAACACATTTCAATCCTGCTTCAATGACTGTCCATTTAGAAGAGTCGATCATGATCGGAAGTCTGGCAATGTCAGGTTCTGAGGCAATGAGATGAAGGAACTTCGTCATAGCTTCTTCCGAGTCAAGCATGCCTTCATCCATGTTTACATCTATCACCTGTGCTCCGCCTTCAACCTGATCACGCGCTATTGAGAGTGCCTCCTCAAACTTTCCTTCTTTAATGAGTTTCTTGAATTTTGCCGAACCTGTAACATTTGTTCTTTCACCAATATTTATGAAATTGCTGCCTTTATAGACTGCGAGCGGTTCGAGTCCGCTGTAATGCGGAAACTGCTCAACTTCTGCCGGAACCCTCGGACTGTATTTTTTCGCGACTTCAGCAATGGCTTTGATGTGATCAGGTGTTGTTCCGCAACATCCACCAACAATATTCAGAAGTCCTTCACGCATAAACTCCTCAAGCTGATTAGCAGTGGATTGAGGCGTCTCATCATATTCCCCGAAAGCATTTGGCAATCCGGCATTTGGATGAGCACTGACAAGCAGAGAGGTCTTTTCTGCAATATCTGATATATGCGGTCGCAGTTGCTTTGCTCCCAGCGCGCAATTGAATCCGATACTCAACAGATCCATGTGAGTCATCGAATAGAGAAATGCTTCAACAGTTTGTCCCGAGAGAGTTCTTCCGCTTGCATCAGTTATGGTTCCTGAAACCATAACAGGTAGAGACTTACCTGTTTCATCAAACAACCTCTGAATCGCGTACAAGGCTGCTTTGGCATTCAGTGTATCAAAGATCGTTTCAACAAGAAGTATATCAGCGCCTCCGTCAACGAGACCTCTTGCCTGTTCATAATATGCATCAGAAAGCTGATCAAATGAAGTTGCCCTGAATCCCGGATCATTAACATCGGGAGAAAGTGATGCAGTACGGTTTGTGGGACCAATAGATCCCGCAACGAACCGTGGCTTCGACGGATCAAGTTTAGTAAATGCATCCGCAACTTCCTTTGCGATGCGGGCAGATTCAAAATTCAATTCATATACGATTTGCTCAAGTCGGTAATCAGCTTGTGCAATAGATGTACTGCTGAACGTGTTTGTCTCAGCTATATCTGCACCCGCTTCAAAATATTTCGAATGAATTTCTTTTATGATGTCAGGACGTGTAATTGAGAGAAGATCATTGTTTCCTTTAAGCAAATGCGGATGATCTTTAAACCGATCACCCCGGAAATCAGCTTCTTCAAGTTTGTATCGCTGGATCATAGTACCCATAGCACCGTCAAGGACGAGGATACGCTTTTTCAGAAGATCTTTTATGTTGGTCATGTAGTATTATAAGTTTAGACTTCTCATTACAATTACAAATTTGCGTCACCCTGAGCCTGTTGAAGGTGACACTACTGCAAAGGTTTGTTCTGTTTCAACACGCCATGCTTCGACGGGCTCAGCATGACTCCTCTTGTTTTTACTCTGTGCAAATTTGCGTCACCCTGAGCCTGTCGAAGGGTGACACTACTGCAAAGGTTTGTTCTGTTTCAACACGCCATGCTTCGACGAGCTCAGCATGACTCCTTTTGTTTTTACTCTGAGCAAATTTGCGTCACCCTGAGCCTGTCGAAGGGTGACACTACTGCAAAGGTTTGTTCTGTTTCAACACGCCATGCTTCGACAGGCTCAGCATGACTCCTCTT
>WBZL01003136.1_pt1 | contig 15391 bp, 14 predicted proteins | sample 5204291 | NCBI WGS metagenome assembly WBZL01 (sample SAMN12344345, study PRJNA552823) | activated sludge metagenome | biome: Activated sludge suspended growth; feature: Nitrification reactor; material: Wastewater; isolation source: activated sludge from nitrification reactor of wastewater...
TTATGGTAATCGCTGCGCCATGTTCATCACTACCACATACAAAAATCACATCATTGCCTTGCTGTCTTAAATAACGTGTATAAATATCCGCTGCAATGTAGGCTCCTGCTAAATGTCCTATATGTAAAGGGCCATTGGCATAAGGCAAAGCAGCTGTAACTGTGTATCTTTTAGGAGTTGACATGCCACAAAGATAGCAATATTTTTATAGCGCTTTTCATTCAACAATACATATGATTATATCATTTGTGTAAGCAGCTTAAAATTTAGTATCTTTTACACCATATAAAAATCAAAATATTGTACTTTTGAGCTTGCACCTTATAACTCATGATTAGACCATCATTTTTAAAAGCAGGCGACACCATAGGCATTACTTGTCCAGCTCGAAAAATCACATTGGCAGAAATACAATTTGCTATCGACATTTTTAAAAGTTGGGATTTAAATGTGCATATTGGCAATACCGTAGGAAAAGAAGACAATCAATATGCTGGCACAGATGCAGAGCGTCGCGACGACTTGCAGCGTATGATTAATGACACTTCTATAAAAGCAATTATTGCTGCTCGTGGTGGCTATGGTACGGTGCGAATCATGGATGATTTAGATTACAGAGCCTTGATGGATTCGCCGAAATGGATAGTTGGTTTTTCGGATATCACATTTTTACACACCTTATTATCGTGCAATATCGGTATGGAAAGTTTGCATGCCACGATGCCAATCAGCTTTCCGAATAACACAGCTGCTGCGATTCAATCATTAAAAGATGCCTTATTTGGCAATAGCTTACAATACACTTTTGACAAACATAGCTTGAACAGAAATGGCATAATGCAAGGTGAAATAGTTGGTGGAAATCTATCTATTTTATATGCCAATTTAGGAACAAAAACAATATTAGATACCAACAAAAAAATATTGTTTTTAGAAGATTTAGATGAATATTTATATCATATTGACAGAATGATGGTAGCACTCAAACGTGCAGGAAAACTAAGGCATTTGGCTGGTTTAGTAGTCGGCGGATTGAGTGACATGAAAGATAATACTGTACCTTATGGTAAGTGTGCAGAAGAAATTATTTACGAACATGTTGCCGAATTTGAATATCCTGTTTGTTTTAATTTTCCGTGTGGTCATATTGCCGACAATCGTGCTGTATTTATTGGTAAACAAGCTACTATATCAGTGGCTGATAAATGTAGTTTTATTCAATTATAATTACTATAAAAAATTGGTATTTCATTTGCTATAAAAAATTAATGAAGAAGATATTATTACTCAGCCTATTATTTTTATGCTTACTTTCTTTTGGAAAATGCCACAAGAAAAAGAAATGTTGTAAGAAAAAAACAAATACAGCAACAGCTGTTAGCAAAATCAATCCTCAAGAAGTTTGGATGCAATACGATGAAACTAAATGTGAAAATCCTTGGCATTTTAATTGGTTCCAAAAGCCTACAGAGGAGCAACTCAGAAGTGCAGTTAAGGGTCATTTAAGAGGTCAAGAAATTGCTGTTTTAGAAATTCAATCAAGCTTTAATAAAGATATCATTTCGTGTGATGCATGCCATTGCAAAAATGGAAGACACTACTATATACGTGTCAATAAATCAGAATTTGAAAAATTAAAAACCTTGAATTTTTTTGAAATAAAGGAAATACCAAAATTCGAGAATATAGACACAACAAAATAGAATACCTATTAGAGGTCTAAGTTTGCCTTTATTTTTTCTGCAATTTCTAGCATTGTATCTTTAGATATTTCTTTTGCATTTTTGAAATCTAAATCGTGTATAGAATTAATTGGCGACAAGTGTATGTGCGCATGTGGCACTTCGAGTCCAATTACCGCAATACCGATGCGCTCACATGCAATCGATTTCTTTAAGGCTACTGCAATTTTTTTTGCAAAGACAATCAAGCTTTGCAATTCTGCATCTTCTAAATCAAAAATATAATCTATTTCCTTTTTAGGAATCACCAAGGTGTGACCAATATGCAATGGTCGAATATCCAAAAAAGCAAAATGATGTTCATCTTCAGCGATTTTATAACAAGGAATTTCACCTTTGATTATTTTTGTGAAGATAGATGCCATAATTATTGATTAAACTTCTGAATTAAATACTGATATCTAAAACTTGGAGTTCCATTGCGCCAGCCGGAATTTGAATAGTAATTTTCTCGCCTTTAGTTTTACCTAACAATGCTGCACCAATTGGCGATTTTACTGATATTTTTAATTGCTTTAAATCCGCTTCTTTTTCAGACACTAAATGATAAGTAAATTCTTTTTTCAATTTAGTATTTAACACCTTCACTTTTGAAAGTACAGACACTTTTGAAGTATCAATTTTTGAAGCATCTAGAACGCGTGCGTTGCCTATATCACCTTGTAATTTAGTAATGCGTAATTCCAATAAACCTTGTGCTTCTTTTGCTGCATCATATTCTGCATTTTCTGACAAATCGCCTTTTTCTCGTGCTTCTGCAATTGCTTTCGATGCATTTGGACGTTCTACTGCTATTAATTGCGCCAATTCTTCTTTCATTTTTGCCAAGCCTTCTTCCGATACATATACTACTTCTGACATAATGTTGATTTTTTAGTGAAAAAAATAGACACGCCTCTTCCGAAGCGTGCCTTGTCGCAAATTTAGATAATATTTCCTTAATAAGCAACTAATATGCACTTAGCTTTTGATAGTTTTAACAATTCAAGTACATTTACCAAATGAAAACGCCTGATGTCACATTTTTATCACTGCCAAAAAAGTTATGGTACCTACTCCTTGTCGCATTCATCGTTAGAGTGTTGATTTTTTTACGATTTGAGCCATGGCAAGCAGATGTTATCAAAAACCAGCTATTAATTTTCGACTCTCTAGGTTATCACAATTTAGCTTTATGCATAAAAAATGAATATTCATTTTGTGGCGATGCCTTTCGTACGCCAGCATATCCGTTTTTTGTGGCAATCGTATATGCAATATTTGGCGAACAACCTTATTATGCATTGATAGTACAAATTTTTCTCAATTTATTGTCTATTGTTTTAATGTATAAAATTGGAAAGCTGATATTCTCAGAAACCGCAGGATTTATTGCGGCTTTGCTATTTTCACTCGATTTACATCACACCATTTTCATCTATCAAATTTTAACTGAAACTATTTATACTACAGTATTTCTAACTGGATTGTGGTATTATATCAAAGCCATTAAAACCAATAAACTTAACTATTTTATTTTTACTGGTCTGATATATGGTATTAGCACATTAATACGACCAATTTCGCAATATTATATTGCTGGCGTTCTACTTTTCACCTTGATGTGGTATTTTCAAAAAGCTTGGAAAAATGGTTGGAAAGCAGCAATTATTATCGGCATTGCCTATTTTATTATGATTGCGCCATGGTGCATACGTAATTATAGAGAATACGATCATTTTGCATTGTCCAATATCAAAGGGTACAATCTGTTATTTTGGAATGCAAGTTATTACGAATCAAAAAGATTAAAACTGCCTATCGATACTGTAAATGCTCATTTTAAAACGGAGCTTTTAAAAATGGGCTGGCGACCTGATGCTAATCCATTTGAAAAAGAAAAATATGATGGTGAATTAGCCAGTAAAATTTTGAAAGCAAACTTTCCCGATTATTTGAAAACACATCTAATCGGAACCGTAAAAATACATCTCAGCACAGGCACTCACATACTGACAGAAGTGCTGCATATTCCAGCTAAAACATTTAGCGAGGAAGAGAAATATACCAATGGTGTTTTTGCTTTAATTAAAAAATTCTTTCTCGAAAAAACGATATACGAAATTGTTTTAGGCTTATTTGTTGCCCTGTTTTTATTGATTGTTTATGTTTTTGCAGCAATTGGTATTTGGCGTATGCTCAAAGAAAAACAATATTTATTGATGTTATTTATTTTAGGCTCTGGAGGATATTTTACATTAATCAGTGGCATCATTTCTTATGCACGTTATAGACTGCCAAGTATTCCATTCTATATTTTATTGGCAAGTGCAGGCATTGCATGGTGGCTCGAAAAAAGAAAAACAAGTAAGAAAGAATCATATTAGGCTATAAATATTTTATAAGCATTCTTCAATTTTATCCATCAATATTTTGGCAAGTTTATATTTTGATTCTATTGTCCAGCCAGCAATATGTGGCGTAGCCACTACATTATCGAATGCTAATAAATCTTGGTAAGTTTCTTTGCTATTGATTACATTTTTGCTGATTGGCTCATCTTCGAAAACATCAATACAAAAGCCATTAATTTTTTTGTTTTCTAATGCCATTTTTATGTCTAATGTATGCACTACAGCACCACGTGAAGTATTAATAATAACAGGCTTTCTGACACACTTTGATAAAAATTCAGCATTACAGTAATGATGTGTTTCAGCATTGTATGGCACATGAAAACTAATCACATCACATTGCTCTTGTATTTCTTGCAATGACACATGCTGTACCGTATTTGTTGCTGTCTTTTGGTATTTATCATACACCAAAATTTGCACATCAAAGCCACGAAGTTTTTTAGCAAAAGCTTGTCCAGTATGGCCAAACCCAATAATGCCAATTGTTTTTCCGTCTAACTCAAATCCACGATTTTCTTCGCGTAAAAAAATGCCCTTTTTTAATTCATTATTTGCTTTATATAACTTGTTACACAAAGCAAGCAACATCGCTAAACTATGCTCTCCTACTGCATTGGCATTGCCTTCTGGCGAATTTACGCAGCTTATATTTTTTTGTCGTGCATAAATGATATCTACATTTTCCATTCCACTACCAACACGTCCGACGATTTTAAGATTTGTTGCAATATCTAATAATTCCTTATCTACTTTTGTATAGGTCGTTATGATTAAAACCTCATACGCAGCTATAATTTTCAGCAATTCGTCACGCTGTATTTCTTCATAAACGTCAACACAAAATCCTAAAGCCTCAAATCGAAGTTGTATATACGAATCAATGGCAGCTGTTATTAATACTTTTCTCATTTTGATTGTTCAATCATTTTTGTAAGTGCGATAAAATCTTGCACACTGAGCTGTTCTGCTCGTTGCTGAAAGAATTCATGTTGCAACATATCCTTTGCTACGATGCCACTCAATCCATTGCGCAGCATTTTCCTACGTTGGTTAAATCCTGATTTTACAATATTTTTAAACAACTTGAAATCAAAATCTAATTGTATATTTTCTTTACGCTTCATCGACAAAACGCTACTCATTACTTTTGGTGGTGGTGCAAAACTTTGTGGTGCAATATCAAATTCCAACTTCACATCGTACAACAATTGTGCGAACACACTTATAACGCCATATTCTTTACTGCCATGTGGCGAAGCAATGCGCTCCGCCATTTCTTTTTGGAACATGCCGACCATAAAAGGAATTTGCTTATAATTATCCAACACGCTAAACACGATTTGAGAAGATATATTATAGGGAAAATTTCCCACTACAGCTGTTGGTTTTTGTAGTATTGTTGGCAAATCCAACTTTAAAAAATCAGCATCTATAATTTGTACGTGCTGATGCGTTTTAAGCAATGTTGTTTGTAAATATTCAATACAACGCTTATCCACCTCGATGCAACGTAAACTGCTAAATTCAGGTGCCAGATGGGTCGTAAGTGCGCCAGTGCCGGGTCCTATTTCTATTACATCTTCATCTATATGGTATTTTTTAATAACAGCAATGATGTTTTCCAACACCAATTTATCTATCAGAAAGTGCTGACCATACGATTTTAAGGCTGTCACAAAACGCTGCTTTTGCATATAGATTTTTTGGGTATAACGTTTAAATTTGTACACATAGCTCTCCAACTAGAGACATAGCGCCCTAAAGATAGATATTATGTTACAGATTTCAGCAAAACCAGCCAAACGTGCCATTTTGGTATTGTTTACTAAAGTAAACTTAAATATATTACCATTTTTCGATATTGAAGAAAAAAAGGCAATTCAACAAAAAATCAACGATGGTGTTACGCTTTTCAGTTTCAACAAACAGCAAAAGACCTACATATTATCATCGATAGAAATCGATGCAAAAATAGAGGAAGACAAGCAACACGAAAGATTGCGTATTCTTGGCAATAGCATTTTCAAAGTATGCAAAGAAAACAAAGAACAAGACATTAGCTTAGAAGTTTTAGGCGATATTCACCAAGATTCTCTAGCTGCGATTCTATTAGGAATTAACTTGTCAAATTACGAGTTTTTAAAATATCGAACAAAACCAAAAGGCTTTACGCTTACTGTACACATCGATCCAATATTGATATCGGAAACAATTGTAAGTGAAATCAACTTGCTAACAGAAAGTGTACGCATTACAAAAGATTTAGTTAATGAGCCTGTTTCATTTTTGACTGCTACGCAATATTCAAAAGAAATTCAAAAGCTTGGCGAAGCTGCTGGATTTAGTGTTACGGTCTTAGATCAAAAAGAAATCGAAGCAGAGCAAATGGGTGGCGTATTAGCAGTGAATGCTGGTAGTTCGGCACCAGCTACTTTCAATATATTAGAATACAAACCTGCAAAGCATAAAAATGAACAAGCATTAGTTTTAGTGGGCAAAGGCGTGGTTTTTGACACAGGTGGTTTATCATTAAAGCCTACACGCAACAGCATGGACATGATGAAATCGGACATGGCGGGCTCGGCTGCTGTTGTAGGTGCAATGCATGCTATCGCTACTGCCAAATTACCGTATTATGTCATCGGCTTAATTCCTGCAGTAGAGAACCGACCTGGCTATGAAGCAATTTGTCCGAGTGATGTTATTACAATGTATGACGGCACCACGGTAGAAGTATTAGATACAGATGCGGAAGGTCGCTTGATATTGGCAGATGCATTGCATTATGCCAAACGCTTTAAACCAGAATTAGTATTGGATTTTGCTACGCTTACAGGTGCCGCTATGCGTGCCATTGGGAAGGAAGCAAGCGTAATTATGGGCACAGCAGAAAAGTCAATTAAAAAGAAATTAAAAAAGGCTGCTAACTGCACCGGTGAGCGCACAGTTGAATTTCCGCTGTGGGACGAATACACAGATTATATGAAGAGCGATATTGCTGATTTAAAAAATTTAGGACCTATGGACGCTGGCGCAATTACTGCAGGTGTCTTCTTAAAACATTTTACCGATTATCCTTGGATGCACTTTGATATCGCTGGTCCAGCGTATGTATCAGCACCCTATAATTATCGTGGAAAATGGGCAACAGCGTATGGTGTCAGATTATTGTTTAAATTTGTGCAAAATCTGTGTAACGATGAGCAACCAAAACCAGAAAAGAAAAGTAGGAATAACGCTGGGTGATGTAGCAGGCATTGGTCCTGAAATTATCATTAAAACATTTTCTGATGAACTAATATATAAACACTTCACGCCAATTTTATATGGCAATCCACGTGTTCTATCTTATTATAAAAAAATGTTGAATATCGATAAATTTCAATATTCATCTATCAAAGGATATGGCAATCTAAGTCATAATTCACTGAATATTATTCCAGTTTGGGAAGAAGAATTTCAGATTACACCTGGCACGCCAACAGACATTACAGGCAATTATGCGCTAAAATCATTAGAAGCAGCATGCGATGCATTAAAAAACAAGCAGATTGATGTTTTGGTTACAGCGCCGATTAATAAGAATGTCATACATTCTGACAAATTTCCGTATGCAGGTCATACTGAATACTTGATGAATTATTTTGGTGCAAAAGACAATTTAATGTTTATGGTGGCGGATGATTTGCGTGTTGGTTTAGTTACTAATCACAATGCCATTAAAGATGTATCTTCAAAAATTAGCAAAGAAAAAATTGTACATAAATTACATTTGATGCACACTTCACTAATGCAAGATTTTGGTATCGACAAACCACGTATTGCTCTGTTAGGATTAAATCCGCATGCTGGTGATGGTGGCGTAATAGGAACAGAAGAGCAAACAATTATTTTACCAGCTGTGCAAGAGGCCAAAAACAAAGGCATTATGGCATTTGGTCCATATCCTGCCGATGGCTTTTTTGCATCTTGCAATTACAAGAAGTTTGATGCGATTTTAGCCATGTATCATGACCAAGGTTTGATTCCTTTTAAATATATTGCGGCAGAAGATGGTACCAACTATACGGCAGGCTTAGATGTGGTGCGCACTTCACCTGACCATGGCACTGCTGAAGACATCGCAGGCAAAGGCATTGCCGATGAAACTTCATTCAGAAAAGCAATTTACACTGCAATAGATATTTTCAACCAAAGAGCCAACTTTGCAGAAATGCGTGAGAATCCTTTGGTGAAACGCGCGGTATTGCATGATGAGAGAATCTAATTCATAGAATTGTTGGTGACGTTTACTTCGCTTTGGCTCCGTAAACTAAATACCAACAATGGCAGGACATGATAGAGAATATAAAATTCAGAATATTTGTTTATGAATAACGTTTCCTCACAAAAAAGAATAGCAATTACAATTGCTGTTTTATTTTTTGTGGTGATGATTGTAATTGCCTATACGTATTCCGGCACCGGCGATGAAGGAGACAGTATTATGCACTTTCTGTTTTCAAAGTATGCATTTGAGCATACACATCATTTTTTTCATCATTGGGCAAAACCTGTTTATGTACTTATTACTTGTATTCCTGCTCAATTTGGATTTATCGGCATACAGGTTTTTAATATTTTCATCAATGCATTATCTATTTATCTTTCTTTTTGTGTTGCACAAAAATTAGGTATAAAACATGCATGGCTTGTGCCATTATTCCTGGCAGTTTTTCCGCATCAAATTATCTATTCTTTATCTGGATTAACCGAACCTCTATTTGCTTTTGCATTAATTCTTTTGATACATTTGTGGTTATACGATAAAAAGATAATTGCTTTATTGTTACTATCCTTTTTACCATTTATACGTTCAGAAGGATTACTTGTTATGGTGGTTTTTTTCATTTATTTGCTCTTGAAAAAAGAATGGAAAATATTGCCTTTGCTTATGGTTGGTCATGTCGTATATTCACTATTGGGTTTCATTATTTACGATAAATCGTTGTTATGGATTTTCAATGAGAATCCTTATGCGGTAGGTACTACTAGCTATGGCAGCGGGCCTTGGGATGCTTTTATTAACAACATCCGTTTTTCTACCGGTATCATTTTATATTACATTTTATGGTTAGGAATGCTATTAGGTCTAATTTACAGTATACTTAAATTTATCCTTAAAAAAGAGGTTGCATTTACACTAGAATTTTTCTTTTTGATTTACGGAATCTTTTTCAGCGTTTTTTTCTTTCATTCATTTGCCTGGTACAAAGGTATTTTTCATTCGTTTGGTTTAATTAGAGTAATGGTTGGTGTTTTACCTTTAATTTCTATTATCTGTGCCAAAGTAATAAATGACATTTTCCTATTTATTCCTGAAACGAAATATCCGTCTCACACTATTGGTGTTTTAATAATTTTAGTCGTAGCTACTAATTTTGGATATACTAAGTATGCTGTTATTCCTGACAGAGACTTACAAGCACGAGGTGATCAAAAATGCCAGAATGAAATCGGAAATTATTTATGGCAATATCATAGAGACTGTTACAATTTGCCTATGTATTATGCAGCACCTTATATCAGTATTGTGTTGAACAGAGACTATTTTGATCAGAAAATACATCCTGATTTCAGAAATGATTTTCATAATAACGTCATGAAGAAGCCTTGCTATGTATTATGGGACGATTGGTATGCGCCTGTAGAATGTGATGTTAAACTGGAAGACATTGAAACGAATCCTTCTTTTAAAAAAATAAAGAAATTTTGGCACTGGGATATAAACAGCGGAAAAGATCGCGTAACGATTCTATATAAAATAGAATAAACTATTCTGCTAAAACCTCTTAAAGGTATTTTGTCCGGCACGTTTTACTTTGCTGATGTGTTCGTAATCCTGTTCATTTTTCAGTAGTGAACCGAAGTAAGGTGGTTGTGCATTTACATAATCTATTTTTTGTAAATCTTCTTTCGTGTTTTTTCCAAGCTTTAATAATCGAATCCAATCTATCAATTCTGATGTAGACGGTTTCTTTTTAATACCATGAATATCGCGCAAGCCATAAAAAACTTTTAATGCTTCATCCATCAACTCGTCTTCTATTTTTGGAAAATGCACATTGATAATATCAATCATTGTTTGTCGCTCCGGAAAACGAATATAATGGAAAAAACATCTGCGTAAAAAAGCATCCGGTAATTCTTTTTCATTATTAGACGTTATGATAACAATAGGTCGTGTTTTTGCTTTGATTGTTTTTTGCAATTCATAACAATAAAACTCCATCTTATCTAATTCCAGTAATAAGTCGTTTGGAAATTCAATATCTGCTTTATCAATCTCATCTATTAACAAAACTGATTGCTCTTCACTTTCAAAAGCCTGCCACATTTTTCCTTTAATAATGTAATGCGCAATGTCATTTACTTTCTCATCGCCAAATTGCGAATCGCGCAAACGTGCTACTGCATCATATTCATATAAACCTTGCTGTGCCTGTGTAGTAGATTTAATATGCCATGTGAAAATTTGTTTATTCAATGCTTTAGCTACTTCAAATGCCAACAACGTTTTTCCCGTTCCGGGTTCGCCTTTAATCAGCAATGGTTTTTCCAATGCAATGGCAGCATTCACAGCAACTTGTAGTTCGTCTGTTGCAATATAATTTTCGGTTCCTTTAAATTCGTTCATATTTTAGTATTGAGTAGTTAGTAATTAGTAATTAGTAACGCGTTGTGCGTTTTAAATTTAGTTTGCATTTTTTATATTCAACTATTTATCAAGTTCAAACTTTTGTCACTTTTTTTCTTAGTCAAAAAAAGTAACCAAAAAAGACAAGGCAAAAATATCGCTCCACGCTTTAGCCACGCTTTGCTGGCGATTTTTTGCCGTCCCACGCTTCTTACATCCTACAAATTTCAACTAGTTATACTTTTTTATTCATTTTTTCTTTTATATAAACCGCACAATTAGTAATTAGATTTTAATGAATAATTTTCTTTCCTTTTAATGTTTTCATGGCTTTGCTTAATCCGTCAATTGTCATGGGAAACATTCTATCTTTAAAAATTTCTTTTATTGCTTTAATCGTAGGCACGCCGTCCCAATAATATTCATTGCTTGGATTGAGCCAAACGATGTTAGGAAATTTAGTCACAAATCGTTGCAACCATGCTATGCCTGTTTCATCATTGTAATGCTCCACGCTGCCACCTAGTGCTGTTAATTCATAGGGCGACATTGTGGCATCGCCAACAAAAATAACACGATAATCCTGATTAAATTTATGTAGGATATCGAACGTAGGAATCCTATCTGTGTAACGCAAGTTATTGTCTTTCCATATACTTTCATACACACAATTATGAAAATAAAAAAACTCTAAATGTTTTAATTCGGATTTTGCGGCAGAAAATAATTGCTCACACAATTCAATGTAAGGATCCATAGAACCACCGACATCAAAAAACAATAAAACTTTCACGCGGTTCTTTTTTGCAGGTTGCATTTCAATGTCGAGATAGCCACCATTTCGGCTGGTTTTTTCTATGGTAGTATGTAAATCCAATTCGTCTTCAATGCCTTCTCGTGTCAGTATTCTCAAGCGTTTCAGCGCCAGTTTTATATTACGTGTATTCAATTCTACATCAGCAGCATAATTTTGAAACTGACGTTTTTCCCAGATTTTCACAGCAGTTCTGCCACCGCCGCCGCCGCCAATGCGTACTCCTTCCGGATTGAATCCATTATTGCCGAATGGCGACGTGCCGCCAGTGCCTATCCATTTATTGCCACCTTGGTGTTTTTCTTTTTGCTCTTCTAAAAGCTGTTGTAAGCGTTCCATTAATTTTTCTAAGCCGCCCATTTTTTCTATCATGGCTTTTTCTTCTTCGCTAAACAAACGGTCTATTTCTTTTTGCAACCAATCAGCTGGAATTTCTTTTTTTTCTGCTTCGCTAATTTCAATTCCATTAAAATAATTACCAAACAACAAATCGTATCTATCTAAAAATTGTTCGTGTTTGACCAAAATAGTTTTGGATAAAAAATAGAATTCTTCGACATTAAACTGCGTAACTTTTTTGTTCAATGCTTCTAATAAATTCAAATACTCGCCGATGCTTACCGGTAAGCCTTCTTCTTTGAGCAACAAAAAGAAATCGAGAAACATGTTATAAAAGTAATAAGTAGAACGTAATAAGTAGTTAGATTTGTGTAAATTTATTACATGAGTATCGCATTAGCAGAAAAATATCAAGAAATAGAAACGATAAAAAACAAGTTCTTGCAAAAAGTTGCAAATTTGAATGCAGAACAGTTGAACAAAGTTGCAACTAATGGAGGCTGGAGTGCTGGACAAACGCTTTATCATTGTTCATTTGCAGAAAGTGGTACTATCATCGTGATGCAGAAAAATTTGGCAGAAAATAAAGTGCAACTACAAAGTAGTATTGGCAGTGTGTTTCGAAATATTTTGTTAGTTGTACTTTTGAAATTACCTATAAAATTTAAAGCACCGAAAGTAGTCAGCAGTGTTCCTGAACATGTAAGCATTAAAGAAATCCAAGATTATTTTGCAAAAAACACAAATGATTTCAAGCAATTGCTAATCAACTTGCCTCTCGAATTAGAAGATAAGTATATCTTTAAACATCCACGTTCTGGCTGGTTTAACATACAACAAGTATTACATTTCGTGAGTGAGCATTATGCACATCACGAGCGCCAACTTGACGAAGTATTAGGAAAATAAATTGTATCTAAGAATGCAATACAATGCACGGAAAGCGTCTTTCATACCTATTTTTTTGCCTTCTTCATAGGTTCTACCATAGTAGGAAATACCGACTTCATAAATCCTAACTTTAGCAATTTTAGCCACTTTTGCGGTCACTTCTGGCTCAAATCCAAAACGATTTTCTTTCAAATCAATACTTTGTATAATCTCGCGTTTGAACATTTTATAGCACGTTTCCATGTCTGTCAAATTCAGATTGGTAAACACGTTAGAAGCGAATGTCAACATTTTATTGCCAATGGTATGCCAGAAAAACAAGATACGATGCGGCTTTCCGCCAATAAATCGAGAGCCATACACCACATCGGCAAAGCCATCTAAAATAGGCTTCATCAAAATATTGAACTCATTAGGATCGTATTCTAAGTCTGCATCTTGGACAATGACAAAATCGCCAGTGGCACTCTGAAAGCCAGTGCGTAGTGCGGCGCCTTTGCCTTTATTGACTTCATGTTTTTTATACACAATATTCAACTCAGGATGTTGTTGTTGAAACGCTTGTACTTTTTGTTCTGTTTTATCTTTCGAACAATCATTTACAACTATGATTTCTTTTTGGATTTGTTGAATGAGTTGCACCTCATTAATTCTATTCAAGATATTCTGAATCGTATTTTCTTCGTTGTAAGCAGGAACAACTATAGTTAATTTTTTGCTCATCAGACGTAAAAATAAATAATTTTATCATACAAATGTAATTCTTGCGTACAACTTAATATAAGCTACAACATACTGCTATTTCTGTTATCTTGTTATTTCTTTTTCTTTATCCAGCGTTCTTCTACATTACCTTTTCGTTCTAAATCAAACAACATTGAGCCGTAAACCAGCGCACCAATCATTGGCGAGCCATAAGCTTCAATGTGTTTATTATTGTAAATATTAGAACCACCAACTTGCAAAGTAAACCATCTTGGAAATTCATAACTTACTTGCATGTCGAGCATGTGGTAGCTTGGTACAGCGCCATCACCAAATGTACTTTCCCAATTATACTTGCTTACCCATTTAAAATTGACACCAAAGCCTAAGCCTTTCCAAATTCGTTGTGCGGCAATACCAATATTAAATTTATGATTAGGTGTATTAAAACCAGGAATAATTGGATCTTTCAAATTCTTGGTGTTAATACCAGAATAAGTATAATTAAATGAGCCTATCAATGATTTCCAGATATAATAATTTAAACCTAAAGAAGCACCAAAAGCATCTACTTTTTGCTTGGCATTGGTTGGCATTTGAATTAAGTTATAGGCACCTGTCAACATAGCATCTGCACCTGCTTCTGTACCAACAACAATGTCTTTATTTTCAGGCATGTAAAAACGCAAGTCGCCAATAAAATTAAAATATCGATTGAAATAAGCCGACACATCTACATACAATTTTCTAGCGAATACACCGCGATAACCCAATTCCCAAGAGTTTACTTGTTCTGGTTTTATCGGATTTAGTTTTATTGGTTTTAATAAAGTTGGGTCAACCTCTAAGGTAACGTCGTAATTGCTTCTAAAGTCTTTGACCGATTGGAAGTCATACCCTTCAGCGCCACGCAAGTTGCCGAGTAATTGTATAGCACCAAGGTCGAGTGAAATGTATTGATTTTGTAGGGTTGGCGAGCGAAACGCCTGCTGATACGAGAACCTAAAAGTATGGTCTTTATAAGTACCAATCAATGAGATTCTAGGCGAAAATTGTACTTTAAAATTCTCCGCTTTATCGATGCGTGCAGAACCAACTAATTTCAGATGTTTTTTAAATAAATCAGCACTAATTTGTGTGTAAGCTCCAACTTCCCAAGTGTTTAGATTTATAAATTTTGCATCTAAATCAGGCGAACCATCAGCAAGCGTATCTGCTCTATTGGCTAAGGTATCATAAAAGATAGAACCATAAGAACGAGGAATATACATTCGATAGGAAGTGCCTACAATTAAATTGATGTCGTGTTTAAAAGAATGATTGTAATTAGCCTCCACATGATGCAATGATGATTTATCTTGGAATTTTGAGCCTGTCACCAAATTGGCATCATCAACAATGATATTATAGGCAGAATCAAAGGAGAAAGTTCCTGGTTGTAAATACGCATTATTTAGTGCTTCTTGTAAGGCATATTCGCGAGATGTCTGCACGTCTGCATCTTCTGGATCATCTTTGAAAGTATTTGTAAAATCGGATAGTTTGGAAAAATATGCTTTTACAAAATTTGACACATAGCGTGTAATTCCAATCTTGGATAAATTGATGGCGCTAAATACCATATCATAAGATTTACCAGCATTTTCTTGTGTTGTGTAATATTTTACCGACAAGCCTTTATAATCCAATTGGACTTTATGTTGCTGGAATAAAATATTTTTAATGTTGTATCTGATTTTGCATTTAATGACGCAACGGGCACATATGAGCCAACCAATCCAGATTTGAATGAATTGAGTTCTTCTACATACGGAGCTTATACACCATT
>WBZL01002970.1_pt1 | contig 15388 bp, 9 predicted proteins | sample 5204291 | NCBI WGS metagenome assembly WBZL01 (sample SAMN12344345, study PRJNA552823) | activated sludge metagenome | biome: Activated sludge suspended growth; feature: Nitrification reactor; material: Wastewater; isolation source: activated sludge from nitrification reactor of wastewater treatment...
ATAGGCTCCACTCTCGCCGTTGCGTCCTCCATCGCGCGGCCTCACCCGAGGCTCGGTGCGGGCCGAAGCCACTCTTCGGTCGACGGCTCGTCCCCCAGGCTCCGCCACCCCACCGCTCGCCGCGTGCCTTCCCGGCCCACCTCTCCGCCGTACACGACGAGGGGCTCCACTCTCGCCGACTCCCCGGCCTCCGTGACCATCATTGCGGCAGCCTCGGTCGTGGTGAGCCACTCGCTCGCGAAGGTCGCTCCCGACTTGCACTCGATGGCGTGACGCGGGTGGGCTCGTGCCGGGGTTCGTAGAGCAGCGCGACTCCTCTGTCGCCACGGGGTGAGGGCGCGCTGGCCAGCTACGGACCCTCATCCGCACAGTATCCGTCCGCGACCTTCTTCTTGATCTGCTTGGATTCTCGTGAGCGTGGATGCACCTCCAGCGCGCGATCGGCCCACTCGACGGCCTCGTCGCATCGACGTTGATTGAGCCGCAGCCACCCCATGTTCACCCGGACCGGCGAGTAGCCCTCCTTGGGCTCTCGTGCGAGGGTCTCCGTGTACAAGGCCTCGGCCTCCTCATAGCGGCCCTCGATGAAGGCCAGCCACCCCAACGAGTTGTAGGGCTTGTGGTACGTGGGGTCCGCAGCGAGCGCCTCACGGTATAGGACCTCGGCTCGTGCGTAATCCTTGGAGCGGAACAGGGCATGCCCTTCGTTCCATAGCGCGACAGCTCGCTCCCGCGTCGCGTCTGGATCCGGTGGTGCCTGGGTTCGTGTGGTGGCCTCGACGTGCTCGACTCGCGGTTCCGGCGGTGAAGCACGCTCGGGATGGCTCTGCCTCTCGGGGGCCTTCCTTGGGTCGTCCGTCGAGCGAGTCATCGGGCCCGTGCACGGCGACTTGTCGACGCTGTTGGCGTTCGCCACCAGGACGCCACCGAGGATCAGCCCTGCCGCCCACTTGAGCGGGCTTGATCTCGGGCCTGGCGACGCTCGCGGACGCCCATCGATCTGGCTGCGCACCGCCGCCAAGACTCTCCTATAGCGGCCATCGAGACGATTGCCCTTCCAGCCCACGAGATCGAGCGCTTGGATCTCGGCGAACCCAAGTGGCGGCGACACCCGATCGATGCACACCGACAACAGCACCCCGAGCTGTTGGGCTCGATTGGCCTCCTCCCGCACGAAGCCGCCATGCGGGCCCGTGGAGCCCGTGCTCCACACGACGATCACGCAGCGTGCCTCGCCGAGGGCCGACATGATCGTCTCGCGCCAGCGGTGGCCGGCCTCGATGTCCTGGTCCCACCAGACCGAGAGGCCAGCGGCCTCGAGGGCCTTGCGGAGCACGTCGACGCGATCGGCGTCCTCGCGCTTGTATGAAATGAACACTTGGGCCATCAGGGTTCCTCCCGCCACGGCGCGGGACCGTGCCCGCGTCGCCAGTGGTGCCGCACGCGTGTCACCTCCCCTCAGTGGCTCCTTCGAGTCATTCCGTCGCGGTGGCGGCGATTTTCCGGGTGTTCCTGACCCCGTCCCCCGCGACCGATCGGAGCTCCCGACGTCGACCTTCTCGGCCGCGAGCTCGAAGAGCGCCTGCCATCGCAGGTCGCCCGGAGAGATCTCGTGGATTTCGCCACGCGATCACTCATCTGACATCATCGTCTCGGCCAAGGGGATGGCGACCGCCTGGGCACGAGCCGAAGGATGACGAGCTACCGATTCGGAACGACGGTCATGCTCCCGGTCGAAGCGTTGGCCAGGATGCATTCCTGGAGCTGCGCCATCTCGAACATGCCGATCAGACCGTTCAGGAAGGGGTCTTCCTTCAGCGGCGCGACCAGGATGGGAATGACCACGTCCCCCACGTCGGCACGCGCTCCAACCTGCGGAGCGACCCCGGCCTCGCAGATCGGGCCGACCAGGGCCAACAGCCTGTGGTCATCGATCTCGGCCGCGCGGGCCATCTCGTCACAAAGGAGCGTCGGTCCCGCGCACTGGAGGATGGCGAACATCAGCCTCTCGTCGAGCCGGAGCTGCTCCGAAGACATCTCTTCGAGCATCCATAGTGGCATCCACTCGGGCACATGCCGTCCGTTCTTCCACTCCGCGAGGAGCCAGCGGTCGAGCGCAAAGCTCCCGACCGTCCTGCCGTCGACCTCCACGACGGCATGGTCCGTTGGGCTCATGGTGTCGTATTCACCGAGCGGGATCTCGAGATCGGCCATGCCGCTCGAGTCCGTCTGGCCTTCCACGCGACCCCCAGGCCAGCGGAGCCGCACCCCAATGTCATCGAGCGGTACGTTGCAGCGATGCGGATCGCTGACCTCCACATCCTCTCTGATCGTTGGCTTCGAGCGCTCGATAACGGGCCGCTTGGCCAGTCGAATTCCTCCGACCGTGGCCATGGCGAGCCCTCCCGCTCCAAACACCCCTCCCGCCGTATAGGCGTCGCTCCTCGTGGTGCACTGGTCATCCATGCCGGGGCACTCGGCCGGCCGGCCCGAGGCCGTGGCCACGAAGTACGTGCCGAGCCCGGCCACCGCGAGTCCTCCTGCGATCAGGCCCACCTGACCGAGACGAGAGGGTCGAACCTCCTGTAGCTCGACGGTCTCCACCTTCGTGCGCGTCGACGTTCGGCACTGCGACGGAGTTATGCGGAGACGGACCTTGGCTCCCTCGCGAGACACCGTTGTTTCGTACCGGGAGCGACCATCGAGCGGTCGCTCGACGGAGACGGGCTGCGATACCGTCACCTCTGGATTCAGCGTTCGTCGCTCGGGCCTACACCCAATCGTCCCGATCGTGGCTGCCGCCAGGATGATGCCGTGTGTGCGTCGACTCTTCACCAGAGTGATCCCTTCGTCGCTCGCTTCGGGGGCTTCCGGATCGGCGCCAGAATAGAGCCCAACATCTCGAGCAAGATGCCTCGGCGCCCCGGGTTACCAAGTGGCGACGCGGCGAGGATCCGTCACCCATTCATCGTGAGCATGGTCATGTGCATGACGCCAGGGCGGAGCAGGAGGTCGTGCGCCGTCGAGGCCATACTCGGGGATGGCACGAATGTGCCACGATGATGCCCGGAGATTCCCGCAGCATCGTGGACGCGAAGGTGCTCGACCGAGTGACCGCAGCGGGGCTCGGGCTCGCCGGCATCGGCCTGCGGCGAACTAGGTCGAGCCGACGCCCAAGGGCGAGCAGCATCGGCCGGTGGCGGAACCCCAAGGGCGAGCAGCATCGGCTGCATGGGCCCGGTCGGTCGACGGCTCGTCCCATCTCCGCCGTACACGACGATAGGCTCCACTCTCGCCGTTGCGTCCTCCATCGCGCGGCCTCACCCGAGGCTGGGTGCGGGCCGAAGCCACTCTTCGGTCGACGGCTCGTCCCCCAGGCTCCGCCACCCCACCGCTCGCCGCGTGCCTTCCCGGCCCACCTCTCCGCCGTACACGACGAGGGGCTCCACTCTCGCCGACTCCCCGGCCTCCGTGACCATCATCGCGGCAGCCTCGGTCGCGGTGAGCCACTCGCTCGCGAGGGTCGCTCCCGACTTGCACTCGATGGCGTACATGGTGGCGCCGACCTCGACGAGCACGTCGGCCTCGGGGCCACGCGTCGCGCGGAGGTGCCACAGGCGAGGCTGCCGACCGGCATGCACCCAGCCCTTGTGGATCTCGCCGACGACCCAGCTCTCGAACAGCGCGCCGCGGAGGGGGTGGGTGTCGAGCTGCGCAGGCTCGAGGATCCCCAGCATGGCGCATGCGAGGCCGACGTCGATGAAGTGGAGCTTCGGCGCCTTGACGAGCTGCTTGCGAATGTTGCGGTGCCAGGCAGGCAAGCGCATGCAGATGAAGGTGGCCTCGAGGATCGAGAGCCAGGCGCGCGCGGTGTTGTGGGTGACGCCGGCGTCGGCTCCGAGCGTGCTCAGGTTGAGCTCGGCTCCCGTTCGCCCCGCGCACAGCCGCACGAACCGGGTGAATGCGTCGAGGTCTTGCACGTTCTGCACCTGCCGGACGTCGCGCTGCACGTAGGTGGTCGCGTAGTCGGCGAGCCAGCGATCGGGTGCGATCCCGCGGTCGAAGATCGCTGGATAGCCCCCGGCCCACAGGGTGGCCGAGAGGCTACGAGGGCCATCGAAGGCCCGTAGCTCGCGGCTCGACATGGGCAGCAGGTAGAGCATCGCGGTGCGGCCCGCCAGCGACTGCGTGACCGCCTGCGTGAGCCCGAGGTGGTGCGAGCCCGAGAGGATGAAGCGCCCTGGACGAGGGCGCTCGTCGACCTCCACCTGCAAGTAGCTCAGCAGCCCCGGTGCGTGCTGGACCTCGTCGAAGATCGCACCGTCGGGGACGCTCGCGAGCAAGCCCCGCGGATCGTCGCGTGCGAACGCTCGATGATCGAGCGCCTCGAGGTTGATGTAGGGCTTGCTCGGGAACACGTGACGGCAGAGCGTCGACTTCCCCGACTGGCGCGGACCCGTGACGGTGACGACGGGGTACTTGGTCGCGAGGGCTCGCAGCGGTCCCTCGAGCGCGCGTGGCGCGTAGGCCATGCATGGATTGTAAGTCGGAATGACAATCCATGCATTCTCGCCCCAGCGGCCTCCTGCGGGCCGTGGGGCTGCATCGGCGGGCCGAAGGCCTCACCGGCCCGTCGCGCCGTCGGGCGCCGCGTGGGTGCGGGCCAGGGAGCAGATCTCGTCCTCGGCGAGCTGCTCGGTGTCCATCAGCGAGCGGTCGGCCTTGACCTCGGTGACGGCGCCGGAGCGGAGCATGAAGAACTCGCCGATCGACTGGCGGGCGAGCTTGCCCTTGACGTTGGTGCGGCACTCGCTGAGCAGGGGCTGCATCTTGGAGATGGCGGTGCGCTCGGCCACCCGTCCCACGAACCAGGTGAGGATGTTGTCGCGCGACTTGTAGTCGAGGTCGCCGGGGCTCTGGGTGGCCAGCATCACGCCCAGGCCCGCCGAGCGGGCGCGCCGCAGGAGGTCCTGCATGGGCTCCTTGGTGGCGGGCTTGCGCATGGCCGGCATGTAGATGTCGGCCTCGTCGAACATCACGAGGGCCTGGAGGTGGGGGCAGGGGTTGCGGCTGGCCCAGCGGGCGAGCTCGGACAGCATGCGCGCCACCCAGAAGTCGATGCTCGCGTTGTCGCCGAGGAACTTGGTGCTCACCACCGACAGCTGCACCTTGCCGTCGGTACGGTCGAGCCCGAGCAGCCGTACGGGATCGAGCCGCTCGGCCTGCGAGTCCAGGATCTCGCCCTTGGACAGCCGCAGGGTCTCGAGGTGATCGACCAGCCGCGCGAAGTGCCTGATGTCGAGCCGGCCCACCGCGTTGACGAGCGTGGGGTCCTCGTCGGCGACGAGGCGGATGATCTTCTCGAGCGGGACCTCCTCGTCGAGGTCCTGGCCCAGCACGTCGAGCGCCTTGGCGAGCACGCTCTGGCGCGCGAGATCGCTGTTGGTGCTCTTGTAGCCGAGCATGGTGCAGATGGCGGCCGCGGCCTGGCGACACGCCTGCGTGCGCTCCTGGCTCGACATCTCGCGCAGGCCCGCCGGGACGATCGCAAAGCCGAGGTCGCGACCCGCGGGCGCCCCGGGGGTGTAGATGGCCACCTCGACGCGCTCGCGCAGCGCCCGCTTGCGCGCGCTCGCGGCCGCGTCGCGCCCGGGGCTCGCCCACCACCGCGTACGCCCGTAGGTGCACAGGTCGCCCTTGCGATCGAGCAGCAGCACGGGGATGCCCTGCTCGAGCGCCTGCTCGATGAGGTTGAGGGCCAGGGTGGTCTTGCCGCTACCGGTCGAGCCGAGGAAGGCGGCATGGGTGACGAGGCCGCCGAGCCGCATCGTCACGCGCTGGGCGTGATAGCCGGCGGACTGGCCGATGGTGATCTCGGTGCCGTGCTGGGTGCCTTCGTCGACGGGCTCGGGCTCGTGCGTCGAGGCCTTGCCCTCCGGCTGGTGCTCGACGTGCGTAGCGACCTCCTCGAGCTCGGGCTCTTCGCCGCCCTCGGGCTCGACCTCGTGCTCCGTCGTGGGCGAGTCTGGCTCGACCTCTTCGATGTCCGTGCGCTGGGGCCCTTCGACGACCCCGAGCAGCTCGCACAGCGACTTGATCTGCGCGAGCGGTCGCTCCCGTCGGCGCCACTCGCTGAAGCTCGGATCCTCGCCGTAGCGCGCGGTGAACGCCCGGAACGCCATGATGGTGCGCCAGTCTCCGTCCTGCACGGTGACGCGGCGACCTCCGTCGTGGAGGAGCTGACCGAGCGCCTTGAACACCTCGGTGCGAGGGTTGCCGGGGAACTCCGAGCAGCGGACGATCCCGACGGGGCGCTCGCCCGCCAGCTCGCGCAGCGCGACGAGCTGCTTGAGCAGCCCGCCTCCACGCGTGTCGCGGTTGCCGATTCCCACCACGAGCGGGCCCCCGTCGTCGCCGGTGACGACGAGCGCCACGCCCTCGCGCGCGGCGGCGAGCTCGAGCATGGGCAAGAGCTCCTGCCCCACCCGCGGGGTCGCCCAGTCGAGCAGCGCCAAGAGCCCCTCGTCGTCCTCGGGCACGGCCTCGGCGAACGAGGTGCGGAAGTCGTTCCACGACTGCTCGAGCTGCACGACGTCCTTCCGCTCGTCGCGCCCCTCGCTCACGTGGACCTCTCCGCTGCTCGGGGGCTCGGAGAGGCCGCCGCGCCGGATGCTGCGCTCCTGGAAGTCGCGGCACCAGTCGAGGACGTCGCGCGTGCGCATGTTGACGAGCGCCTCGAGGTCCTTGGTGCGGATCGGGAAGGTGGGGTCGTCGTCGCGCGCGCGCACGCCCATGCGGTCGTAGAGGTGCTCGAGCCGCAGGCCCACGATCTGCTGGATGTCGGCGAGGCTGCGCCCGGCGTTGAGCGTTACGGGGGGCGGATCGGACTCGAGGCGATCGAGCGCCGACTTGCTCAGGTGCCCGCGGACGCGCTCGTAGTAGTCGTGCAGGCACGAGAGCACCACGATGGCGTTGGGGACCTGATCGATCACGTGGCGCAGCACGTCGACCGATCCGGCGATGCGGCTGCCGCTGTCGTCGAGGTTGAACACGTCCTCCATCTGATCGACGAGCAGCACGAACGCGAACTGGCCGGCCTGCGCCATCAGCCGCCCGAGCTGCTCGATCGTGCGCCGCGGCGCGTCTGCGTCGGTGCGCGGGGCGATGCCGCCCAGCAGGCGCGAGTCGTAGGCGTTGAGGTGCTCGCAGCGCAGGTACTTGATGACGCGCGCGCGGATGCGGGGCTCCCTGCGCTGCAGGTAGAGCATCACGCGCAAGAGGTCGGGGTCGAAGCCATGGTAGCCGGGCTGCTCGAGCAGGCGGTCCACCAGGGGGCTGACGTGATCGGCGTGCGAGAGGTCGAAGTCCCCCTCGCGCAGCGCCGCCACGGCCTCGGCGGGCAGCGCCCGGCGATCCTCGACCAGCGCGTCGGAGAGCGTGATGAGGCCCGAGTTGGTGAGCTCGGGCGGGTCGTAGGGGCGCTCGAGCGCGTCGATCACGTTGACGAGCACGTAGCGCGCGTAGTCGTCGGCGCGCGTGGTCATCTGCATGTACGCCGCGAAGCCGCGTCGCCGCGCGTGCAGGTAGCTGCGAAACGCGCGCATGAGGTGCGTCTTGCCGGCGCCGGACGGGCCCCGCACCACGAGCATGCGGCCGCGCCGCTCGGCGTTGGGGGCCGTCACGCGATCGACGAGGCGCTCGAATGCGTCGCGCGCCTCGGCGTGCACCATCTCGGCGTCGAAGGGGTCGCGCTCCCACACCTGGTGGGCCTGGGCGATGGCCCTGAACACGGGCGGGCCCGCGGGGTTGCAGAACGCGACGATGCGGGGATCGGTCGGGACGGGCGGCGGCGCCTCGACGAGCCGTCGCCGTAGCTCGAGCATCGCGTCGAGCTCGCTGCGGGCGGCGACCTCCTCGGGGGTGGTGCCGCCGAGGGAGAACACGCGGTCCATGGTGCGCTGCTGGCAGCGCACGTAGAGGTCGAGCGGCTCCTCTTCGCCCGTGGCCTGCGCCGTCCTCCGGCACAGATCGAGGCCGAGCCAGCGGGTGCCCTCGGCCTCGGCGCCGAAGGGGGCCGTGTCGGCGGCATAGAACGCGAGCAGCTCGCGCAGCTCGTCGTGCCCCTCCTGCGAGAAGCGCCGGTACTCGGGCCTGACCTTGGCGAGGAAGCTCAAGAGCGAGTGGAAGATGGGGTAGACGTGCTCGAGCTCCTCGTCGGTGATCTGGGCATCGGCCACCATGCACGCGTAGGCCACGCGCGCGAAGTCGTTGAAGAGCGCGCCGATCACCACCATGCGCCGCGGCAGGCCCGGCGTGACGCGCAGGCGCTGCAGCTCGGGGCCGAGCAGCGCGGCCTCGTTGCCGACCGTCAGCACGCGCTCGACCATGGTGACGATGGCGTCGACGGTCTCGGTGATGTCGAGGGGCGAGATGGGATCGGTGCTCATGACGCCCTCCGGGGGTGGCTCTCGACGAAGTGGAAGGTGGCGTTGAGGTGCTGGGTCTCGGACTCGCGCACGAGCTTGGGGTCCATGGCGCCCACGAGGTCGGCCCGGTGCAGGCGCAACAGGCCCGCGCGGTTGGCCTCGACGAGCCGGGCCTTGAAGGCGGAGAGCGGGCCGTGGAGCGCGGCGGGGCCGGCCTGGGCGGCGTGCCAGACCGTGGCGATGAACACCCGCTCGTCGCCGTAGCGGCCGGTGCTCGCGGCGTCGGCGAGCGCTTGGACTTGCTCGGCCCAGCGCTCGAGCGGCAGGGGCTTGGGCTCTTGCGTGCGCGGGGGCTCGGGCATGCGCGGGGGCCCGCTCTTCTCCGGCGGTGTGCGCAGGGGCTCGTCGATCTGCGCGCGCGGGGCCTCGGTGCCCAGCAGCCACCGACCGACGAGCGCGCGCTGGCTGGCGAGGATGCTGGTGGTGGAGGTGCCGGTCGCGGCGCTCGTGAGGCGCTGGGCCACCTCGTCCACGTCGATGGACTTGGCGCGCAGCGAGATCCCGAGGGTGCGCTCGAGCACGGCGCGGCGGAGCGTGCCGAGGGTGAGCGGGCCCTTCTCGTCGAAGCCGAGGGCCTGCCAGATCTGGGCGTCGACCGCCTGCGCGAGCGTGGGCAGCTCGGGCAGGGGCAGCCGGCGGTGCTGACGGATGATGCGGGCGCGGAGCGTGTCGGCGCTGGCGAGCTCCGACCACTGCGCGCCGGGCAGCGCGAGGGCCAGCGCGGGGATGAGGGCCCGCGTGAATTCCGGCCACCGCTCGGGCAGCTCGCGGACGCCGAGCGCCACGCGCAGGCGCTCGAGGCCCTTGCTGGTGGGCACGCGACGCGCGTCGAGGGCTCCCTTGGTGCGGAGGGCCTCGAGCCGCCTGGCGAGCTGCGAGGACCACTCGCCGCGCGAGAGCCTGGCCTCGACGAAGGGGAGCAGCTCGTCCTCCAGCTTCTTGACGGAGGGAGGGCGACGGGTGGTGGTGGAGAGCCTGGCGAGGATGAGCAGCTCGAGGCGCTGCGAGGGATCATCGGTCATGGGTAGGGCTCCGATGGCGGTGGCCGGGGTTGGCGCGGCGGGGCCAGTGACCGAGGGCGCGCGCTCGGGACGTCGTCGGGCGCGGCGCGTGATGTGAGGTTGCGCGTCCCGGCTGCACGGCTCGTCTCGTCGGCGAGGCTCACAGCGTCACCGTGACGGATCGCCCCTCGATCGGCGTGGAGGCCGACGGTGTCGCCGAGGCCTCGGACGAGTACGACGTGTTCCTCTCGCACAGCGACGTGGACGAGCCGGCCGTGGAGGCCCTCGCCAAGCGCCTGCGGTCCGAGCACGGCCTGCAGCCGTACGTGCGCCGCTGGATGCTGATCCCGGGGGTGCCGTGGGTCCCCGCGCTCGAGCAGGCCATGGAGCGCAGCACCACGGTCGCGGTGTTCATCGGCCCCGGCGGGCGCGATGCCTGGCGCGAGCAGGAGAGCCACCTCGCGCTCATCGACCGGGCCGACCGCCGGGTGATCCCGGTGCTGCTGGAGGGGGCGCCCAAGGACGGCATCGAGGGCATGCTGCGCATGCGCACCTGCGTCGATCTGGCCGATCATCAGGGCTTCGAGCGGCTGGTGGCCGGGATCCTCGGCAAGGCGCCCGAGCTCGTCATCGGCCTCGAGCCGGACCCCAAGCTGCGGCGACGGTCTCGGAATGCGCTGCGGCGGCGCAGGCAGGAGCTGGCCTGCCCCACTCCCTATCGCGTGTTCGTGTCGGCGGCGCTGTGCGACGACGCGGACGCCCGCCGCGAGCTGGTGGAGCTCGTCGAGCAGGCCGGCATGCTGGCGTTCGCGGAGCCGCTGCCGGCGGGCGCCGGCGCGTCGGCCCTGGCCGAGCGCCGCCGCGAGCTCGAGCGGTGCGACCTGCTGGTGATGATCGTCGCGTGGCGTTACGGCGCCGTGCCGAGCGGCGAGGCGCGCTCGATCGTGGAGCTCGAGCTCGAGTGGGCCCGCGAGCGCGGCACGCCGCGCCTGGTGTTCCTCGTGGACGAGGAGCAACCGGTGGTGGTGACGCGGGACTTCGACGAGCCGCAGGCGCGGTGGGCCAAGCAGGAGCGGCTGCAGGCGCTCAAGGCCCGCCTGGCGAGCGAGGAGCCCACGCTGCCCTTCAAGCCGGGCAGCCTCGGGTCGATCTTGACGCACAGCCTGCTCGAGTGGCGGAGCAACGGGGCGCTCCCGGTCGAGCCCGCGTTCGTGCGGGCGCTCGTGCCCGAGGCGCGGGACGAGGGGCCCGAGGGCGCCGAGCCGCGGCCCACGTCGAAGGCCGCCGCGGGCGGAAGGCCCGCGGCCGAGGGCACCGCGGCCCGGCCCACCGGGCGCTCGGGCAAGCCGCAGACGCGCCGGGTCTCGCTGCCCGAGCTGTCGCGCTACCTCGAGATCGTCGAGCACGACAGCGCCACCACGCCGGTGGTGGGCACGACGACCCCGTGCACGAGCCCGCTCGATCCGGACGACCTGCGGGTCGAGGCTCGGGTGGTGGGGCGCCCCGGGGGCGACCCGGAGCACGACCAGGCCGAGGCCACGATCGGGCTCCACCGGGTGCTCGAGCACGCCGCGCAGGCCGGCTGTCGCGTGGTGGTGCTGACGGGGCTGCCGGGCACGGGCAAGTCGACGCACCTGCGTCGCATGGCGCTGTGGCTGTCGCGACGGAGCGCCCGCACGCTGGGCCTGCCCGCCGACACCGTGCCCGTGCGGCTGTCCTTGGGCGAGCTGCCGGCCGGCGTGGAGGGCCTCCGCGAGGCGGCGGCGGCCTGCCTGCAGCGCGACGGCCGGCTCGATGCGCCGCTCGTGGACGCGCTGCTGCGGCGCGAGCACCTGCTCTTGCTGGTGGACGGCCTGGACGAGCTACCCACCGAGGAGCTGCGGTCGCGCGCCGTGCAGTGGCTCGCCCGCGGCCTGCACGAGCACCCGGGCGCTCGCTTGGTGATCGCGCGCAGCTCCCTCGCGCGCGAGGAGGCGCTGCCGTGGCCGGGCCCAGCCCTGGAGGTCCGGCTTGCCCCGCTCGACGAGGCGCAGGCGCGCGCGCACGTCGAGCAGTGGCTGCTGGCCAGCGCGCCCGAGGCGGGCACGAGCCCGGCCCAGGCGCGGCGCCTGGCCGGCGCGCTGTGGGCCGAGCTCGGGGCGCTCGAGGCTCGCACCACGCGGGCGTTCGAGCTCACGCGCAACCCGCTGATGCTCTCGGTGCTGTGCGCGGTGTACCGCGCGCGCGGCCGGCTCCCCACGCGCCAGGTGGAGCTCTACGAGCAGTGCCTGCAGGTGCTGGTGCAGCAGTGGTGCAGCAAGGGCCTGCTGCCCCGTCGCTTCGGCGATCGCGAGGCGCGGCAGGTGCTGCAGCCGCTGGCCCACTGGCTGCACGGCGAGCGCGGGCGCACCCACGCCGAGGGGCGCGTGCTCGCAGCGGTGCTCGAGCCGCACCTGGTGGCGAGCCTGAGGCACGAGCCGATCGACGCCGAGGCGTTCCTGCGCGAGGTGGCCACGGCCGACGGCATCCTCACGACGAGCGGCCGCGGCGTCTACGGGCTCTTGCACCCGTGCGTGCAGCAGTACCTGTGCGCGAGGCACCTGCGCAGCCTCTCGCACGGCAACCTCGGCGTGCTCGTCGAGCTGGCCGAGCGCTTCGGCGACCCGTGGTGGCGCGAGGTCACGATCCTGCTGCTCGCGCTCGGCGAGCCGGCGCTGCTGGGGCCGCTGATGCAGCGCGTGGTCCAGCGCCCCGCGTTCGCGCAGAGCGTCGACCTGGCGATCGAGTGCTACCGCGAGGCCGCCGGGGCCACGCCGGGGCCGTTCGAGGCGCTCTTGCTCGAACCACCCGAGGACCAGCCCGAGCGGTGGGCCCGTCAGCTCGCCGCGGCGCAGGTGCTCGCGGAGGTCGACGCCGAGCGCCTGTGGGCCATCGCCCCGCGGCTGCGCGAGCACCCGCACGCGCCGCTGCGCCGCCTGCTGGGCCACGAGGGGCCCGTGACCCGCATCGGTGCGCGCAGCGGGTACGCGCTGGTGGAGGTCCCCGCCGGGCGCTTCGAGATGGGCTCGCCTCCGCGCGAGCACGGCCGTCGGGGCGGCGAGGACCCGCGCCACGAGGTGGAGCTCGACGGGTTCCTCATCGGCAAGCACCCGGTGACCAACGAAGAGTATGCGTGCTACCTGCGCGCCAACCCCGAGGCCCCCGCGCCCGCGTACTGGGCCGACGCGCGCTACAACCAGCCACGGCAGCCCGTGGTGGGGGTGTCGTGGCACGACGCCATGGCGTACTGCGCGTGGGCGGGGCTGACGTTGCCCACCGAGGCGCAGTGGGAGCGAGCGTGTCGCGGCGGCACGCAGACCGCCTACTGGTCGGGGCGGGACGAGTCGGCGCTGGAATGCGCGGGCTGGACCGCGAGCCGCTCCGGGGCGCGCCTGCACGCGGTGGGAGAGCTCGAGCCCAACGCGTTCGGCCTCCACGACGTGCACGGCAACGTGTGGGAGTGGTGCCTCGACGACTTCGGCGACTACGAGGACCACCCGCCGGGGCCGGGCGACGGCCTGCGTCACCCGCCCACGGCCGAGGGCAACCGCGTGATCCGGGGCGGAAGCTGGATCGATCCGGCACGCAAGGCGCGGTCGGCCTCACGGCTCAACCGCCACCCCGACGACCGGATCGCCTACTTGGGCTTCCGCGCGGTGGAGCGCCGCGAGCCCGACGAGGGCTGAGCGCGCTCGGGCAGGCCCGTCGCGCGGGGCGGCGGCCCGGGCCGCGTGCCGCGTGCCGCCGTCGCGGAGCCACCCTGCGGCGTGCGCTCGGGCAGCAGGGCGGTGCGGGGCGGCGGCCCCGGTCGCTGGCCCCGCAGCGCGCGGGCCACCACGTCGATCCGGTCGCGCAGGGCCTCGTGGGTGAGCCCGCGCAGATCGACGGGGGGGCGCGTGCGCAGGAACGCCGGGAGCCTGGTGTCGCCCGCACCCACGAGCACCGGGATGAGCAGCCGGTCGTGGGTCACGGCCTTCTCGAGCAGCGCGGCGTACTCTTGCTGCACCCACGGCTGGTCCATCGTGCGCGGCGACAGGGCCAAGATCCCGTGGGTGCTGCCCTCCACGCCCTCTTCGATCCGCCGCACGGCGACCTGCCCCGGGCTCACCTCCCACTCGTCGAAGAACACCCGGAAGTGCCGCTGGTGCAGCGCGCGCGCGAGCGGGAGGACCTGCTCGCGATCGGCGTGCGCATACGAGACGAACACGTCCCAGCTCACGCCGTCGTCGGCCTTGGGCGCGGCGACGAGCCTGGTCTTGCGGGCATCGGCTCCCCGGCGCGTGCGCAGCACGGGCAGCGCGGCGTCGTCGTCGAGGCCCTCGAGCATGAGCGCGTTGACCCCGAGGTCGAAGGCCTCCGCGATGGTGCGCCCGAGCGCGAGCGCGCGGTAGAGCGCCACCGCGAACACCCGGGCGGCGTCGTCCCGGATCGCGCCGTCGAGGCCGATGACGAAGCCCACGTGCTCGGCGATGGCCTGCGCTTGCGCGGCCGAGTGGCACGCGTTGAGGAACACCAGCCGCACCGTGGCGCCGAGCGTGGCGAACAGGTCGCCGAGGACCCGGCCCGAGACCACCCTCACCGCCGCGGCGTGGTCGCCGTGCAGCATGATCCCGCCCGCGAGGGCGACGGGCTCGGCCACGAGGTCCCGCGAGGCGCGGCCGCGGTGGCGTGGCGTGGCCGGGCGGCTCGCGCGGCCGTGCCCGCTGAATTGCACGATCGTGGGCTGCGACAGCAGCATCACGCGCTGCATGGCGCTGGGCGTGGTGGCGCGGTGGTGCTCGAGCGCCAGCACGCCGCCGAGCCCCACCGCGTCGAGCTCGGCCGCGATGGCCCGGGCCTCGCCCTCGAGCTCGAGCGGGGTGGTGGAGGAGGGGTTGGCCGTGAAGAGGGCCACGACGGGCGGGCTCTGCCGCCGAGCGATCGCAGAGGGCATGATCACCACCGCAGGGTTCGAAGGCGTGTGTGCGCACCGGACGTGCCGGTGCGGGGGATGGATGAAGGGCGCGGGCTCAGCCCGTGGCTGCCGGCGCGCGCTCGAGCTCTTGCCGCAGGGCGTGCAGCCAGCGCTCCACGTCGTCCTCGGTCAGCTCGCGCGAGTGCTCCTGCTGCCCGAGCTCCTGGTGCAGCTTGGCGAGGTGCCGCAGGGCCAGCCGCAGGCGGCTGCGCACGGTCGACTCCGGCGCCTCGATGGACTCGCCGACCTGCTTGGCCGTGAGGCCTTCCCAGTAGTAGAGGTCGATGACCTCCTGCTGCTCGAGGCTCAGGTGCTGGAGCGCGTCGAGCAGCAGCCGGTGGTCCTCCCGATCGGCGAGCACCGACGACTGGCGCCGGCCGGTGAGATCGGCCAGCGAGCTGTGGGCGGGCGAGAATTCGCCGCCCCGCCGGTAGCGCTTGCGGATGTGCTCGTTGCCCACGTAGCGCGCGATCCGAAAGAGGTACGTCTTGAAGGACGACTCGCCGCGGAACTCGTCGCGGCTCTGCACGACGCGGGAGAAGGTCTCCTGGAGGAGATCCTCGTGGGCCTCGGGGAACTTGAGCCGAAAGTACCGGCGGATGCCCGCGAAGTGCTTCGCGAGCAGCCGCTCGCCCGCCCTACGCTCGCCCCCTCGCCACTTCGAGAGCAGCTCGAGGTCGGGGTCGTCGGACGTGGGCATGGTCGTGCTTGTACCACGCCCATGCCCACCCGGGCAGGCGAGGGGCCGATCGACGGCTAGGGCCGGTCCGGCTGCACGTCGAGGGGCTTGGTCTTGATCCAGACGGTACGCGTCTTGGTGGCAGGAGGCGACGCGTTGCTGGTGGCGGTCACGGTGACCTCGAGGGCGTCGGTCATCGCCCCGAAGTCGCAGTAGGCGAGGTTGTTGCCGCGGGTCCAGTTGACGGGGT
>WBZL01003139.1_pt1 | contig 15386 bp, 14 predicted proteins | sample 5204291 | NCBI WGS metagenome assembly WBZL01 (sample SAMN12344345, study PRJNA552823) | activated sludge metagenome | biome: Activated sludge suspended growth; feature: Nitrification reactor; material: Wastewater; isolation source: activated sludge from nitrification reactor of wastewater...
GATCGCCGACCTCATGAATCGCGTTCGCCAGCCCTTCAATTGCAACAACCTCGCACTGACCGCAGCCATCGCAGCGCTCGATGACCATCAGTTCGTCGCCAGCAGCTATGCGCTCAACCGTTCGGGAATGGCGCAGATTGTTGGCGGACTGAAACGCCTGGGCTGTACCCATATTCCATCGCATGGCAACTTCCTGACTTTCCGGGCAGCGGATGCGCATCTGGTTAACCAGAAGCTGCTCAAGCAGGGGGTCATCGTTCGTCCGATCGCCAGCTACGGGATGCCGGAATGGCTGCGCGTCACGATCGGTACCGAAAGCGAGAATGCCCGCTTCCTCACCGCCCTGGAGGGGGCGCTGTGAATAGCGGCTGCCGCGGGCTCCTGCCGTGAGCAGCGCACCGTTGTTCGGCAAGGTCGTTGTCTTTGGCGTCGGCCTGATCGGGGGATCCTTTGCGCTGGCCCTCAAGGCTGCCGGAGAGGCCGCAGAGATCGTCGGTTTCGGGCGTCGGATCGGCTCGCTGACGCAGGCGCTGGAGCTGGGTATCGTGGACCGTGCCGGATTCAATGTCGGGCAGGAGGTTTCCAATGCCGATCTGGTACTGATCGCTACGCCGGTCGGCAAGACCGCCGAGATCATGGCCCGTATCGCCCCCTGCCTGGGGCGCCGGACGCTGGTTACCGACGCGGGCAGTACCAAGGGAAACGTGATTGCCGCAGCGCGTGTCCATTTTGCTGCTCGACTCGGTCAATTCGTCCCCGCGCACCCCATTGCCGGTGCCGAAAACAGCGGTGCACTGGCCGCGCGCGCCGATCTCTATCGCCACAAGCAGATAGTCCTGACACCACTGCCGGAAAACCGTCCGGAGGACATCGCTCGCGTACGTTCGGCATGGGCGTGTTGCGGCGGCCTGGTCAGGGAACTGACAGCGGCCGAGCATGATCGGATTTTCGCTGCCGTCAGCCATCTGCCGCACCTTTTGTCCTTTGCCCTGGTGCATGAGCTGACCCGGCGCGACAACCGGGAGTTGCTGTTCGGCTTTGCCGCCAGCGGTTTTCGCGACTTCACGCGCATTGCTGCCAGCCACCCGGAGATGTGGCGAGATATCTGTCTGGCCAATCGCACCGCTTTGCTCGACGAACTCGACCACTACCGGTCAGAACTCGACGAATTGCGTGAGGCGCTGCAGCGTGGCGACGGAACCAGCCTCCAAGCGACCTTCGACATCGCCAGGAACGCTCGTCGCGAGTGGGCCGCGGGCCAGGCGAACGAGTGAGCATCGACCATCTCGATCTGCCGCAATTGTGCGCGGCGCGCGGTACGGTACACCTGCCCGGTTCGAAGAGCCTCTCCAACCGGCTGCTGCTGCTGGCAGCGCTGGCCACTGGCAGGACCGAGCTTGGTGACCTGCTGCTCTCCGATGACACCGCGCGCATGCTCGCAGCGCTGCGGATACTCGGCGTTGGCGTCGAGCCGGGGGAGGGCAAGGCACTTTGTATCACTGGTGTGGCAGGGGATTTCCCGGTACGTGCGGCCGACCTTTTCCTCGGCAACGCTGGCACGGCTTTCCGGCCGCTGACTGCAGTCTTGGCGCTCGCCAGAGGTGACTATTGCCTGAGCGGAGTGCCGCGGATGCACGAACGACCGATTGGCGATCTGGTCGATGCCTTGCGCCAGCTAGGCGCCCAGATCAACTACCAGGGTGTCGAGGGCTTTCCGCCCTTGCGGATTCGCCCGCCGATGCCCTGCTCGAATGACGTGGTGCAGGTGCGTGGCGACGTGTCCAGCCAGTTTCTCACCGGTCTGTTGATGGCCTTGCCGCTACGCGGGATCGAAACGACGGTGGAAGTGGTCGGCGAGCTGATTTCCAGACCCTACATCGACATCACGCTGGCGAGCATGGCGCGCTTTGGCGTCGAGGTGCGACGCGACGGCTGGCGGCGCTTTACCGTGCCTGCGGGCAGTGCCTATCGTTCGCCAGGGCTCGTCCAGGTCGAAGGCGATGCCTCGTCGGCGTCCTACTTCCTCGCACTCGGCGCAATCGGCGGCGGGCCTTTGCGCGTCGAGGGAATTGGTCCGGACTCGATTCAGGGGGATGTGCGCTTTGCTGATGCCCTCTCCGCGATGGGCGCACGGATCAGTGCAGGGGCACACTGGATCGAGGCTGCGGCGCCGTTGGTCGGCAGGCTGCGGGGTATCGACCTCGATTGCAATCACATCCCCGATGCGGCGATGACGCTGGCCACCACGGCCTTGTTTGCCGACGGGCCGACCACCCTGCGCCATATTGCCAGCTGGAGAGTCAAGGAAACCGACCGCATCGCCGCGATGGCAACCGAGCTGCGCAAGCTCGGTGCAAGCGTCGAAGAGGGTGCGGACTACCTCCGCATCGATCCGCCAGTCGGCGGTCTGCACGCGGCGGCGATCGACACCTATGATGACCACCGGATGGCCATGGCCTGCTCGCTGGCAGCACTGGGAACGCCTCTGCGGATCAATGACCCGCAGACGGTGGCCAAGACCTTCCCGGACTATTTCGCACGCTTCGCCGAGGTCGGCCAGGCGGTGCCGGTGATCGCCATTGATGGCACCTCGGCTTCGGGCAAAGGCACCATCGCCATCCGCGTCGCGCAGGCGCTGGGTTGGCACTACCTCGATTCCGGCGCTCTCTATCGCTTGACCGCCCTGGCCGCACGGCATGCTGGAACGGCCTGGGACGATGAAGACACTGTCGCAGCAATTGCTGCCGGTCTCGATGTCGAGTTCGGCGACCATGCAATCATTCTGGCTGGCGAGGAAGTTTCTGACGCCATCCGCAGCGAGGAGATCTCTGTCGGTGCTTCGCGAGTGGCTGCGCTGCCTGCCGTACGCGCTGCCCTGCTGTTCCGGCAGCGGGCTTTTCGCCGGTCACCTGGACTCGTTGCCGATGGGCGCGACATGGGTTCGGTAGTTTTTCCTGATGCGATGATCAAGGTTTTTCTCACCGCGAGCGCCGAGATGCGCGCCATGCGCCGGCATAAGCAGTTGATCGAAAAAGGAATGGCTGCTAGTATTGCGGACCTCTTGCTGGATCTGCGCGAGCGCGACGAACGGGATAGCCAACGTAGCGTCGCTCCGATGCAGCAGAGTGCGGACGCCGAGCTACTCGACACCACGAATCACACCATCGACTCAGCGGTGGCACAGGTTCTGGACTGGGTCAGCAAGGGTCTGCAGAAAAGGTGAAACGGCAACCGTCGTTTCCTTAGGTGTCATCAGTTCGACGTGTCGTTCCGTTGGCCCGGCAGGTTCTGCCGCACTTGGTCTGCCGGTGCTGCCCTCCCCCGCCTTGGTAAGACCGTCAAGCCGGAACTGGTGATCGTTCATTCATTCACCCCGCAATGCTGCGGCTAGGTAACTCAACTCATATGTCAGCTAATCCCACCATGCTAGAAAGTTTTGCCGAACTCTTCGAAGAGAGCCTCGGTCGTCAGGAAATGCGTCCCGGAGAGGTGATCACCGCGGAAGTCGTGCGCATTGACCAGAATTTTGTGGTCGTCAATGCCGGTCTCAAGTCCGAGAGCTATATTGAAATTGAAGAATTCCTGAGTGACAAGGGCGAAATCGAGGTCAAGGTCGGGGATTTTGTTCAAGTCGCCATTGAGCAGCTCGAAAACGGTTTCGGTGAAACCCGTCTGTCACGTGACCGTGCCAAACGTGTCGCGGCGTGGAATGCTCTCGAACAGGCGCTCAATGACGGTAGCCTGGTGACTGGCACCATTACCGGCAAGGTCAAGGGCGGGCTGACGGTAATGACCAACAGCGTCCGCGCTTTCCTGCCAGGTTCGCTGGTGGACATGCGTCCGGTCAAGGACACCAGCCCGTACGAAGGCAAGACCTACGAATTCAAGGTCATCAAGCTCGACCGCAAGCGTAATAACGTCGTCGTTTCCCGGCGTGCCGTCCTCGAAGCCAGTGTGGGCGAAGAGCGCGATGCACTGTTGGCGGCGCTCAAGGAAGGCAGCATCGTTAAAGGGGTGGTCAAGAACATCACTGATTACGGCGCTTTCGTTGACCTGGGCGGCATCGATGGCCTGCTGCATATTACTGACCTGGCTTGGCGCCGGGTTCGCCACCCCTCTGAAGTGCTTGCAGTTGGCGACGAGGTACAGGCCAAGATCCTCAAGTTCGACCAGGAGAAAAACCGCGTCTCCCTCGGTCTCAAGCAGTTGGGCGAAGATCCCTGGGTCGGCATCTCGCGCCGCTACCCACCGACCACCCGGCTATTCGGGAAAGTCACCAACCTCACCGACTACGGCGCCTTTGTCGAGATCGAACAAGGTATCGAGGGCCTGGTGCATGTCTCCGAAATGGACTGGACCAACAAAAACGTGCACCCGTCGAAGGTCGTTCAACTCGGCGATGAAGTCGAGGTGATGATCCTCGAGATCGATGAGGATCGGCGCAGAATTTCCCTGGGGATGAAGCAGTGTGCAGCCAATCCGTGGGACGACTTCTCGATGAACTACAAGAAGGGCGATCGGGTCCGTGGCGCCATCAAGTCGATCACCGACTTTGGCGTCTTCATTGGTCTGCCTGGGGGCATCGACGGTCTGGTACATCTGTCCGACCTCTCATGGTCGCTGCCAGGTGAAGAGGCGATCCGCAACTTCAAGAAGGGCGACGAGGTCGATGCTGTGGTGCTGGCCATCGATACTGACAAGGAGCGGATTTCGCTGGGCATCAAACAGCTTGATGGTGATCCCTATACCAGTTATATCGCGACTCACGACAAGAACAGCATCGCGCGTGGCATCGTCAAATCGGTCGATGCCCGCGGTGCTGTGGTGACGCTCGATGGCGACATCGAAGCCTATCTGCGCGCTTCGGAAGTATCGCGAGACCGCATCGATGATCTGACCAAGGTGTACAAGGAAGGTGACAAGGTGGAAGCCATGATCATCAACGTTGATCGCAAGACACGTTCGATCAGCCTGTCGATCAAGGCCCGGGAGCAGGCCGAGCAGCAGGAGGCCATGCAGAAGTTTTCGGCTGACAGCAATGCCAGTTCAGGTACCACGAATCTCGGGGCCCTGCTCAAAGCCAAGCTCAACAACCCGAACTAGGGTTTAGCGAATGACCAAGTCGGATCTTATCACCCAGCTGGCCGAGCGCTTTCCGCAACTGGTCGCCAAGGATGCGGACCTGTCGGTGAAGATGATTCTCGCTGCGATGGAGGAGGCCCTGGCCCAGGGTGATCGCATCGAGATTCGCGGCTTTGGGAGTTTTTCTCTGAATTACCGGCCACCGCGGGTCGGTCGGAATCCTAAGTCCGGCGACAAGGTCGAGGTCCCAGAAAAATGGGTACCGCACTTCAAGGCCGGGAAGGAGTTGCGGGAACGCGTCGACGGCGCTCTGGACGCGGTAGACTCGATCTGAGTTGCTAAGACCGTGGCGAATGACGGGCGGTAACGAGAGTTGCCGCCCGTTTTTTGTGGGAGGCTGATCGATGCGTGCACTGTCGTGGGCTTTGTCATGTTCGCGTTTGCCATCAAGAATCAGGTGACACATGATTGAATTCGAATACTGGCAGCTCCTGTGTTTCCCTCTGTTCTTCGGGTTCGGCTGGGCAGCGGCGCGCATCGATATCCGGCATCTCGTGAAGGAGTCGCGAACGCTGCCGCGTTCGTATTTTCAGGGGCTCAACTTCTTGCTCAACGAGCAGCCTGACCGCGCCATCGAGGCCTTTGTCGAAGCCGTCAAGATCGATCCCCAGACCATTGAGCTGCACTTTGCGTTGGGCAGCCTATTCCGTCGTCGCGGCGAGACCGAACGCGCCATCCGCATGCACCAGAACCTAATCGAACGTGAAGATCTGAAACAGGATTTGAAACTGCAGGCACTGGCGGAACTCGGACAGGACTATCTTAAGGCCGGCTTGCTCGATCGCGCCGAACAAATTTTTGACAAGCTGCGCGATTCATCTCTGGCCGAAGAAGCGAAGCGCAACCTGCTCGAGATCTATCAACTCGAAAAGGACTGGGGAAAGGCGATCACGATCGCTTCGGAACTGCCGGACTACGCGTCACACAAGGAAATCGCTGAGTACCATTGCGAGTTGGCCGCTGCTGAGCTGATTCGCTCGCGCCGTGATCTGGCGGTCAGCCATCTGCAGACGGCGCTTGAGCGCAACCGTAAATGTGTTCGCGCCAGCCTGCTCCAAGGTGACATTCTGCTCCAGCAGGATCAGCCGCTGGCAGCAATCGAATCCTGGCAACGCATCGAACAGCAGGATCCAACCTACTTGGCACTGGTTGCGCAACGCCTGCTCGACGCCTTTCGCAAGCTCGATCGCCGAGAAAGGGGCTTGCAACTGTTGCGCGGCTATCTTGAGCACTATCCTTCGCTGGACCTGCTCGACGTGGTTTTTCAACTGGTGCTCGAGAGCGACGGGCCGGATGCAGCGTACAAACTGGTTCGCGATGAGTTGAAGCGCAATCCGACCCTGCTCGGTTTCGACAAGTTGCTGGAGGCCAGATTACTGATTGCGCCGCCCGAGAGTCGCCCCGATCTCGACCTTGCAAAAGGGATCGTGCAGGGCTATACACGCCGCCTAGCGCGCTATCGATGCGATAATTGCGGCTTCAAGGCGCGTCAGTTCTATTGGCGCTGTCCGGCCTGTGGCGGTTGGGAGACCTATTCGCCAAAGCGCACCGAAGAATTTGACCTCACACCTTAGGAGTTCAACTTGCCAGTCGCCATACGCGATACGGGGTACCTTCGCCTCATGAGCAGATCCTGCCGTTTAGAAAGCCGCAGCGATGCACATCCCTGATATTGCGACCGCGAAGCTGCTGATCGTCGGCGACGTGATGCTGGATCGCTACTGGTTTGGCGAGGTCACACGCATTTCTCCCGAGGCACCGGTGCCGGTGGTCAAGGTAGAGCGCAGCGAGGAGCGCCCTGGCGGGGCGGCTAACGTCGCCCGCAACGTCGCCGCCCTGGGTGCGCAGGTCGCCCTGCTGTCGGTGGTTGGCGACGACGAGGCCGGGCGCTGCTTGCAGAGACTGCTGGCCGAAAGTGGCATCGAGGCCAGCCTGCATCTCGATGCCGCGATCAGCACGACGGTCAAGCTGCGCGTGATCGGCCGGCAACAGCAATTGCTGCGCATCGATTTTGAAACGGTACCTTCGCATGAGGTGTTGCGCACCAAACTCGTCGAGTTTGCGGCGCGCCTGCCAACATGCGACGCGGTGATCCTCTCCGATTATGGCAAGGGCGGCTTGGCGCACATCGGCGAGATGATCCGATTGGCGCGAGCGGCCGGCAAAAAGGTTTTGGTCGATCCCAAGGGAGACGATTTCTCCAAGTATGCGGGCGCGACCATCGTCACACCGAACCGCGCCGAGTTGCGCGCTGTGGTCGGTCGCTGGCATGACGACGGCGAACTGGCGTACAAGGCTGGGGCACTGCGCAGCGATTTGGGACTCGAAGCGCTGTTGGTGACCCGCAGCGAGGAAGGGATGTCGCTCTTCCATGCCGGCGGGGCGATCTATGAGCAGGCAGTGGCTAGGGAGGTCTTCGATGTTTCTGGCGCCGGCGACACGGTCATCGCCACCCTGGCGGTGATGCTCGCGTGCGGCAGGGCCTGGCCGGAAGCCGTCCGGGTGGCAAATGTCGCGGCCGGCGTCGTCGTTGGCAAGCTCGGTACGGCGGTGGTCAGTCATCATGAACTGGCCGCAGCACTCAAGTGAGGTCAATCCATGTATACCATCGTTACCGGCGCAGCCGGCTTCATAGGTTCCAATCTCGTCAAGGCGCTCAACGAGCGCGGCATGCGCAGGATCATTGCCGTCGACAATCTGAGTCGGGCCGAGAAATTTCGTAATCTAGTCGATTGCGACATCGCCGATTACATCGACAAACAGAAATTCCTCGACCGTCTGCTGGCCGGAGACTTTGACGGTGACATCGATGCCATTTTCCACCAGGGGGCATGTTCTGATACCCTGGAGAGCGATGGCCGCTACATGATGGAGAACAATTACCGTTACTCGCTAGGTCTCCTTGACTGGTGTCTTGATCAGGAAGTCCCGCTGCTCTACGCATCGAGCGCGGCAACCTATGGAGGGGGCAACGTTTTCCGGGAAGAGCGGGCTCACGAGGCACCGCTGAATGTCTACGGCTATTCGAAGTTCCTGTTCGACCAAGTGGTTCGGCAACGTCTTGCCGCCGCCGGTTCGTCCCACTCGCAGATCGTCGGCTTTCGCTATTTCAACGTCTATGGTCCGCGCGAGTCGCACAAGGGGCGCATGGCTTCGGTCGCCTTCCACCATTTTCAGCAGTTTCGCAGCCAGGGCAAGGTCAAGCTCTTCGAAGGCTGCGATGGCTATGCGGATGGCGAACAGCGACGCGATTTCGTGCATGTCGGCGATGTCACGAGCGTCAACCTGTTTTTCCTCGATCATCCTGAGAAATCAGGGATTTTCAATGTCGGCAGCGGTCGCGCACAACCCTTCAACGATCTGGCGATGGCCAGCGTCAATGGCTGCCGAGCCTTGTTTGGCGAGGCAGCGCTGCCGCTCGCCGAACTGGTGCAGCAAGGGCTGATCGAATACATCCCGTTTCCGGCGGATCTCAAGGGCAAGTACCAGAGTTTCACCGAAGCCGACCTCACCAGGCTGCGCAAGGCGGGTTATGACGCCCCTTTTGCCAGTGTCGAGGAAGGCGTTGCGCAATATGTTAACTGGCTGAACGAGCATGCATAACACCCTTGAAGACTATGTCGGCGAAACGCCGCTAGTGCGTCTGCAGCGTATTCCGGGTACCGCCAACCATGCTCGCGGAAATCTGGTGCTGGCCAAACTGGAAGGCAACAACCCGGCCGGCTCGGTCAAGGATCGGCCGGCGCTGTCGATGATCGCACGCGCCGAGCAGCGTGGTGATATTCAACCGGGGGACACCCTGATCGAGGCCACTTCGGGCAATACCGGCATCGCCCTGGCCATGGCGGCGGCGGTGCGCGGCTATCGGATGATTCTGGTGATGCCGGAAAATCAGAGTGTCGAACGCCGGCAGACGATGCGTGCTTTTGGCGCCGAATTGGTGCTGGTGCCCAGGGATGGCGGCATGGAATTGGCGCGCGACGTCGCCGAGAGCCTGCGCAACGAAGGCCGCGGTATCATCCTTGATCAGTTTGCCAACCCGGACAACCCGCTGGCACACTACGAAGGTACCGGTCCCGAGCTGTGGCGCCAGACTGCGGGGCGCATCACTCATTTCGTGAGCAGCATGGGCACCACCGGAACGATCATGGGGGTGTCGCGCTACCTCAAGGAACAGAATCCCGGCATCTGCATCGTCGGCTGCCAACCCGAAGACGGTTCGCAGATCCCCGGCATCCGCAAGTGGCCGGAAGCCTATCTGCCGAAGATCTTCGACCGCTCGCGTATCGATCGCGTCGAATCGGTCGGGCAGGGAGAGGCAGAAGAAATGACCCGCCGCCTGGCGCGCGAAGAAGGCATTTTCGCCGGCATCTCATCGGGTGGCGCGTTGGCCGTCGCCTTGCGGGTCGCCAGTGAAGTCGAGAATGCGACGATCGTCAGCATCGTTTGCGATCGTGGGGATCGCTATCTGTCAACCGGGGTCTTTCCTGCTTGACGCATGAAGCCGGTTCTTGCCTTTGACATTGAAACCATCCCGGACGTCGGGGGCTTGCGCCGTCTGCATGGCCTCGATGCGGCGCTTTCCGACGACGAGGTTGCCGAACTTGCCTTTCAGCAGCGCCGTGCTAGCAGCGGCAACGACTTCCTGCCGCTGCACCTGCAACGCGTTACGGTGATCTCCTGCGTTCTCAGGATTGGCAAGGATTTTCGCGTGTGGTCGCTGGCTGAACCGGAGCAGGGTGAGGCCGAAATCATTCAACGCTTTTTCGACGGCATCGAAAAGTTCACACCGCAGATCGTGTCCTGGAATGGCAGTGGTTTTGACCTGCCGGTGTTGCACTACCGGGGGCTGATGCATGGTGTGGTCGCGCCGCGATATTGGGACCTCGGTGACGGCGACTACTCCGACAGCCGAGAATTCAAATGGAACAACTACATCAGCCGCTATCACATGCGCCACCTGGATCTGATGGACCTGCTGGCGATGTATCAGCCACGCGCCAGTGTGCCGCTCGACGAGCTGGCCAGGTTGATCGGGTTTCCTGGCAAGCTCGGGATGGATGGCAGCAAGGTTTGGAGCGCATGGCAGGCAGGCCGAAACGCTGAAATCCGCGATTATTGTGAGACCGACGCACTCAACACCTACCTGGTTTCTGTGTGCTTTCGCCGTATGCGCGGTGAGATTGCGCGTGCCGGATACGAAAACGAGATGGCCTCCGTGCGTGCTGAACTGGCGCGGATCGACAAACCGCACTGGCGGGAATTTCTGGCTGCCTGGCAGTAGCGTGGCCGTTCGCCGGCCCCTTCTTCTCGCGATCGGCAGGCCTGCTCAGAGATCAGGCAAGGTCAAGGACAAGCCACGAAATGATTTCTCGCCTGGCCTGGTGTCATTGCACTGGTTGCCGTCGTCGCTGAGTACATAGATCTCGTTTTTCCCGGCGGCCGCGAAGAGCGCCTCCGGGTGCATGTCAGAGAAGTCGATCTTCTTGACCCGTTGCGGAGAATCGGCCGTCTTGCCCGACCAAGTATAGAGGGCGAAACCCTTGCCGCTCTTCTTGTCGCCCCAGGGTCCGGCGATGATCGCGAAACGGGAATTGACGAAATCGATGCTGCGAATCCCGCGCTCGCCAAGATCGAGCGCAATCAGATCGCCAAAAACCGGCTTGGCTGACTGGTCGATCACTGCCGCAGGATTCCTCAGTGGCAGCAACAGGGCTTCCTTGCGCACGGACAAGGGATTGCGGAAGCCGATCAGGAGTTGCCCATCAGGGGTCGCGGCGAGGCCTTCGATGTTCAGGCCGCCCGGCATTTCGGGATCAATCGTCTGCTTGCTGGCCAAGCCGAGGACTGCGAACCTCGGCTCAGCGGCGATGTGCTCGACAAGCAGGGTGTAGGGCGGCGTGGCCGCGCTGACCGTTGGTGAGGCAGCACCCGCGAGCATGTCGGTGGCAAATATCTGCCGTCGCTGCACCTTGATTTCACCGTCCTGGTTGCGGGCGTGCGAGGAAATCCAGTAAATCCGGTTGCCGATGCGCGCGGCACCCTCGATGTCCGATTTCGTGGCCTTAACCTTTGCCTTGGGCAGGCACTCGCCACTGTTTTCGAGCAACTCGACACAGGCTACGGCTTCGGGTTTGCCGCGTTGGTAGATGGTCAGGACATGACGATCGTCGTCAGCGACGACGAAGTGCCTTGCGCCGAGCGCAACGGCAGCGGAAGCATCGCAGAGGCCAAGGTAGCGCGTCGCTTCTGCATGGACGGGTGCAGTCATCAGAAGCGTATTCAGAAACAGGGCGGCGACACACATCGGACAGTTGTTGTTCATGAGCAGTGATCTCCTGGCAGGCACGGGGTAAAGTATAGTCTTGTGACGGGTTCAAACCGCAAGTGACAGGGTGCATTCCGCAGAACCCAGATCATAGCGATGTTCAAATCACCTTCAATCGATCAGAATCATGTCTTCACGGCTTTGATCATTCGATCAGGCGATATTCGCGCCATTACCGTTGGGAGGAATTGCATGCAGTTGCATCGTTGGGTTCTGCGGGCGGCAACGACTGTGCTCCTGGGCCTTGTCGTACCGGCGCAGGCGGCGGGGACGCTAGACAAGATCAAGGCCTCAAAAACCATTGCACTCGGTTACCGCGAGAGCTCGGTACCCTTCTCTTATACTGGCGATGACAATCAGCCCTGGGGTTATTCGGTCGACCTATGTACCAGGGTGGCGGCGGCAATTGTCAAGCAACTGGACCTTGACGAGCTGCAGCTGCAGTGGGTGCCGGTGACACCGGAAACGCGGATCGCCAAATTGAAATCGGGTGCGATCGACCTCGAATGTGGTTCAACCACCAGTACGCTGGCACGCATGGAAGAAGTCGATTTCAGCCTGCTGACCTACATTGACGGTGGCGCGTATCTGTCGCGCAGGGCCGCCGGAATCCGGCGCTTCGAAGACCTGGCCGACAAGCGGATTGCCGTTGCCACCGGAACGACCAGCGAGAGGACGATTGCCGCGGCACTGCTGCAGTACAAGGTTGCTGCCGAGTTGGTCAAGGTCAGCGATCACTCGCAGGGGATAGCGGCGATGCTGCAGGGAAAGGTCGAGGCCTATGCCTCCGATCGATCGTTGCTGATCGGGCTTGTCCTCGATTCAGGCAGCCAGAATGACTGGTCGATCGGTCCCGAGACCTTTTCCTACGAGCCCTATGCCTTGATGATGCGCCGCAATGATGCGGCCTTCCGCTTGGCGGTGAACCGCGAACTCGCTCGCCTCAGCCGCAGCCGCGAGATGCACGCGATCCATGATCGCTGGTTCGGAATGCTCGGCAAACCGGGGCTGCGGCTGGAGAGCCTGTACTTCCTGAACGGTTTGCCGGAGTAGCCGGATCAGGCTGCGATCGCGTTCAGCGCGGGTCGGTCTGCTTCTCCTCGTCGGCCACGACTTCGCGGTAGACGTGCCAGCTCGCATGCCCCACCAGGGGCATGGTCACAATCAGCCCGAGAAACAGCGTCGCAAAACCGATCGCGGCGAGGATCGCGATGCAGGCAGCCCAGAGCAGCATCGGGCCGGGGTTGCGGGCGCAGGCGAAGAGGCTGGCCAGCGCCGCCGTGATCGCATCGGTCTTGCGGTCGAGCATCATGGGCAGGGCGATGACGCTCATCGCGAAGACGAAGCAGGCGCAGAACCCGCCGACGGCAAAGTAGGCGAAAGCAAAGTCGAGTTGCTCGAATGTCAGGACAGTTCGCACGACATCAGCGAAGCTGGGCAATCCGCCAGCGAAGAATAGCGCAAAGATAATGATTGACGCGCGTGCCCAGATCAGCAGGATCACCGCCAACAGCGCGGCAAACAGCCCGATATTCGCAAGATTCGAGCGCCAAGCGACAAGGGTCGGGGCCAATCGGGGTAGTTTGCCGGTTTCGATACGCCGACTCAGATCGTAGAGCCCGAATGTCAGAAAAGGGCCAAACAGCAGGAAGCCGGTCGTCAGCCCTGCGAGAAGTGCGATGGCATGAGAAAAAACCACTTGCAGCAACCAGCCGCCGAAGGCAAAACAGACGCCATAGAACAGGCTGGCAAACCCACTCTGACGGTAGTCATGCCAGCCTGCCTGCACCCAGCCAAGAACGGCACTGGCCTGGATTTGACGGATGGTCGGGAAGCGGCTCGCGGCCGGGTCTGGTGTGCTGCTCATCGGCAGGCTTTGCCATTCTTGGCCGAGTACCGGTATATCGGCGCGACCACGATGCGGATAGCCAGAGAGAACTTGCCGATGGATCCCGGAGAAAAATATGGGTTCATGATTGCTCCTCCTTGCTGGTGTGCAATGCAGGTGAACAGTTCTTTGCGTTCATCGCTGCCCAGATTGCCGATCCACTGTTGATGTGGAAGTCGCGTCAGCGACTCACGAATCACCCCTCCCTCTCACAGAGGATGGGGAAACGGTCATGACTTGCATGATCGGGAGGGCTGGAAAAGTCATGGCCGTTGGAGAATCACTCGATTTCCTGAGCATCCTCAAGCCCTGTTTGCTCTGAATGCTTCCGGTTCGATCCATAGCTGCGCGCAACCGGATACTTGATTGCATTTTTCACGAGTTTGGCGCTCACAGCTTCTTCAAGGTCGATTCCGGCATTTTCGGCAATCAACAACAGGTAAATCAGGACGTCGGCACATTCGTCGCGCAGGGCTTCCTGCGCGCTGGCGCTGTCTGCAATTGCAGCCATTTCGGCGTCACTCTTCCACTGCGTCAATTCGAGCAACTCGCTGGCTTCAAGATTCAGCGAGACGATCAAGTTGCGCAAACTGTGGAACTGCGCCCAGTTGCGTTGATCGCGAAATTCGAGGATTGCCGCGGTCAGCGTCGACAGACTCATGGCTGCAGGTGAAGAAGCGCGGTTTTGCATCCTCCAACAGGTACATGCGGGTTGTCCGAGTGCCTGCGAGCGACTCTCTGTAACAGAGGTAACGGATTCACACCTGTGAAGAGGTTCTCTGTGGAGCGGCGCATGAGGGTTGCTTGCGGGTTTTGCGAAGCGGCTATTCTAGAAGGAAAACAAATAGGGAAGGAAAAGAAATCCAAGGCCACCCTAATAGCCCTTAACAAAATCTGTTTCCGTAACAGGATGCGGACAGCAGCCTGTCAACTTCTCCGCCATCCTCACCTTTTCAGGCTCCTCCTTAGATTGGAACGTACTCCTGTGAAAAAAGCCGCGGACTGGCCCGCGGCTGAAAGTTCGCAGCGACTGCTGATGACTCGCTTAGAGCATGTCCTTGACAGCATCCGCTTCGTCGGTCAGTTCCTTGAGAGTCTTGTTCATCTTCTCGCGCGAGTACTCGTCGATTTCGATTCCCTGGATGATCTTGAACGAACCGTCTTTGCATTCGCACGGGAAACCGAAAACGATACCGGTCGGGATGTCATAGGAGCCATCGGAGGGGACGCCCATGGTCACCCATTCGTCAGAACCGAGAACCCAGTCGCGCATGTGGTCGATGGCGGCATTGGCTGCCGAGGCGGCAGAGGAGAGGCCGCGCGCATCGATGATCGCGGCGCCGCGCTTGCCGACGGTCGGCAGGAACGCATCATTGTTCCACACCGGATCATTGATCAGGGCCTTGACGTTGTCGCCGCCAGAGGTGCAATTGCGGTAATCGGCGTACATCGTTGGCGAATGATTGCCCCACACCACGAGCTGTTTGAAGCTTGCGACCGGCCGGCCGGTTTTTGCGGCGAGTTGCGAAAGTGCACGGTTGTGATCGAGGCGCAGCATGCCATGATAGTTGTCCGGATTGGTGCGGCCGACTTTTCTGGCGGCAGCGCCTGCGATCAGGGCATTGGTATTGCAGGGGTTGCCAACGACGAGAACGCGGACGTCCTCGCTGGCATTCTCGGCAATGGCCTTGCCCTGCACCGTAAAGATCGCACCATTGGCGGTCAGCAGGTCGGCGCGCTCCATTCCCGGACCACGTGGACGTGCGCCAACCAGCAGGCAGACATCCGCATCCTTGAAAGCAAGGTTCGGGTCATCGGTGGCGAACATGCCGGCGAGTAGCGGGAAGGCACAGTCTTCGAGTTCCATCATCACGCCCTGGCAGGCCTTTTGAGCTTGCGGCAGGTCGAGTAGCTGGAGGATGACCGGTTGATCCTTGCCGAGCATTTCGCCGGAGGCAATCCGGAAAAGCAGGCTGTAACCAATTTGACCGGCGGCGCCGGTGACCGCGACGCGCATGGGGACTTTGG
>WBZL01000242.1_pt3 | contig 15379 bp, 13 predicted proteins | sample 5204291 | NCBI WGS metagenome assembly WBZL01 (sample SAMN12344345, study PRJNA552823) | activated sludge metagenome | biome: Activated sludge suspended growth; feature: Nitrification reactor; material: Wastewater; isolation source: activated sludge from nitrification reactor of wastewater...
CATCCTCTCCCTTTCCGACGCCGGAACGCTGAGCCATTCCCGGAAAAAACTGGATGAAGTCTACCACTTTGAACACATCATCGGCGAGGACCCGGAATTCCTCAAGGTCCTGGAAACGGTCGGCCGGGTAGCCCCCACCGATGCCTCCGTGCTCATCCTGGGGGAAAGCGGAACCGGCAAGGAACTCATCGCGGAGGCGATCCATCAGAACAGCAGCCGCCGCCAGAACCCGTTTGTCAAGGTTAACCTCGGGGGCATTTCCGGGAGTCTGTTCGAAAGCGAATTGTTCGGGCATAAAAAAGGCGCGTTCACCGATGCGCGGCACGACCGCAAAGGCCGTTTCGAGCTGTCCGATACCGGCACCATTTTCCTGGATGAGATCGGAGAACTGGAACTGTCCAGTCAGGTCAAACTGCTGCGGGTTTTGCAGGACCGGAGCTTCGAAATGCTGGGCAGCAGCTTCAGCCGCCGGGTGGACGTCCGGGTGATCAGCGCAACCAACCGCGACCTGTCGGAAGAAGTAGCCGCGGGAAATTTCAGGGAGGACCTGTTTTACCGGATCAACCTCATTACGGTCCGGGTGCCCTCCTTGCGGGAGCGACCTGCCGACATTCCCAAACTGGCTGATTTTTACGTTCAAAACCTCAAACGCCTGTACCGGCGGCCCGGTGTGCACCTGAGCAAGTCCGCGACAGAGTGGCTGCAGCATTATCCCTTTCCCGGCAATGTGCGGCAATTGAAAAACCTGGTAGAACGCACCGTGCTGCTCACCCAAAAAGACCAGCTGCAAGCCGAGGATTTCCGGGATCACCTCGACCCCGCGGGCAGCAAGGTCCATAAAGCCGCCTTTCCGGAAGTGGGCTCCATTTCTCTGGAAGATATGGAAAAGGAAATGATCGTGAAAGCCATGGATTTCCATGGCAATAATATCGGCAAGGTGGCTGTTGCACTGGGGATCACCAGGAGCTCGCTATACAGACGGCTGGACAAATACCGCATTCCGCATGACTAAATTGAAGTTGAGGAGCCGATACATTCTGCTGATCGCCTCGCTGCACCTGGTCGTGTTGGTGCTGACCTTCTTCATCTTCGATGAAAACAAGCTGCTATTCATCGGATCTGAAGCCGTTCTCCTGGTTTCCGCCTACTTTTTTTTCCGATTGTACAAAGCCCTCGTGGCGCCGGTTCAGCTCATTTCCAAAGGCGTAAATGCCATCATGGACCGGGATTTTCAGGTCAAGTTCCAGGAAATCGGTCAGCCTGAAATGGACCACCTGATCCAGGTTTACAACCGGATGATCGATGAATTGCGACAGGAACGGACGCAAACCGTCGAAAAGAACCTGCTGCTCGAAAAGCTCATTCGGTCCTCCCCCACGGGCATCATCCAGCTGGACCTGGAAGGGCGGATCTCCTCCTGCAACCCCAGGGCGGTGGCTATGTTAAAAATGAATGAAAAAGACCTGATCGGGAAGTCTCCGGATGAATGGGAGGCGCCCCTGCTGAAAGCTTTGTCCAAACTGGAAAAAGACGCCTCCTGCACCATTCGTATCAACGGCATTGAAACCTACAAATGCCATAAATCTCATTTTATCGACCGCGGATTTCCGAACTACTACCTCCAGATCGAGGAGTTGACGGCTGAAAAACTGGAAATAGAGAAAAAGGCCTACGGGAACGTCATCCGCATGATGGCCCATGAAGTCAACAATTCAATCGGTCCGGTGAATTCGATCCTGGACTCGCTCGGCGTTTACGGCCGGGAATTGCCGGAAGAAATCCGGAAAGAATTCAGCGACGCCATCCAGATCGCCCGCGAACGCAACCTGAAGCTGAACCAGTTTATGGTCAATTTCGCCGATGTGGTGCGGTTGCCCGCGCCGCTCCCCGAATGGACGGATTTGCCGGAAATGATCCGGCGGGTCGCCCGGTTTATGTCGTTTGAAACGGGCGGAAAAGAGATCCGTTTTCAATTGGACCTGCCGGAGGACCCCATCCGGGTAAGCCTGGATGTCCGGCAAATGGAACAGGTTCTCATCAATATCCTTAAAAACTCGATCGAGGCCATTGAAAAAACAGGCGATATCCGGATCGGGCTGAAGCGCAATCCGGTCCGTTTAGAGATTATTGATACGGGGCCGGGCATTCCTCCGGATAAGGAACAAGAGGTATTTGCCTATTTTTTCAGCACCAAAAGCGGCGGGCAGGGTGTGGGATTGATCCTGGTCAGGGAGATCCTGATCAACCACGGATTCGGTTTTTCGCTGAGTACGAACGGGGAGAGCGGGGCCGTTTTCCGGATCGAGTTCGAACGCGCGGGCCGTTAACCCAGGTACCCGCCGACCCTGCTGTAGACCATTCCGGGTTTCCACGCTTTCATTTCACCAAACCGCATCATATAGGCCGGGCGCAGGACGGTCCATTCCCGTTCGGTCAGGCGACCGGCCAGTTCGGCGTGTTCTTCCGGGATCACGATCACCGGTTTTCCAGCACCCTCCCGCAGTTGCAGGAGTGACATGCCGGCCGCAGCGGTTTGCGCAATGACCAGCCCTTCGCCCAGATCGGGCAGGTAGAAGCCTTCAACGCGCCTGTTGTCCCGGGTGTATACCCAGGCATTGTACAGAAACCGGATCAGTACCCGGCTTCGATCCTCGCCCATGGCCGCAAGGTCCATCTGGAGGATTTCGGATAAAAAAGCCGGATCGAACCGGCGGATGTTCGGATCGGGTCGGGTGGGGGCCGGGAACGAGCCTTCCGGCCTTTTGAAAAACAGATAGCGCCCGCATTCCTGAAAACCCAGTTTTCTGTAGATAATTTCGCCGGCCGGGGTGGCCAATAAAAAAAGGTTCTTACCTTTGGATATCCCTTTTTGCATCAGGTGTTCGGTGATCATTTTGCCGACGCCGCGTCCCCTCGCAGCTTCCCTTACGACAATATTCCCCAGCCAGGCCGAATTTTCAAGGATCATGAGTTCACCGACACCTATCAGTTGTGATTCGTCAGTCACTTTGATCGCATAAAAGTAATCCTGGTCCAGGTGTCTGCGGAATACCTGGGAAATATCCCCCCAATCCGGCGGATTGATTTCAGGGATCAGGTCAAGGTCCTTTGCCTCGAGCGGGGATATCTGCATGGTTGATTTTTTGCAAAGGTAGGCCCTCCGCAAAGGCGACAGAAAAAAATTATCAGTAATACCCAACACTATGCGACACATCATCTATTTGTTCATCGGCCTGATCCCGTTTGCAGCGCTTTGCTTCCGTTGTGCGCCGCCTACGACCCGGGCCGAGCTGCGCTGGTCGGCCGATCCCGCTGTGATCCTTCCCCGGCCGATGGGCGCGCTGGACCTGAACGCGATCGGGATTGCCGACAGCGCAATTCAGCTGCAGGGCAAACTGCTGGGTTCCGTCCGCAAGACGATCCTCAATTTGTACGGCGACCCGTTCCCTCCCGGATCCAGGTATACCGTCCGGGTGACGCTGGAGCCGTATAAATTCCGCGCCGATCTGCCGTTTGGGGTCGGTTTTGAGCCGGGCGGCATCACCCTCCTCGACAGCCTGATCAAAGGGCCGTTACCCATTCTGGAAGGAGACCGGGCTACGTTTACCGTCCGGTTCAACCGCCAATTGTCCAGCGGATTGTACAAGATGAGTTTCCTGATCGATTCGACTGGCCGCTACATCGATGATGTCCATAAGGCTGACAACCTGTACGAGGATTTCCTGTTCGTTTCCGGCAGGCAGCCGTTCAATGTGCAGTGGCTCACACCGGATACCATGACCATCCGGGCGGCCAACCCGCCGCCGGTGGCCTTTTCTTTAAGGGTCTCCTCGGCAACACCCGACGGACCCGGGGTCATTTATGCCGATATGGAAGTGAAAGCTCCGCAGGGTTCTACGGCTACCTCCGCGCCGGTACGGGGCATGCGGTTCCCGGAATTGCCCGCAGAGGTCGATATTGCGGTTCAGCCGTCGTCAGCGCCGGCGGGGTCGGTGGAAGAGATGACCATATTGCTTCGGTTCTATGCCGCTGATGGCGGCGCGTTCCAGGAAAAACGAGCACGGGTGCGGATATTGCACGGGGGGTAGTTTTTATCAGACTGCCGGACAAAATGGGCAGAGTAGGAGACTAAGAGAGCGGGAGAGTGGGTGAAGGTATTGCTCAATCGCTCCCGCCGGCACTTAATCATCCGACCTGTTAAATTTTGCCAGTAGCATGGGGTTTTACTTTTGAGGGGATGGGCCGGATTGGGAAAAAAATTGTATATTGAGCTGAATACCATCTTTTTATCATTTAAAACCCAAAACCATGAAACCCATTGTCAAACATCTCCTATGGTTTATTCCCTTGATTTTGCTCTTTTTCGGATGCCCGAAACCGCCCGTTGAAGTCGACCTTGCATGGTCTTCAACGGCGCCGGCGATCTTACCCGGTGTCGTCGACACCATGGAAATCGAAGACCTCGGAATTGCGGATACGGTTTACGTCCTGCGGGGCAATACACTGCAATCGGTCAGCAAACAAATCCGGAATTTCTCAGCCAACGGATTGCCCGCAGGTTCCGCCTGCAAGGTCCGCGTGGTGATCGAACAGTACGCCTTCCAGGCCGTATTGACGGGCAGTATCGGATACGTTCCAACGGGCAATACAGTAGTGGATACGCTTTTGCCGGGGCCTTCGCCGGTAGCCGCCCGGGATTCGGCCCTGTTTACGGCCAACCTCAACCAGGTCCTCCCCTGCGGGCTGTACAAGCTCACGATGAAGATCGATTCGACGGGCCGGAATTTTACGGACGTCAACCTGACGAACAACCTGTACGAAGATTTTATTTTTGCGCCCAGCGATTTGTTCTTTAACGTCCAGGTCGCAACGCCCGATCCCGCTCAGATCACGGAATCTGCCCCGCCGCCGATCACCCATACCTTTAACGTCACTGCAGGCAGCCCGACCGTTACCGGCGCTTTATATGCCACCCTGAAAGTACAGGCTACGCACGGGTCTACGGCGACTTCCGCGCCGGCGCCCCCGGTGAGGCTGACGCCGCTGCCCGCCGCGATCAACGTCACGGTCGCGCCGTCAGCGCCTCCTGTCGATGTAGTGGAGGATATGCTCCTGAAGGTCACCTTGTTTTCGGACGACGGCTGCATTTTGCGGCAGCAGACGGCCCGGGTGCGGATCTTGCACGATATCTAAAAAAAAAGCCCGTCCGAGAGCTGCCTCAAGAACGGCAGACTTTCGGACGGGCCTCCTATGTCAGCAGGTTTTATGCCGTCAGGCAACCATCACATCGTATTCCCGGCGCTGGGCTTCCGGCAGTTTCGGGCAGGTGATGATGAGTACGCCGTTGACCTGTTTGGCGCTGATGTTCTCCACATCAACGCTGTCGTTGAGGACAAAGGATTTCTCAAATGCCTTGACGGGGTATTCCTGGTGGATGAAATTGGGGTTGAACCCCTCCTCCACGGTGCGTTTCCCGCTGACGTACAGGACGTCTCTGACCACAGAAACGGTGACGTTTTCCTTATCGAATCCCAGTGCGTACAGGTATATCTCATAGGAAGTGTCCGTTTCCTCGATGTTGACGGGAATGTTGTGCTTCGGCCTTCTGGGGCCGAAAGAAGCGAAGTTTCCGAATTTTCCGGGATGCCAATGCCTCCCGTATGCACGGCCGTAGTCTCTTGCACGGCCTGCAGCACAGTGTCCAAACATGTTGAAAAACTTATTTAAGGTGAACGATAATTAAGACTTGCAATCCTGGTGTTGCGCTAAACAAACTCGCTCTCGCGGCGTTGATTTCTCCAATGGCGGCAGGGCATGGACAGCCTTTCCAGGAAAAGCTCGTATTCTGCATCGCTCATATGCCGGACTTTATCGGCAAAAGCGGCGACTCCGTGGCGGCGAAACCTGCGGAATCCCCAGAAGCGAAAAGCGAGAAACCCGATGGCAACAGCCAGCAGCAATGGAGGGGCAAAAAAGATCAATGCGCCGAAAAACAAGGCGGCGCCGAAAAATGGAAAACGAGGTCGATGATACATGGTGATCTCCGTTTGATGAATGAATGCTTTCTTTATAAGGGAAGACGGAGCACCGGAGAAATTACTTTAAACGGAAGTGATTTTTTTGAAAAAAATTATTTTTCGCATCGCTTACGCCAGGCTTCCTTGAATCTTTGGCGCTCTTCATCGCTCATATTCATCCATTTTTCCCGGAAAAAAGGCGACTTCCTGCCGTGCATCGGGTTGGCGCCGGGCGGCCGCATGCGGAAACCGCCGAACAGCAACCGCGACAGCAACAACAACCCCATGGCCTGGCCGTAGTTGAGGGCAGACACCCCGACGACGACGGGTTGAAGCGCATAATTCCAGAGGAACATCACCGCGCCGGAAGCCAGGAGGAACAGGCCGATGATGAGCGGGAACAGGAAGGGCCGGTAGTTGTTGTATCTTTTCATCTTATTCGATGTCGTTTAATTCGTCGTATAAAAATTGGAGCCTTGTGCGCAGGCGTTGTACGGCATATCGCTTCCGGCTGATAACGGTTTTGATGTTTTCGCCGGTCTTATCGGCGATTTCCTGGAGCGTCATGTCCTCGAGTTCGTTCCACACGAAGACGTTGCGCTGTTCTTCGGGCATTTCCTCGAGGGCGCGCATCAGTTCATCCCAAAAGAGCTCGTTGAAAAAGGCGGCGTCCGGGTCGCTTTCTTCGGGCAGCAACCACTCGCGGAGGTAGAGCCCGTCCTCGTTGTCGCCATCCGAAAAATCTTCCGGCTGTTCCGGTCTTTTGCGCCGGTAGTTATCCGTGATCCGGTTGCGGGCCACCTGATATAGCCAGGCGCTCATGTTCTCGATCTGTTCCAGGTCGGTCAGCCTGCTGAGTTGGTACCATACTTCCTGGACGATGTCTTCGGCGTCTTCTTCCGACCGGACCCTGCCGCGCACAAAACCAAAGAGCCGCTTGCCATACTGCTGTATGGTCCTGATGAGCCCGGGTTTTGTTTCGTCGGCCATGCAGAGCGGCTTATTTCAGGCTGTTATAAATTTTCAATCCCAGCTCATAGAAATCCATGATCTCCTCTACCGGTAAGCGCTTGCTGTCCCTGTAAATCAGCAGATGGTTATCCAGCGATTCGACCCGGAGGTTTTTGCCGTTTTTCAGCAACCGGGTGAAATCGTAATTCATCCTGGGTTTTAATTGCGCGGCTTCTTCGGTCTTGACGATATAGCGTTCATAAAACGCCGGATCCTTGATGAGTTCAGGCGTTTTGTTTTTCCTGAAATAAGCTGCGATCTTGTGAAAAAAGGTGCGGGGATAAACCTTGAAAGCGGGCAGTTCCTGGCTGTTGGAAGAAAGCAGAAATACGGTCTGGATAATGGTGGCGTTGGAATTCCCTGTATGGACGGTATATTTATAGTCAAACACGCGGACCTTGCCGGGAATTTCCCGGACCTCCTTTTCCAGCATGTTGAAAATCTTCCCGGATTTGTGTTTGAAAAGCGAAAAAGCCTTCATGGCCTTTGCAAGTCCCGTCTCATCCTTCGGCACAAAGGCGAATTGGTGGACCAAAGCGATTTTTCCCATCGCTTCCCTCCTGATTGCCGCTCCTTTGAAAATATTAAACATAGCTATTCTTGCTGGATAAATGCGCGGACATTGGCCAACCACTCCTTTTTGTAATGGTTCAGGTAGTTCTCATGGCCGGCCTCCGGGTAGGTTACCAGTTTCTTTTTCCCCGGAAGATTGGCAAAAATGGCGTCGATCTCCCACCGGCTTACCCGTTCGTCCTTTTCACCGTAGAGCAGCAGCGTCGGCACATATACGTCCTTGGCGTATTCCGTCGGTTTGTGGGAAAAGGCCCAGAATCCGTTTTGCACGCTGCCCCAGAACAGCATCATCCCGACAAAGGGGACGGTCGGGAAATGTTTGGCCTCAAACCGGATGGCAGTCGTTTGGTACAAGGAGGCGAAGGGGCATTCGATCATGATCCCGGCCGGCTCGATGCAATAATCGTGGATGGCTTTGAGGATGGCTACCGACCCCATGGAGGTGCCGTAGAAGTAAATGTTCTTGACCCCGTTCAGGGTGAGGTAATCGTAAGCGGCCTTTACGTCTTCCGCCTCCTTGAACCCCACTGTCGTCTGATTGCCCTGCGAGCCGCCGCAACCCATGAAATCGACCAGCAGCGTATTGTAGCCCATGCGCAGGAACTCTTCCGATTTGTCGAGCATGAAGGATTTCTGACCGCCGTACCCGTGAAAAAAGACAACCGTGCCTTTGGGGTTGGGGATCTTGATGCTCCAGCATTCCAGTTTCTTGTGGCTGTACAGTTTGACGGTTGCAAATGCGCGCCCCGGCCACAGGTTGTTCATCGGCCTGGGGTTGTCGATACCCAGGAACAGCATTTTCACGATCTGCGGAATGGAGAGTTCGTCGACATCCGGGCGGGTTCCCTGGCCGGAAGAAAAATGGGTGAACCGGTATGCGTGGCAGAAAGCGACGAAATTCATCAGCAGGAAGATCACCGCCAGGGACCAGAACAACCGTTTGAACCACCTTTTGCCGGGCAATCTGAAACCCATGATCTTTTTATTATGAACCGGTCTGTCATTGGTTTGAATGGGGCCCAGCATATCGGTTTTATCGCCTTGCCGATATCCAATCCCGTCCGTCTGCGAAGTGAGCAGCCGCCCGCTTTTGCGCAGGTGAAGGGCGTTGTAAATATCGGTGACGATTCTCATAAAATTAACCCGCTAAGGGGCAACATGTTACGATTTTCAGGTATAACGGCAATCGGCCCGTAAAGGTACGGTTTTCAAATTTTCTACAGACGTCTACGAATACTCAAAAACCGGCTACAGCTGATAAAGTTGCATTTACAACGCGTTGTCGCCCCCCGATCTTGCAGAAAAATTCGATAACACCTTAAAATGTGCTGCAAGATGAAAAAATCAGTAATCCCAATTCTCCCGCTGCTGTTGCTGCTCGCGTTGCCGGCAGGGAACGGCCTCTGGGGACAAATCGAAAACGACAGGTCCTCGTCCCCTTATTTCCAGGTCAACTGCGCGGACGAAAAAACGGGGCAATTGCCTTTGATGGCCACCTCCGCCCGGGTCAATATCGCGGGCGTCATCGCGGATGTGCAGGTGACCCAGCGCTACAGAAATGCCGGAGAAAAACCCATTGAGGCGATTTACGTGTTTCCTGCGTCGACACGTGCAGCCGTTTACGGCATGAAAATGACGATCGGATCCCGGGTGGTCACCGCAAAGATCGAAGAAAAGGAAAAAGCGCGCCATCAATACGAGCAGGCGTTGGAGGACGGCCGGCGGGCCTCGCTGCTGGAACAGGATCGCCCCAATGTGTTCCGGATGAACGTCGGCAACATCCTCCCCGGCGATACAATCGAAGTATTGCTGCAATACACGGAATACCTCGTACCGGAATCCGGGGTTTACCGTTTCGTTTACCCCGCGGTGGTCGGCCCCCGGTATACCGGCGGAAAAACCGCGGATGGGCAAGGCGACCGGGCCTATACGGCCGTCCCGTACCAGCATCAGGGAGAGGCGCCGTCCTATGATTTCAATCTGCAGGTGAGCCTGTCGGGCGGCATGCCGTTGAGCGATATCCGGTCTTCCAGCCACAACATATCCGTCGACAATCCCGGTAACGGTACCGCCGAAATCAGCCTCGATCCCGCGGAGCGCAAGGGCGGAAACCGGGATTTCATCCTGGATTACCGCATGGCCGGCAATCAGATACAGGCCGGCATGCTCACGTTTGACGACGGTAAAGAAAAATTCTTCCTCTTCATGGCCCAGCCGCCGAAATCGGTGGGCAAAACCGATATCCCGCCCCGCGAATACATTTTTGTAGTGGACGTTTCAGGTTCGATGACCGGCTTCCCGCTGGAGGTATCCAAAACGCTGCTCCGCGATCTCGTTGCCGGGCTCACCCCCAGCGACCGGTTCAACATACTGCTCTTTGCGGGCGGCAATACCCTGATGTCGGAAAACTCCTTGCCCGCCACCCCGGAAAATGTCGAAGCCGCTTTCAAGGTACTGGACAACGAGAACGGCGGCGGCGGAACGGAACTGCTGCCTGCCCTGAAACGGGCATTGGCCCTGCCCCGCAACGACGAAGGCCTGTCCAGGTCGGTCGTGCTCATTACAGACGGTTATATTTCGGTGGAAGCGGAAGCGTTTGACCTCGTCCGGAAAAACCTCGATCAATCCAATCTCTTTGCATTCGGTATCGGAAGCAGTGTCAACCGGTTCCTGATCGAAGGACTCGCGCGGGCCGGCAGGAGCGAACCGTTCATTGTGACCGATCAGACGGAAGCCCCGCCGATTGCCAAAAAATTCCGCCAATACATCGGTTCACCGGTCTTGACCCAGGTGAAGGTCGATTTCGGTCAGATGCAGGTTTATGACCAGGAACCGCTGTCCGTCCCGGATGTCCTGGCGGAACGCCCGGTCGTCATTTTCGGAAAATACAAAGGCAACCCGGACGGCACCGTCAAGCTTACCGGTTTTACCGGCGCGAATAAAAAGTACAGCTATAAGTTCAAACTCAAGGATGCCGTTTCCGGTGATCAGAACGCGGCGCTGAGGTATTTGTGGGCCCGCGACAGGATCAAAACCCTGGACGACTACAACCAGTCGGACTATGATATCCAGCGCATCGCCGAGGTGACCCGCCTGGGGTTGCAGTACAACCTGCTTACGGCGTATACCTCCTTTGTTGCCGTCGATGAAGAAATCGCTGTGAAGGATGGAGAAAAAGCCGTTCCCGTCAAACAGCCGCTGCCGATGCCGGATGGGGTTTCCGACTATGCGGTGGGATTTTCACCCGGATTCAGCGGCGTGGCCTTTGCAGGAGCATCCCGTCATTTATTCAAAGGGCTTTTTAATTTTTCCAACATGAAACCCGTTCATCGTATTTCCCTCATCATCGGTTTGATCGCTCTTGTGCTGATCATCGGCCTTCTGGTCAGGAACAGCCGCTCAAAAAACCAAAACAATCCAGCAGTTGCAATGCCCGGAGCGACGGCCGACCGCCCACAGATAACCTTTGTGCTGGGCGAAGACGAAACCGCGGAGAACCCATACTACCGCAACGCCATGGCTTATTGCCGGCAAAATGAAGGGCAGATGGGCGGGCAGATTGTCCAATCCTGCCGTTCGTTGCTGGAGGTCCGCGATTACCTGGAAAAAAACGCGCCCTCCGGCAGGCCGTGGGGCAAGGTGAGCCTGATCGTTCACGGCAATGAGTGGACGGGACTGGCCATACCGGTCGCCCCCGGCGGTCCGCGCGCCACGGAAATGGAGATCAACCAAGCCATGCAGTCCAAAACATTCCCCGAGTTATCCGACCGGATTGTGGACCGGCATTCCGAGGTGGTTGTATACGCCTGCGGGCTGGGCCGCAACACGGCCATTCTGCACAGCCTCGCCCGTTTATTGGGCGGGGCTGACGCCCAGCGGCCGGTGATCCGCGCAAGCAAATATTTCAACCTGTACGAACCGGTGGCCTCCGATCCGTCGACCATCCGGCAATCCAGCGCAGATTACTGGTATGTCTACTACCCTTCCGGGAAACGCCCCGGGAAAGAAGAATTGCTGGCGCGGTTTGAAAATCAATTCCCGGATGAGGACCTGGACTGGGGAGATGTCTTGTTGCGATTCAACCCCCGCTGGCCCGGCGATACCTACTGCTACCGGGTGCCGGTTCCGATCCAATGGACGGTGGTATACCGGCAACCCGCGGATCTGCCCGATCTGAAATCACCAGCAGCACAAAAGACCTGGCTTGGATCACAAACTGAACTGATGGACGTCCTGCATGAAATGGGGGTCGAACCCGGTGAAGTGAACTGGCAATTTCACAGGCGGCAATACCAGGAAGAAGACGGCGCCCAATGGCCGGCGGTGGTTGCAGAGGGAAAAACGACTGCATTTTGCGTACTGAAGCCCCTGGTGACTGCGGAAGAGGATGCGTTGGTCAGCGTATATCCGGAGACAAAATGAACAGCGTGGGTGAATTAGCGCGGAAGAGCGGGTAAAAACGCCGGGGTATGCAACAATTCCCCGGGGTTTCTTAAATTGGCCGGTAAAGAATCTGGTTTGATGCGAATGCTGGTTTTCTTTTCTTTTATTTTGTTTTTGTCGACAGGAGCTGTCCGTGGGCAGTATAACTTTTCCAGGTTTTCCGTTGCGGAGGGCTTACCCCAGTCACAGGTCTTTTGCCTGACCCAGGACAGCCGCGGCTTCCTGTGGATGGGCACGCAGGGTGGCGGCGTTTGCCGGTTCGACGGCGCCCGGTTTGAAACCTTCACGACGGAGGAAGGGCTTTCGTCCAATTTTGTGAACGCCGTTTTCGAAGACTCCGACCACCGGATCTGGGTCGGCACCAACCAGGGATTATGCCGTTTTGACGGACAGCGGTTCAGGTCGATACCATTGAATCAAAATCTGCCGGTGTATGCCGTCTTCGAAGAGCGCAAAGGCCGGTTGCTGATCGGTACCCAACAAGGGATTTGCGTATTGGACCCGGTCACGGACAAATTTAAAAAGCTCGAACTCGGCGATTATGAGTTTGCGGCAGTCTATACCTTTTTTCCCACCGAAAAGGGCCTCTGGGCCGGCAGCGCCCGCGGAGCATATATCCTGGGGGACTCCTTGCCCGCGCTGGCCGATAAGAACGGCGTATTCCTATGGGATATCAGGGCATTTGCCCGGGATAACCGGGGGCGGTTGTGGGTGGCTTCTTACGGCAGGGGCGTTTTCCTGGTGGATGAAAATACCCTGACGGTTTCGGATACCCTGAACAGTCCGCTGGTGAACCGGGCGACCTCGCTCTATGCGGATAAAGACGGGCATTTGTGGGTTGGGACCCAGAACTACGGGCTGGTCCGGTACGATCCCGACGGAGAGATGGTGCTGATCTCGGAAAAGCAGGGCTTGCCGCACAATCATGTCCGGGCCATTTACGGAGACCGGTCCGGCAATATCTGGATAGCGACCTCCGGCGGCGGGGTTGCGCGTTACCTGGGGCAGCAATTCCAGCATTTTGACCGCATCAACGGGTTGGCCGGCAACCGGATCTACGCCCTTTGCGAAGACCGGGATAGTCGCCTCTGGATGTCCGTTTCCCAAAGCGGGATCGCATTGCTGGATCCTGCCGGGTTTCATAAAATGGACCTCGACAGCGGTTGGATCGATGTCAAGGCCAAAACGATCTGTGAAGACCCCGCCGGCCGCATTTGGGTCGGCACCGAAGGCAAAGGCATCGCTGTTTTCGACTCATCGGGCATGCAGCGGCTGACCGTCGAACAGGGGCTACCCGGCAACTGGATCCAGAAGATCGTCGCGGAGCCCAATGGTTGGGTATGGGCCGCTACCTACGCCGACGGGATCGCTGCCATCCGGCGGGATAGTTCGACGGGGTTGTCCGTCATTAAATACGGATCGGCCGAAGGATTGCCGGATCTCCGGATCAATACCCTGTTGCAGGATCAGATGGGAAGGCTCTGGTTTGCTACGGCTGCCGGGCAGGTGGGCTACCTGAAAGACGGAACGGTCCGGCAGGTGTTCGGTCCGGAAGTGAACCTGCCGGAGGTCCCCATCCGGTGTCTGTACATGGACGAGGAATTCAAATTATGGGTGGGCACGTCAGGAGCGGGTATTTATACGGCCTATACCGGGGAGGACGATCCGTATTTCGCTCCGCTGTACTACGACAAAAAGCTGGCGTCCCAGAATATTTACCTGCTGGTGGGCGACCTGGAAGGCAACCTGTGGGTCGGCACGGAGAACGGCGTTGATCAGGTTGTGCTCAGCCCGGAGCGGAAGATTGCCGATATCCGGCATTTCGGCAAGGAAGAGGGGTTTCTGGGGATTGAAACCTGCCACGATGCGGCCGTTTGCGACAGGAAAGGCAACCTCTGGTTCGGCACCATCAACGGGCTGACAAAGCGGGTCCCGGGGTTCAAGAACAAGGAAAAACCGGCACCCGTTCTTCGCATGGGGGAGGTGTCCTTGTTTTACAAACCGCTTGAGGCCACCCCGTTCGCCGCCTTCGCCGACCCGGACGGCGGGTTGAAACCCGGGCTGGAATTCCCCTGGAACCAGAACCACCTGAGTTTCCGGTTCAGGGCCGTTGAGCTGAGCGACCCCCGTTCGGTTCGGTATCGCTGGAAACTGGAAGGCGCCGAGGCCGACTGGGCGCCCTGGTCGGATCAGACCCAGGTCAATTACGCCAATCTGCCGCCGGGCAGGTACACGTTCATGGTGGAATCCACGACGGATGAAAGCCATATGAGCGAACCCGTCATGGCCGCATTTGTGGTGCTCAAACCGTTTTGGCAGCACTGGTGGTTTCAGGCGGCCGCCGCCGCGCTTGTGTTGTCGGTCATCGGCCTTTGGCTGCGCTTTCGGATCCGGAAGGTGCGGAAGCAGGAAGCCGCCAAGCGGGAAAAGCTGGAATTGGAGAACCACCTGTTGCAGCTGGAGCAAAAAGCCCTGCAACTCCAGATGAACCCGCATTTCATCTTCAATGCGCTGAACAGCATCCAAAGCCTGATCGCTACCCGGGATAATGACACCGCCCGCCAGGAGATCAACGGATTTGCGCGGCTGATGCGCTCGGTGCTCACCAATTCGAGGAAACAAAAGATCAGCCTCAGCGAAGAAATCGAAACCCTGCGGCAATACCTCCGTGTCGAACAATTCTGTCAGCAGAATCCCTTTGCATTCGAGATTGAAACAGAAAGCGAAATTCATCCCGAAGAAGTGGAGATCCCGCCGATGCTCCTGCAGCCGTTCGTTGAAAATGCCGTGATCCACGGCGTTTCCCACCTGAATCACCCGGGCATGATCCACCTGCGCTTCACCTTGAAAGACGACCTGCTTTGCTGCGAAATCCGGGACAACGGCATAGGCCGGGAACGGGCGGCGCTGCTGCGGCAGGAAAAGAAACCGGGCCACCAATCGGCCGCCATGCAAGTGACCAAAGAGCGGCTGGAAGCGATGAGGGCGGGCAAGCCGTATACCCCGCTGGAAATTGAGGATGTCCTGGAACGGGGCGTGATCCAGGGGACGGTGGTGCGGGTGCGCATTCCGGGGGAGGTGGGGTTTTGAAAACTGCATCCCGTAAGCTGCCTGAAAAAAAGGACCAACTATAACACCGAACCTACCTGTTATCCTTTTTTTATCCTGCGAAGTTTGTATTGTCCTAATTTGGTTTTCCCAAAAGACCAATTTTATTGCATTGATCATTCCCATTAAGTTAAGCCCCCAACCAGGTTAAAAAACAGCATAAAAGGAGGATATTCGTGAAAATTCCACTAATCATGAACACCTCCCTTCATGCTTATCTTGAAGCC
>WBZL01003142.1_pt1 | contig 15377 bp, 15 predicted proteins | sample 5204291 | NCBI WGS metagenome assembly WBZL01 (sample SAMN12344345, study PRJNA552823) | activated sludge metagenome | biome: Activated sludge suspended growth; feature: Nitrification reactor; material: Wastewater; isolation source: activated sludge from nitrification reactor of wastewater...
GTCCTCCGCGAGCTGCTGCCCGCCGATCACCTCCGGGTCTTCCTCCGCCAAGAGGCCTCGAAGCGGAACCTCCTGGCCCTGCACCTGGACCAGCTCGACGTCCTGCACTTCGCCACCCACGGCATCGTCGATCCCGACGAGCCCTCGCTTTCGGGCCTGGTGCTCTCCCTGGTGAACGCCGACGGCAAGCCCGTCGATGGCTTTCTTCGCGCCCACGAGATCGAAGCGCTGCCCCTGCACCCGGCGCTCGTCGTGCTGAGCGCCTGCCGCACGGCGGACGGCAAAGAGGTGCGGGGCGAAGGCGTGCTCAGCCTCTCCCGCGCTTTCTTCACTGCCGGCGCGCAGCGGGTGCTCGTCACCCTCTGGCCGGTGGCCGACGAGGCTTCGGCGGAGCTCATCCGGCGCTTCTACCGGGGCCTCGTCTCTGAGGGACTGTCTCCGGCACAGGCTCTCCGCCGAGCCCAGCTCTCCCTGCGCCAGGAGCCCCGCTGGCAGGCTCCCTACTACTGGGCCGGGTTCGTGCTGCAGGGAGATTTCTGAAACCCAACTAAACCTTCCGGCGGGAGCACGGTTTTCCCTCCCAGAAGCCTCGAACAGCCACGGCCCCTTGAAGGCCGGGTCGGTGTCGAGAGAACCAGGGAGGAGACAACGATGGCCGTACGCGCCGCAGCGAAACGTGGCAGCAAGGGCTCCGCCAAGCCAAAGACGAACCTGGACGGTCTCAGCGGAGCAACGGGGGACGGCGGTGCCCCTCCGAAGGTTCTCTCTCGGCGGGTCTTCCGCATCGTTGTCGAGGAGCTGGTGGGCAACGACCGGGAGGACGACGAGTCGGTCGCCGACCCACGGCAGGCACCGCCCACGCCTCCCATCCGTGACGATGGTGCGCCGACGTCGAGCCAGGCCGCCGTCGCGATCACGGTTTCTGTGCCGCCCGCAGCCCGGCCATGAAGTACCAGGACCTGGTCCTCGAGATCTCCTCGATCGCGGGCGGTGGGTACGCGGTCGAAGTCGATACCGCACAGGGCAGGCGGAAGGAGACCGTGAGGCCCAAGCTGCACGGCAGCACCGCCTCCTCGCCCACCAACGATCGCGCTCTCGGCGAGGCCCTCTATCGCAGCCTGTTCGTGGGGGCCGTGGGCAAAGCCTTCGAACGCTCGCTGGCAGCCTTCCAGGCCCTCCAGGCCGAGGACACAGCGAAGGCCCTGCGCTGCAAGCTGGTGTTCGGAGCTCCGGCCCGCCAGGGGCTGCTCGGCAGCCGCCGCAAGCGGCTCGACCTGATCCGCTTCGCCTCTCTGCCCTGGGAGCTGCTCTGTGAAGGCGAGGCGAGCCAGCCCTTTGCCCTCGGCGCCGCCCATTGCCTGGTCCGCACCTTTGACGTCGACCTCGCCGTGCCTGCCGAGCCTGTCAAGGGAACGCTTCGAGTGTTGCTGGTCAGCTGCCAACCGAATGACCTTGCCGAGCTCAACCTGGCCGGCGAGGTCGAGAGCATCAAGACCTGTCTCGAAGGGCAGCACATGGTCGAGGTCGAGGTATTGCTGAACCCGAACCTGACCCGTCTATGCCAGGCGATGCAGGCCAGGGACAGGCCTCCCTTCCACATCCTCCATTTCCTGGGCCATGGTGGCTTCCAGCCGCAAGCCGGTGAAGGCCACCTCTGCTTGGTGGACACCACCACCCACAAGGCCCAACGAGTGGCTGCCCAGAAGCTGGCCTCGCAGCTGCGGGACCGAGGCCTGCGCCTGGTGGTGCTCAACGCCTGCCGAGGTGCGCAGCTTCCCGTCGCCAGCGACGAGTCACCCTTCGGCTCCGTGGCCGTCGCCTTGCTCGGGGCCGGCATCCCAGCAGTGGTCGGCATGCAGAAGGCGATCAGCGACCCCGCGGCGGTGGCCTTCGCACGGGACTTCTACAGCAGCCTGCGTTCCCACGGCTGGGTGGAGACGGCCGTCACTGACGCCCGGCAGGGCATGCTGGCCGAGGACGGTGCCGGCGAGGGCGAGTGGGCGATCCCGGCGCTCTACATGCACCCTCGCGCCGGCCAGGTGTTCGCCTTCGACAACTCGCGCCCCGAGCCCGAGCGTTGCGCCGCAGACCCTCCCCTCAAGCTGGGGTTGCGCAGCTGGGACGGCTGGGGTCAGACCCAGATGAAGGAATGTGACTGGGTGCTCAATCTGGCACCCCAGTTCAAACAGCGGTTTCTCCGCGATCCCGCGAAGTGGGATCGCACGATCTTCCGCCGGCTGCGGAGCTTCTTCGCCGAACACTTGGAAGAAGGTCGTCCGATCGAGCTGCAGATGGCTGCTCACCTGTCGATCGCGTTCGCGCTCGGCTTCATCCTCGACGCGAAGAGCGGCCTCGACCTGAGCTTCCTGCAGCGAAGCCAGATGGGCACCGAGACCTGGAGTGCCAAGGTCGGTGAGGTCCCGCCGCCGCCCCATTGGACCTTCGCGGAGCCCCTCGAACGGGATCCGCAGGCGAGCGACGAGGTTCTCGTGATCAGCGTGACGCGAGATGCCCTTCCCGGGGCCTTGGACTACCTCCAGCAGCGGAAGGACCTGGCGGTCCGTCGAGTCCAACACGCCATGATCCACGGCGGCCCCTTGCACAGCGCCATCGCGAGCGGTGCTCACGCCTGCAAGGCCGCGCAGTACCTGGAGCGCGAACGAGGTGTCTTCGATCAGCGACCCGCCGGTGCAACGCTGCACGTCTTCGCAGCCGTCCCGGCGACCTTCATGTTCTACCTCGGCCAGCTTGCCGCTCCATGGGGCGTGATCCAGCTCTACGAGTGGGATTTCCAGCAGCAACGGACGAACAGCTACGAGCCGTCGATCTTGCTCGACTCCAGGGAGCTCAAGCCGTTGAAGCTACGAGCAGGCCGTTCGTAGCGAAGCTGCTGGGCAAATTGAGGTCCGGGCTAATCCTTTTGGCTCACATCGAGGTTTCTTCCTGTGATGAGTGAACCAACCTGCAGTCGCCAACAGCTGGATGCCGAGCCGCTCACCCGAGGCTTCGCCGCCGCCTTCGGTTGCGAGCCCAACGACGCGATCAGGTCCTACGTGCGCGACGGCCATGGTGCCGTCCCCGAAGGAGCGTGGCTCCTCAACTGGGACGCCAACAGCGTGCATGGCTTCGTCTTCGACACGACAAATCCCAGCGTGATCCGCGGGGCGAGCGTGATGCTGAGCGCTCTTGACGCTCTGTTCCGGGGAGGCCAGGCCTTGGGCCTGGACCCAGCTCAGGTGCTCTATTCCGGTGGCGGAGCTGGGCTCGCGGTCGTCAGTGAGCGGCAGGTCGAGGACGTCGAGCGGCGCCTCCACCAGCTCTTTGCCGAGAAGACCATGGTCGCCACCTGTACGGCAGCAGCGGTTCCTCTCGGCGACGGTAGCGAGCCCTTCTCGGCCCGGATGCGGGTGTTGATGAGCCTGCTCGCCCGTCGGCGCGGTCAGCTCTCGCCCGATGCCGAGCCTTCCGTGCCGTTCTTCGCTGCCCGCTGCGTGCTCTGCGGAAAGCGTGCGGCAGCAGGGTCCGTACTGCGGCGCGGGGCTCCGGGAGGAAGGCTGGAGTGCGAACCCTGCCGGCGTCGGATCGAGGTCGCCAAGACGGCAGCAAGGAGCGAAAGGGAGGCCGGCGACTTCGCGGACCTGAAGGACGCCAACGGCTCCTACGCGATCGTGTACCTCGACGGTAACGGCATCGGGCGCACGATTCAGGAGATCCCGAGCCCTCTCGAGCTCGCGGCCTTCTCCCAACGACTTGCGGAGCTGCTCCGAACCTCCTTCGATCGCGTCGCTGAGCAGCTCGACCTTCGTGAGGTTGCCGAGGAGGAGACCAGCCAGCGGGGCAAGGGGCGCTTTCAGCGTCCCATCTGTGGGGGAGACGACCTGGTTGCCCTGGTGCCGGCCGAGATCTCCCTGCAGCTTAGCCAGACGTTGATCCAGTTGCTAGAAGAGGAGGCCGACCGCGATCGGATCCTCTGCGGCCGGCGGATCGGCGCGGGGGCCGGGATCGCGATCGGAAAGGTCGGCTTCCCAGCCCGGCACCTCCTTCACGAGGCGGAGGAGCTGCTCAAGAGCGCCAAGCGGCGCGTCTACCGGGATGGCGAGCGCAGCGCGGTGGACTTCGCCGTGCTGCTCGATGGTTCACCTCGCTCCGAGGCACAAGCAAGGGAGAGGTTCGAGGCCGGCGCTGCGGATGCAGGGTCCCCGACCATGTTGCGGTCGGGGAAACCCTATTCGTTGGAGGAGCTGTGCCGCTTGACCCGGCGGCTGGAGATCCTTCGCGGTGGTCTCGGGCGAAGCCAGCTCTACGCCTTGCAGCGCTACGGGCTGGCCGGTCCAGGCCAGCTCCGCAACCATGTCCTCTACCAGATCGCCCGGCATGAGAGCTGGCGCACGGTGATCCAGAAGCTCGCAGAAGCTGGGCCTGAGGTTCTGCGCGATGCCGAGGCCTGCCTGGCGCAGGTGGTCCCCACCTACGGTGGGCGGCGGGTCTTCGATCTCGGCGACCTTCTCGAGGCCATGGACTGCTGGCCGCAGGTTCCGAAGGAGGCTTCATGAGTCGATTCGACGTCGTGGTCCGCCCTCACGGCTCGGTCTACGTGGGTGGCTACTCGGCTTCCTCCGGGGACTCCGATGGCGACACCGCGAGCGACGAGCTGGGCCTCCTGATCCCCGGCAGCGCGCTCAAGGGGGCACTTCGCGAAGCGGCTCTGCGCCTCGTGCGAGGCGCTGGGAAGGGAGAGATGCTGGCGCGTCGGCTGTTTGGCGCCGAGGATGAGGAGGGGTTGATCCAGGTCGGAGTCCTGCGGGAAGAACCCTCCGAGGCCCGAGCACCCACGTCGTTGCGCTTCCACGTGAGCCTCGAACGAGCTACCCGGCAAGCTGCACCTCAGCGGTTGTTCCAGAACCGGGTCTCGGCGGCGGGTGTTGGGCTCTGCTTCCGCGGCGAGCTGACGACTTCCGATGGCCTCGATGCGGAGGAGCTCGGCCTGCTGCTCTCTGCTGCGAAACTCACCGACCAGATCGGCGGTGGCCGCGGTCGCGGGCTCGGCCTGGTCGAGATCGAGATCCGCGAAGGGCTCGAGACCCAGAGCACCAAGGGCGGCCTCGCGGCCCCGGAGGGCGCCTCTCGGCTCTGGCTGAGCTTCCGAGCCGTGGAGCCGCTGCAGCTGGCTGGCGTGAAAGATCCGGGCAACCTCACGCCGTCGAAGGAAGTCGTCGACGGCAGCGTTCTGCGCGGAGCGATCGCTGCCGCCCTGGCAGCAACGGAGCCGGACCGTTTGGAGGGCGTCGTTGGCGGTCCGTCTCCGGCCATCTTTGGCGACGCGCGGCCGGGCGATCCGACGGCCATCCCGGCGCCGTTGACGCTCAACGAGCCCAAGGCCGGGGGTGAGGTCGTTGACGAGGCTTTGGGGCTCTGTGCGGAGGCTCTCACGGGTCTACGGGAGCCCAGCAGGAGAGACCAACGCCGCGCGACTGGCTCCTACGAGCACGTCGACGGCCGCTGGCGGAAAGTACCGATCAGGCGGCGGACGATCACGCGCACAGCTCGTGACGCGGCCAGCGGTCGCGGGCTGGACAGTCAGCTCTACTCGCTGGAGGTCCTCGATCCGTTCCTCGGCTCGGGCACCGGCGCCAGGCCGCTGCAGCTCGTCGCCGAGGTGGTCGGCGAGCCCGCGGCTCTCAGCGCTGTCGTTCGAGCGGCTCGCGGAGGGATCCGAGTCGGCGGCGACCGCAGCCGCGGATTCGGGCTGCTCGAGCTGGTGAGCGTCGTAGCGACAAGCGTGCTGGAGACAATTTCCGTGCGCCATCACCGATGGGTCGAGGGACTTGCTGCGCTCGGCGTTGGCGCTGCCGAGAGCACAGGAGCGCTCCTCGCCGTCGGACCGTGGGCCGTCAGTCCTGACCGCCTGGAACGCCTCCTCGGCCGTCATGGATTCGCGATCTTGGGTGGCGTCAGCCGTCGTCAGGCCCATGGCGGCTTCAACCGGGCCGTCGGCCGGCCGCGAACGATCTCGAGCCACTTCGTGCCAGGTTCGGTAGTCCTGGTGGGGACGGTCACAGGCGACTCGGCGCTACCCGGCCTTGAGACCCTGGAAGCCTCGGGCATCGGCCCCGGCCGCGCGGACGGCTGGGGCCGGCTCATCGCTTGCCATCCCATTCACCTCGATTGTCTCCCCCGCGGCGGGGCCTAGGAGGAACCACTGTGCCAGCCATCACCTTGAGGCAGCGACAACAGATCGACCTGAAGAAGGAGCTGCTGGTCGTCGAGGCTGAAAGCCTTCTCGAGAAAGGTCAGGTCTCTCAGATCGACCGCAAGAAGTTCGGGCACTCTCAGCTGCGCAACGTTGCAGCCGTCGCAGCGGAGACGGAGTCCCCGGCTGTGGTTGCCAACTTCATCCGCTTCCAGATGGGTCGCGACAGCAAGGAAGAAGGCTGGTCGCGCCGCGCCGGTGGCGGCGGAGGCGCGACTCAGGGAGAGCGCCTCGGAACCTTGTTCATCCACGAGCTCGTCGGAGATGGTGGAGCAGTAACCCGGGCGCTGCAGTCCATCGAGGGCACCAACACTGGCTCACCCGCTGAGCAACTCGTCCGCATGGAGCTGATTCGCCACTTCCTCGGCTTCGCCAGCCGCTACCTGCGCTTTCTCGACCTGGAGCGAGGTGGTCACAACGAGGAGGAGGGCGACGCCGAATGAGCGCGCAGGCATTGCTCCTCGACACCTTCCACGGGCGCCTCCGCCTGGAGGGCCTCCTCTCAACGCGCACGGCGCTGCATATCGGGGCGGGGCGCAGTGGGGACCCTCTGGCCACTGACCTGCCGGTGGTGCGCGACGCCGCCGAGCAGCCCTACATTCCCGGCTCCAGCCTCAAGGGCGTGCTACGGAGCGCAGCCGAAGCGATCTACCGCGGCCACGCCGGCTCGGCAGCGACGTCGGTGCCGGCCGTCTGCAACGTCGTTGCCGGTCAGCCCTGCATCGATCACGAAGGGCTCAAGAGCCTCCGCGAGGAAGCTCGGCTCGCTCTGGCTCCGGACGCCGACCGCAGGGCCCTGAGCGGTGATGAGCTGGGCGAGCTCTCGCGCCGGGTGGCGGCAGAGGTCTGGCAGCGCAGCTGCCCCATCTGCCGGCTCTTCGGCTCGCCAGCACTCGCGGGCCGCGTTCGCTTCCCCGATCTACCGCTGGCAGGTGAGCTCGCTCCTCTCGAGCTCCGCAACGGTGTTGGTATTCAACGGGAACGCGAGCAGGCCGCAGATCTGATCCTCTACGACTTCGAAGCGGTTCCTCCGGGTACGACTTTCCAACTCGTGGTGGTGGTCGACAACCCCACAGACGCTGAGGTGGGTCTGCTTCTCTACCTCTTCGAGCAACTCGATCGCGGCGACCTGGCGCTCGGGGGCAAGTCCACCCGCGGCCTCGGCTGGGTGAGGATCGACTGGCAGGCGATCCGCGAGACTCGGCTACAGGCGGGCAATCCCTTCCGCGACCTGCTTGCCGAACGGGACCTTCTCCTGCCGGATCCGACCTTCGAGGCCGCCGCCGAGCATCCCAAAGCGCAAGTGGTGGAGGCTCCGCGCCACCCGGCGACCGGCGACCCGGTGGCCTGGCAAGTCCTCCTCGACGTCCTCGACTCGATGACCACGTTCGACAAGACATTGCTCGGCCAGGAGGCGTCGAAGCGAGGGCTTTCCAAGGCGGCCCTCAACGACAGGCTCGGTCTGGGGTTGCAGCCCGGCGAGAAGCAGCGGGGCCTTTGGGACCTGGTGCTCGGCAAGCTGGCAGAACACGGCGCTCTCGTCGAAACAGCAACCGGCTGGGAGCTACCGGGAGAGGCAGAGGCTGCCGCCGAGACCTCAGCCCGCGTTGGCAGCGAGCCCTCCCTCAGCCCGGAGCTCGGCCGGGCCTACCAGCGATTCATCGGCGCCATGGCGACCGCCTGGCAGGAGGCAAGCGCATGTTCGACCGCCAGCTGAACCGTATCCAGATCGATCTCTCGATCGAGCCCCGCGGCCCCATCCTCATCCGACGCGGCCGCGCAGGGGCGGACCCCACGAGACCCAACCTCGAGTGGGTGCGCACGAGCATTGATGGCAAGAAGACCGTGTACCTTCCCGGCTCGAGTCTCAAGGGGGTTCTCCGCTCGCAGGCAGAGAGGCTGCTGCTGAGTGAGGGGATCGCCATCACCGCGACCTTCGACGAGGCGGCGAGGCAGGCCATGAACAGCAAGACGCCGGGTGACGAGGCCTATCGCGACACCTGCCCCTTGGGTCGTACGTTCGGCTCGCTGCATCTCAAGGGTCGGTTCGCGATCTCGGACTGCATCCCCGGTGGCGCCGAGGAACCTGGAAGTGCCGAGCGCGAGGCCCAATGGGAGCGTGCGAATGCCGTCGAGGAGCGCAACGGCGTCGCCATCGATCGGCTCCTGGGCTCCGCGCTGGGCGGTGCTCTGTTCGACCAGGAAGTGGTCGTCGGGGGACGCTTCGACGGGCGGATTCACCTCCGCAACGTCCAGCTCTACCAGCTGGCGCTCGTTCTCTTTCTGATCCGGGATCTCGACGAAGGGTACGCTCAGATCGGCTCGTCGACCACCCGCGGCTATGGCTGGGTCTCGGCCAGGGTGCGAAAGCTGAGCATCGAGTCCCGACACGGCCTTTCGGGTAGCAACAAGCTGCTCGGCCTGGCCGCGCTCCATGCAGCGATGGGCGACGAAGAGAGAATCCCTCGCTACCGCCTCTTCTCGGGAGACGAGGTCGAGGTACCGTCTGGCCTCGCTCAGGTTCCGACCCCCACTGGTCTCTTCGACCGCCTAGACGTGAAGGCCGAGTCTCTCCAGGCCCTCGAGCTGAGCTTGGTACGCGGCCCCTGGCTCCGCTTCCTCGAGGAGGCCCGTGTGGGCCAGGAGTGGGTGGCATGAGCGAGGGAGTTGCCATCCGCTACGCCCCTTTCGCTGAGCTTGCAGACGAGCTCGCCCGTCTGGATCGGCCGTGGTTCGCCACCGAGGGTGCGCTCGATGCGTGGGTGGAAGCCGCTCCCCACGAGCGCCCGTTGCTGGCTCGGGGCCTGGCTTTCGATCTCAACACCACGGTGACGTGGGACGAGGAGGAGGTTCAGGTACTGGCCAGGGCGCCGGCGGCGCCCGATGTCGTGGCCCTCGCTAGCGAGGTCTGCGTTCACCAGCGGTTCCAAGCTGCGGGTTTGCGGCGGTTGCTGCGCGTGGACTTCCTGTCCGGGGGCACTTGGCTTGGGAGCCTCTATCGCCCAGTCGGTAGCGAGACGGAAGGAGGCGACGATGCGTGATCGCCAGGCCTACCTCGCTGCGGGGCGCAACGATCCCCTGAGCGACCAACAGCGAAAGGAGCATCCCTACGACTTCGTCTCACTTCCGCCCACACCCGCGGTCGGCGAGGCTGTCGGTCACTCGACCTACCAGGATCAGCGCTGGAACGGCTCGGTCGTGCTGGTCTATGTGACCGAGAGCCCGCTTCACGTGGGCAGCGGTTCCTTCGAGCTGGCTTCCGACTGCGGGTTCGCTGGAGACGGTCGACCGCTTCGCGGGATCGTTCGCAGCCAGGGCCTGCCGGTGCTCCCTGGTTCGAGCTTCAAGGGCGCCATCCGCACGCGCTTTGAGGCCATCACCCGCTCTCGGCTGGGAGGTGCCAAGGACCGCCACAAGGAACGCGCGAACCAGGTGCCCTCCCCCCTTCGAAGCTTCGCGGGTGGAAATCACAAGGTGCTGATCCAGGATCCCAGGGTCGCGCAGCTACGGCAGCGGCCGGTCGACCGACGGAGCACGACGGCGACTGTGGCTCAGCAGCTGGCAGCCCTCTCGCCGGCCGAAGCGCTCTTTGGCGCCATGAACTACCGGGGTCGCGTCCAGCCGGGAGAGGGCCGGATCACCTGCCCCAGAGCGCAGGAGCCCCTCTCCGTGCCACCGATGGAAGGGCCGGTGGCTCACCGTTTGGCGAAGCCCGGCAGGATCCGATTGCCGGCGGCGCAGGTGCCGAATCTCGTGATCGACGAGGTCGAGGGGCGCAAGTTCCACTTCGACGGTCCCGTGCTAGGCAGCCGTCCGCAGACCAACGAGGCTGGCCAACAGGTCGGAGAGGCGTTCGAGCTAGTGGACTTCGTCCCGATCGGCAGCAGGATCGAGATTGGTGTCCGCCTCACCAACGTGACGGCTGCCGAGATCGGTGCCCTGCTGATGGCGGCCGGCTACGGAGAGGACGTGGGCATCGTTCGCCTGGGCGGCTTCAAGGCTGCTGGCCTCGGCAAGGTCCGTCTCCTCACGGAGAGACTCGAGATACACCTCGTTCCGGGGAGCACGCGGCGGCCCTGGCGAGAGGAGAGACCGATTCCGTTCGAGGTTTCGCCAGCGATCACCCAGGCAAGGCAGAGGTTGATCGACCCGGCAGCCCTTCGAGAGCTGCACGAGATCACGACCCGCCAGCGTTGAGGCAAGGGAGGCTACATGGACGAAAGAGAGGTCCTTCGCCGGGCCAGCGCGCTGGCGGACCAGGCCGCGCAAGCCAACGTCCTCGACAACCAGCTGGGCCAGATGCTCACCCACCTGAAGCGGCACAACAGCGTCGAGTCCATGCTGAGCCTGGTGAAGAAACTCCCGGCGAGCTCCTTTGGCCAACGCTCAGGGCAGACACCCCGTCAGCTCTCGGCCCTGGCGCGGCTGCTTCCGCAGTCTCTCGCCCATGTCTCGCGCTGGGAGGATGCGGCAGCGATCCTCGGCTGGGCTCGCCGCCTCGTGAGAGCGAGCCGGCAGGAAAGGGACGATCGGCGACCGGGAGGGCACCATGCCCCGAACCACCCCTAGCCGGCTCTTCCTCTCCTACTCCCATCATGACCTCACGGAGGTCGACCTGCTCGATCGCGAGCTGCGGCGACGCGGCGTGCCGCTCTGGCGAGACCATGCGGACCTCGTTCGCGGCCGGCTGACGGATGCCGAGATCGAGCGGGCCAGCGAGGCGGCAGCCGGCTTCGTCGTCTACCTGAGCGAGGAAGCAGCCGAGAGCGAGTGGGTGCGCGAGAAGGAGTGGCTGCGAGCCCGGCGTTACTTCGATCGCGACCCGAGCTTCATGCTCTTCCCGATCTTCCGCGGCGATCGCCGCGAGGTCGCGCGGCGGCTTCAGGCGTTGGGCGCGGCCCGAGTGGCGGCACCCAGCGCCAGCCCCTATGACCCGGACCCGTTCGCTGGCTACAAGATCAACCCCGCGAGGCTCCTCGCCGGCCGCCTCGCCGAGGAGATCGGTGATGCTGCGGCAGCCGTCATGCAGGCCTGGGTGGTGGCCCGCAGCCGGGCGCGCAGTGGGGAGACCTCGCTCCGCCTGGGTGCGATCACCCGCTCGGCGACCGCCGGTGAGCCCTTCCCCGACTTCCTCCTCGACTGGCGGGCTGACTTCCCGGAGGGCGCCCTGCCGCCCTCGCCGGCCACCTGCCGGGAGAGGCTGCTGCCAGGCATGAGCCAGCTCGCCGCCGCGATGCGAGAGAGGTGGTCGCCACTGAGCTTCGAGATCCAGCCGCAGTGCCATCTCTCCATGGCTCTGGCCGTGGGCTTCCAGTTTCGCCGCAACACCGGGGTGAGCCTCAGCGTCCGCGACCCGCAGCGAGGGCTGGCCTGGCCGGGGCCGAAGGTGCCGGTGGCGCCCGAGCCCGGCTTCTGGCACTTCACGGACTCGCAGGTCGCCGCGGGCGGCGACGACTTGGCGGTGGTGGTGAGCCTCAGTGGATCGGCCGAGGCAGCGGTGGAGGCCCTGCTCGCCCGGGAGTCGCGGGGCGTCGGTCGCCTCCTCGCGGCAGCGCCGGTCAAGGGTACCGGCAAGGACTCGCTCGCTGGTCTGGCGGCGTCGGCCCCGCAAGGCCTCGCCGTCGCCCTCACCCAGCGCATCGAGGCCGAGCGCGCGCGGCATCCCTACAAGGCTCTTCATCTCTTCTACGCCGGCCCGGCGTACTTCGCGGTTCTCCTCGGCCAGCAGCTCTCGAACCTCGGTGCCGTCGAGACCTACGAGTGGATCGACGCCGAGAACCGCTACCAGCCCACCTTCCGCCTGGAGAGCTGATCGCCATGAACGCAGCAGGGTTGGCCCTCGAATCGCCACACACCACCCCCCTCCCCCCGCCACAGCCCCTGGCTACTCCCTTCCGCGAGGCCACAGCGGCAGCCTCTCCCTACCGCCTGCCGCCTCTGCCGCTGCTGCGGCTGCGCTTCACTCTCGAGGCGCAGGCAGCGGCGCGACTGCCGAGCTACACGGGGTCCATGCTGCGGGGAGGCTTCGGGCACGCGCTGCGCCGGCTGGCCTGCGTGATGGGCCCGCAGCAGGCCTGTGCGGGCTGCTCGCTCTGCGGCGCCTGTGCCTACAGCCGGGTGTTCGAGACCTTCGTCTCCGGCCCGCCACCGCCGTTCCTGCGCGGCCTGCCCACGTCGCCTCGACCATTCGTCCTCGAGCCGCACGGCACCTGGCGGAGCGGGCCGGCCCGCGAGCTGCCGGCCGGCGCCTCCATGGGCTTCGACCTGCTGCTGCTCGGCCGCGCGGCCGAGCTGTTGCCGTTCGCCGTGCTGGCGGTGGAGCGGCTGGCCGAGCGCGGCCTGGGGGCCCGGCGCTACCCGTTCCGGCTCCGCCGGGTGGACGCCGAGGAGGAACCGGGCCGCTTCTCCCAGCTGCCGTGGTCTCCCGGCGAGCCCTGGCGGGCTGTGGCCTCGGCGCGGCTCTCCAGCCCCGCGCCGCTGCCGCCGGAGCGCCTGGTCCTGCGCTTCCTCACTCCCACCCGCCTGCTCAGCCAAGGCGAGCTGCAGCGCCGGGTGCGCTTCCGCCCCCTCGCCTTCCGCATGCTCCGCCGCCACCTGGAGCTCGCCCACTTCTATGGCGACGCCGGCGCCGTCGACTGGCATTTTGCGCCTCTGCTGCGGCGGGCCGACGACGTGGAGGTGGTGGAGACCGCGCTCGCCTGGCAGGACTGGGAGCGCTACTCGAATCGCCAGCAGGCCAAGGTGCAGATGGGCGGCTTCGTGGGCCACCTCGCCCTCGCCGGGGACCTCGAGCCCTTCACCGAGCTGCTGCGCTCCGCCGAGCTCCTGCACGTCGGCAAGGGCACCACCCTCGGGCTGGGGAAGGTCGAGATTGCCGAGGGGTGAGCGGAAGGCTGGTTCTTTGACAACCGAAGGGCCCGACGCGGTGCGGGAGCGGGCGCCGGCCTCGCCCGCTGCCCGCTTCCTCGCCCTCAGGAGATCCAGATCATCCAGAAGCCCACGACCTGCCAGCGGCCTGCGCGGCGGCGGAGCACGTAGTCCCACCCCGTGCCGCAGTGACCTTCGAGGTTGAGGGCCGCCGAGACGATGGCGCGCTCCTGCTCCGGCGAGATCCGTACTTTGAAGTCCAGCCGCGGAGTGCGCTGCGGGCGCACCGCCGTGTGGGAGAAAGACCACTCTCCGTTCTCGACCGACCACAGGCGCTCGCTGGCCGCTTCGTAGAGCTGGGGCCTGTCGTAGGTTCGGGGCAACCCGAGCCGGAACACCGCCGCCAGCACCTCGAGCTCGTCCGTCGTCTCGGCGAAGGCGACGCGGCCTTCGCCGCCCTCGATCCAGCTGAGCGCGAGCCGTGCGGCATCGGCGCCGAAGCTCTCCGGCACGCGGCCGGCAGCCTCGCGTAGCGCCGGCACGGCAGCCCTCTCCCGGCGCACCCCCAGGGACAACGCCGACTCCATCACCGATCCCCAGGTGGCTCCGATCTGCTCACCGGCCAGCTGGGCGACGAGGAGGTCTCGGGTGGGCTGCGAGCTGAGCGCCCCCGCGGCCATGCTCGCGAGGCGAGCCAGCTCCTCTTCGCCCGTCCAGAGAGAGCGCCGCAGCAGCACGCGCGCCGCGCGAGGCTCACCGGCGTAGGTGATCAGCTCGGCGGCGAGGAGCCGTTGTGGTTTGGAGCCGTGGCGGAGCACCCAGATCAGCCCGTCGATCTGCCGCTCGTCGAGGCCCACCGCGAGCTCGGGAAGGCGCAGGAACAGGTCGATGGGCGTGGACTCGCTGGCACCATCCAGAAGAGGCCGGATCTCGCCGAGGTCCACCGAGCGGTCCGGCGGCGCCGGGGCCGCCAGCAGCAAGGCCAGCAACGGCATCAAGAGCCTTCGCATGGTGACCTCCTTTCGTGTTGGTTGAGCGCTGTTGCAGGTAATGTGCCGGGGCGACTCGTAGGGGCGGGTTTCAAACCCGCCCTTCCAAGAGGGCGGCAAAGCACCGAGGCCTTGAGGATGCCGCGGCCTGATCTACGGGAGATTGAGCGATGGTGCGGATCGGCCGGGAGGTCGCCCGGACGACGGCCCTACCCGACGGCGGCCACGCGCTCGATGGCGTGCACGGGCCGGCTGCGCGCCAGGTCGTGCGCCGATTGCAGATTGAGCCAGAACTCCGGCGTCGTGGCGAGGGCCTGGGCCAGCAGCCACGCCGTCTCCGGCGTTACCCCCCGCTTGCCGCGGATCAGCTCGTTGACCCGCTGCACCGGCACCCCCAGGTGCGCGGCGAAGGCCACCTGCGACAGGCCCAGGGGAAGGAGATACTCCTGCTGCAGGATCACGCCTGGATGGGTGGGGATGCGGTTCTCGGGGACCATGGCCGAGGCTCCTTCTCAGTGGTCGTCCTTCTCGGTGGCTGTCTTTCTCGGTGGCTGTCTTTCTCAGTGGTAGTCCATCAGACGGGCCTGGTGGGCGTCCCTGCCCTCCCACCGGAAGACCAGCCGCCACTGGTCATTCACCCGGATGGAGTGGGCCCCCTTGAGGTCGCCCTTCAGAGCCTCGAGGCGGTTGCCTGGCGGCGAGCGCAGGTCGAGCAGCGCCGTGGCGGCGTTGAGCATGTCGAGCTTCAGGAGGGCCGCTTCCACCACTTCGCGCGGAAACCGCAGCGCCCGCCGGCTCGGCCGGCCATGGAACAGATCCTCCGTCGCACGATCCCCGAACGAGGCGATCATCAGCCCCCCAAACCTCGCCAGCATCGTACGCGCTTTCACGGGTACCGTGCAAGCGAGTATGGCGGAGGAAGAGAGTTGCGTTTGACGGGGGATTGAGACACGTAGCTGGAAGCGATGTCCGTCGCGCACGGGATAGCCCAGTGGAAAGCGACATGTACTTCACGGTGGGATTGAGACGGCCATTTGTACGAGCTCGACCGTGAACGAAAAGCGATCGTCGGCAGAGACCTGATCTTCACGGTGGGATTGAGACGACAGGCGGTCTCCTTCTGCGTTGAAGGTGATGATCTTCCAGTCGGAAGAGACCTGATCTTCACGGTGGGATTGAGACGGCGTTTTCGGCCGTGACGCGCCGCACTTTTGAGGCGGGTCGGAAGAGACCTGATCTTCACGGTGGGATTGAGACCGTTCATCGTCACT
>WBZL01003144.1_pt1 | contig 15372 bp, 10 predicted proteins | sample 5204291 | NCBI WGS metagenome assembly WBZL01 (sample SAMN12344345, study PRJNA552823) | activated sludge metagenome | biome: Activated sludge suspended growth; feature: Nitrification reactor; material: Wastewater; isolation source: activated sludge from nitrification reactor of wastewater...
CCGGAGTAGCCAGGGCCATGCACGGTGCCATGGATCATCGTTGGCTCTTTGCCGATGTTTTCCATGATGTCGATTTCGCCGGATTCCGGCCAACCGGCCGTGCTGATGTCTTCGCCCAACATCCAGAAGGCCGGCCAGATGCCCTGGCCTTTGGGGATTTGCAGGCGAGCCTCGAAACGGCCGTATGTCTGGCTAAATTTATCTTTCGTGATCAGCCGCGCCGATGTATAAGGCTTGCCTTGTTTACGCTGCTCCAGAGCCTGGATAACCAGGTTCCCGTTCTCGATGAACGAGTTTTCCGGCTCGGCGGTATAAAACTGGTCTTCAGCGTTGCCCCAGCCGTTGCCGCCGATTTCGTGGGTCCAGTTGGCAGCGTCGATTTCCGGGCCATCGAATTCATCTTGCCAGGTAAGAATCCACCCTTCACGGTAGCCGATGGGGGTTGGGGACGGGATGGGGGATGGCGTGGGCGGAACGGCCGTGGGGGTTGGCGCAACCAAGGCGCTGCAAGCTGCCATGCTCAACAGGCCCAAAAGCAACACAATCAAACCAATAAATCGACGAGTAGCAGCAACCATCTGAACGAGTCTCCCTTTTCCCGGTCTTTACGACAATCAGAATATGTAATGAAATTTAAACCCTGAGGGGTTGATTTCTCTAGAACAACCTCTCAGGGTCTACCGTTTCTCTGTTTTTTGATCGGCGTTAGTTGTAGTCGCGCGTCGCAGACAGGTTCTGCACTTCGATTACCGCCTGTTCGGTCATTTGCAGGTCATACAACTTACCGCCAGACTGAGCCAGCGCGGAACGGAAAATGCCTTCCTGGTTGGAGCGGCCCTGAGCAAACAAGACCGAGCTTCCGGCTGTCATGTCGGCCGTTACCATTTCGATTTTATCTTTGGGAATGCCCAGGTCTATCTTCCGGGCCAAGAGTGCACCGGCGGCGGCGCCTAACAATGCGCCGCCAATCGGGCCACCCAGCAGCAGTCCAACAACAAATCCGAGCGTTCCACCTTTGGCCACGCCCTTGCCGGTGGTAAGATCGGCTGTTTCTTTTACTTTCAGCTTACCGTCGGAGTCTTTTACGACAATAACGGCGTCATCTATCTCGACACGGCCGTCTTTTGCCAGTCCGCTCAGGGTCTTAAGCAACGATTCAGCTCCTTCCATAGTTGGAAAGATAACTGCCACGATTCCGGTTTCCATTTGTGCCTCCTGTAAAAGGAGACCCTAAGGGTTTTTAGAAACCCTTAGGGTCTAAATGCGGTTATCTAATTCTTAATCAATATCGGGTAGAAATTGGTATACAGCGTGTCCAGATAAACCCAGTCCATGTGGAATGAGCCGGTGGTGTTGTCCGGAAGCTGCATGCCATACCCCCAGACTTGCGTCAGGGTTAGCCCGTCATTGGGCGCGCCCACGGGTTGGTTTGCGCTGCGAGTGAATTGATTGAAGGGTAGCAAAACTTTTTGCCAGCCGGTGAAATTGTCTACAAATGAAGCTTCGAAGCGTTCTGATGTGTTTTCCGCCTGATAGACACGCACATAATCAACCAGCATTTCCTGCGGGAAGACAATGTTGGGGTCGATGCCGCCGCCGAAGTTGCCGCCAATCGCCAGGTTAAAAATCATGTAGAAGGGATGATTGTAAACCCATTCGTTGGGGGCTACGTCCGCCGGGGTGGCGTTGTGGAAGTTGATGCCGTCCACGTACCAATGGATTTCGTCCGGACCCCATTCCACAGAGAAGGTGTGGGCCGTCAGCGAGACCGGCACGCCAAAGTCGTAGGTGCCGCCGAAGGAAGCGCCGCCGGAGTAGCCGGGACCATGCAGTGTGCCGAACACTTCGGTGGGGATGCGGCTGACGTATTCCATGATGTCGATTTCACCGCTTTGCGGCCAACCCACATCGCCGATGTTTGTGCCAAGCATCCAGAAAGCCGGCCAGAGGCCACTGCCACCAGTAGGCACTTGAATGCGGGCTTCCATACGGCCGTATTCATACTCCATCCGATTTGCCGAAATCAGCCGGGCAGATGTGTACTCGCACGGGCCATACCAGCAAACCAGGTCGGTGGTGGCTGTATTCACCTTCTGCATGGTGATGGCCAGGTTGCCATTGCCGTCCAGCGAGGCGTTATCGGTGCTGTTGGTGTAAAACTCGAATTCGCTGTTGCCCCAGCCGGAGATGCCATTCAACGTGCCATCGCCAAGCTCATGGCGCCAGTTGTTGGGGTTGGGCGGTGTTCCGGCCGTGCCGTTGAACTCATCGTTCCAGACCATCGTCCAGTCACCCGGGGCCACATCGGCCGTGGTGGTAATCTGGTTGTCCAGCAAGTTGACGGTGATGGTTTCGCCGCTGTTGCTGCCATAGTACCAGAAGCTGAGGCCGTCGTGGGCGCTCCAATCCTGACCCTGCACAAAGGTTTGCGTAAACTGCGCCGGACCGGAGGTAGTATCATAATCCACCGTCAGAACCTTTTCGAAGGCGTCCTGACCGGGCCGGGCGTTGCTATCGGCAGCCGCCAGTTCGGTGATGGACATGGTGAGGTCGCCAACAGCGTCCAGGAAAGAGTGGAACCCTTCAAAGTCGTGGATGAGAGCCGGGTCGGCCATTTCGTCGTCGATGATGGTGAGGACCGCGCGGCGGTTGAAGCCCAGCGTCACGTTCACCGGGTCAGACAGCAAAACCATGAGGGTTTTGTCGCCGGTGAATTTGCTGTTGGGCAGCGTGGGCACGTTGATCTGACCGTCGATGCTGCCGGCGGGAATGGTGAGTGTGCCACTGACCGGCGTGTAGTCGCGGTCGGGGATGGCGTAGCCTTCGGCGGTGCGGTAGTTGATGCTGACCGGTTCGGTGGTGCTGGTGGTGAGGCTGACGGTGAGTACGGCCGTTTGCCCTTCCAACACGTCAAACTGCTGGGCGGCAAATGCGAGTTCTAACGGCCGTACGTTGCCATTGTTGCCGTAAATGCTCATCTCGTCGACGTAGCGGGTTTCGGTATTGCCACCGGTTCCTGTCGTCCCCAGCGCCCAGCCATACACTTCCGCGCCCGTCCAACCATCGTTGGGCGCGCCGTTCCCGATGTCTTTACGATTCAGATCGTTGAACGGAATTTGCTTGAACTGCCAGCCGGGGGTGGTATCGGCCCATTCGGCGCTCCAGCGTTCGCCGTCATCGGTGGTGGAGCCAGGGTTGCGATTTTCCACGATGTCCAGGAAGACGATCGTGCCGCTGCCCGTGCCGTAATACCAGAAGGAAACGCCGTTGTAGCTGCTCCAATCCTGGCTGACCCAGGTGTCCAGAGCGCCATTTTCAAAGGCATGGGTAAAACCGCCCCAGCCAATAACGTTCGAAGTCAGATTGAGTACCTGATTGGTCGGATCGGTGCCGGGAATCGGGTCGATGGCCGCTGCGCTGGTGCTGGTGGTGGTGATGGCGACTGTCGTGCCGTTCCAGGTATCGCCCCAGGTGGCGAAACCAACCGGCAGCGCGTTGGCGTCGACGCCGGAAGGCAGGCCGCTCTCAAAATCGTCGATGACGGTGACGCGCTCTAACAAGCCAAAGTCGTCAACGTAACGGGTTTCGGTGCTGCCTCCTGTGCCGGTGGTGCCTAGCGACCAGCCATGCACTTCGGTTCCGGTCCAGCCATCGTTGGGCGCGCCGTTGCCGATGTCCTTGCGGTTGAGATCGCTGAACAAGACCTGAACGAACTGCCAACCGGGCGTTGTATCGGTCCATTCATAGCTCCAACGCTCGGCGTCATCGGTGGTGGAACCGGGGTTGCGGTTTTCGGCGACATCCACGAAGACGACTGTGCCACTGCCCGTGCCATAGTACCAGAAACCGATGCCGACGTAGCTACTCCAGTCCATGCTGACCCAGGTGTCAACGGCCGTGTTCGCGAACGCGTGCGTAAAACCGCCCCAGCCAATCACATTAGCCGTCAGGTCAAGAACCTGGTTGGCGGGGTTTTTACCGGGCACGGGATCGATGCCCGCGGCGCCGGTGCTGGTGGCGGTACTGGGCACGGGATCGATGCCCGCGGCGCCGGTGCTGGTGGTGGTGATAGCTACGGTCGTACCGTTCCAGGTGTCGCCCCAGGTGACATAGCCGATGTCCAGACCATTGCCGTCCTGCCCGGCGGGCAGGCCGCTTTCAAAGTCGTCAATGACGACGGTATTGTTGGGGTTGGGGGTTTCGTTATCCAGAATGGTGACAACGGCCGTGTCCAACGCCCCCAATTCGGCGCTGATGGGATTGGAAAGCTGTACAGAAAACGCTCTAGAGCCGTCCAGAATCGAGTTGTCGATGGTGGTCACCGACAACGTTTGCGTCAGTTCACCGGCGGGGAAGGTCAACGTGCCGCTGACTGGAACGTATTGGCTGCTATCGGCCGTGCCGGGAACGGTGGCGTAATCGACCATGATGGAGTTGCTGCTGGTAACGTTCAGGGAAACGGTCAGCGTGACCGACTCGCCTTCGATGACGTTGTAACTACCGGAGGCAAATTGCGTCTTCAGAGTGATGTTACCCGCGTCGCCATAAACGCCGACGTTATCCATTTTGAAGGACCCGATGGTGCCATCCAACACAAAAACCCAGTTGTCTACCTGCGACACGTCATATGGGGTTGTGCCAAAGGTGGTAAAGGGCAGAACAATGTGCCGCCAACCAACAAAATCATCGACAAATGTGGCGCGGCGGTCGTCACCGGGCACGGTTTGGATTTCGAATTCGTGCGTTGTGCCGGAATTCTCGCCGTAGAACCAGAAGCTCACGGCATCGTAGTTGCTCCAATCCTGCGCCGGAGCAAGACCAGCGCCAAAACCGGCCCAGGTGGGCACGCTGACCGTCATGGAGAGGATGTCGTTTAGGCCGACCTGTCCGGGTAAGGCCAGGCTGTCGGTATCGCTGATGGTGGGAATGGCGGTGTCGATGGTGATGTTGCCCCAATCGCCATAGACGAACCAACCGGCCGGTACACCGCCTTCAAAATCGGCGATGACGGGGAAAACGGCCGTCGGCGCCTGGGGCGCAGCCTCTGGTTCGGCCAGGGTTTTGGCGGCTACCAGGTTGGTAAAAAAGGCGTACGTGAGCAAAAGACTCACGAACACAACGAGGAGTAGCGTTATGTTTTTTCGCAGTTTCATTCTATACTTCCCTCAGTTATGAACATAAGACTGCGTCCACAGTCCATGGTCATGATGCGAATGGGATTGCCCACCTATCGTTTCAGGGTAGCGGGCAATCCCATTTTGTTTTGATAAAAGTGCCTGTCTATACAGACCCTAAGGGTTTGCTCTTGAGAAGCCAGATTATCTGGATCTTAAACTCTTAGGGTCTTCTCAAAGAGATCTGAATTGTTACAAAGCGCCACGAACGGCTATTTGTCTACACCAGTAAAGACGATGCCTTGCATAAAGATGCGTTGGGCAAAGAAGAAGATAAGCACCGGCAGCACCAGTGTGATGAGCGCTCCCGCCTGGATGAGATTGGGTTGACGGCCGTACAGAGCATTGAAGCGCTGCAAGCCAACGGAAAGCGGCCACAGTTCTGGCTTGGAGGCCAGGTAGACCAGGGGAGAAAAGAAGTCGTTCCAGGCAAAGAAGAAATGGAAGAGGGAAACGGCCGTGAGCGCCGGAATCGACTGCGGTAAAATCACCGACCAGAACGTCCGCAAACGCCCCGCCCCATCAATCATAGCCGCCTCGTCCATCGCCCGCGGGATTTGCATAAAGTACTGCCGCATCAAAAACACGTTGTACGCGTTAGCAAAATAATGCGGCACAATCAGCGGCAACAGCGTATTCGTCCAGCCTATCCGCGAGAAGAAAATGAAAGTGGGTATCAGCGTCGCCTGGACAGGCAAGATAATGGTGGCGATCAGAATCATAAAGAGGATGTTCTTGCCCTTGAAGTTAAAACGGGCAAAACCATACGCCACAAAAACCGAAGAACCAACCGCCCCCAGCGTGCCAAACCCGGCAATGACCAACGTATTCAAGAATAGACGTGGGAAATTCAAATCGTCCCAGGCCTTCTTGAAATTTTGCCACTGCGGATCTCGCACATACACGGGGTCCAGCGTGCGCCAGTTACCTTCCCACATGATTGTGCCGGCATCCGGGTTATTCGGGTCAATAAACTCGCTCGAGGTGCGTGTTTTCTTGACCATCGCCAATTCCTGGACTCCGTCATTAATCGGCACATTGAACAGCTCGAGCGACTCACCGTTATACTCGAACGTCGCCTTGGAGTGCGGCCAAATAACCGGCGCCTGCGGATCGCTCATCTGGGAATCGCTTTTGATGGCCGTGGTGAACATATACCCCAACGGAGCCAGGAAAATAATCAGGAGGAATAGAGCGATGCTGGTAACCAGTACTTTGTTCAAGAGTTCTCGTTGATGGTAAGAACGTTTAGGTAAAGCTAAATTTGCCATGGTCATTAACTCCCATCACCGGCGGCGTAATAAACCCACCGACCAGAGGTGGCGAAAAGAACGGCCGTTAAAGCTAACACGATCAGGAACAACACCCAAGCCAACGCTGAACCATACCCCATTAAATTGTATTCAAAGGAATTTTTATAGAAGTTCAGCGCGTAGAAAAGCGTCGCATCCTGAGGCCCTCCAGTCCCATTTTTTAGAACATAGGCAAGGTCAAAATATTTGAACGCGCCAATGATCATGAGGGTAAGGTTATAAAAGATAACCGGCGAAATCATGGGAATCGTGATGTTGATAAAACGCTGCCAACCATTGGCGCCGTCAATAACGGCCGCTTCGTAGATTTCGCTGGGCACACCCTGCATACCGGCCATCAATGTCAACATCAAGTTGCCGGTACCCCATAAACCAATCAAAACCAACAACGGGTAAATCCAGGTGGTTGAATTGAGCCAGTCTGGGGTGGGAAGTCCCACTGCCCCAAGACCCAGGTTAATCCAACCTGTTTGGGTATTGGCTACGCCAGCCCAAATAACGCCAGCAGCCACAATGGGAATCATCGCCGGCATGTAAAACAAGGTGCGGAAGCCTTCGCTCACCTTCAAGTTTGAAGAGTTCACCAACGTAGCAAGCAGCAGCCCAAACCCAAAGGTGATGGGAATCGCCAATACGGCGTATTTAACAGTCACTCCCAGCGATGTCCACACTTTGGCGTCCGTGAGCATCGTGGAGAAATTCTTGAGACCAATAAATTTTACTATGTCTGGTTGAACCGGGTTGTAATCGGTAAAAGCTAAGACGAGGGTAGCAACTACGGGAATTAAGGTGAATACAAGAAATCCGATGAGCCAGGGTGAAATGAAGAACAAACCCCACTTCATCTGCTCACGTTCCCTACTGGACATCCGTTTAGACTTTGAGCCTGTTGCTTGCACAGACTGAGCCAGGTCTGGTGTTGCCATAAGTTTTCTCCTCTACTATGCACAAAACTCAAGGGGAAAAGGTCAGATCCTCAACCATAGCCGCGTCACAAACCATGCGCCCCCAAGTTATCCTTTTAGCGATCCTTAAAAAAAGAGACAGGAGCAGCATACGCCACCCCTGCCTCTTTTCTTAATGTGATGCTATTTCACTTCATCAAAGACTGTTTGCAGTTCTGCAATCAGCTTGTCGATCTCAGCATTCAGGTCAAGATCTGGGGTGCTTTGATACATGGCTCCAAACGTGCCATATACGTCGCTAGCCTTGAGGAAGTTAGGCATACCGGATTCGTGGTTGGGGTTGTCAGGATAGTTCAGGGCATCCACGAAAACTTGCAGATCGGCATCCGGGAAGTTCTCGCTCATTTTAGCCATAGCCGATTCCTGCAGGCTGGTACGGCCGGGGAAAGCGCCATAGATTTCGACGAGGTCAGGAGCAAATTCGCCGGTCAACAGGGTATAAACTGCGAAAGCGGCATCTGGATTCTTCGTGCCCTTCATGATACCGAAGGTGTCGGCATGAAGTTTGGCCGTGATGTTGCCATTGTAAGAAGGAATCGCGGCTACATCCCAGTTTACGCCTTCAAAACAGCAGGTGTACCAGGTGTGGTTCGGGTTCATGGCTACGTTGCCGGAACCAAAGGTGTTGCCTTGAGCCAGCAAGTCGCTGTTGACGTAATTGTCATTGGGCCAGAAATGGTCCGTCCACATGGCATCGTATGACCACTGAGCTGCTTCGCGCCAAACTTCCGGCATCACAGCATTACCATCGGCGTCGGCGAAACTGCCAGCGCCAAAGAAGGTCCACTGCCCACGGATGTCTGTCCACATCGGATGGTAACCAAATTGAACGGTGTTGTCGGGATCGAAGCCATCCATGGTGGCGTCGTTGCCATTGGCATCGACGGTCAGGAACATGGCCAATTCGCGCAGCTTGTCGAAGGTCCAGGCATCGCCATCAGCGTAAGGAGCGCCCCACTCGTGCGGCGGGTATTCCAATCCGGCTTCGTCGAACAGGTCTTTGTTATACCAAAGAGCTGATGGATAGACGGCGAAGGGCAAGCCAACCTGGCCCTGGCCTTCGAATTGGTAGAACTCGACGAGGGCGGGGTTGAAGTCGCTTATGTCCAGATTGGTGGATTCGATGTAAGGAGCCATATCGAGCCAGGCACCTTCAAAGCTGTACATACCGCGTACACCAACAGGGCCAACGATGTCGGGCACGTCACCAGAGGCGATTTGGGTTTTCAAAACGTCATAGGCGGTTTCGTTTTGGACAATGTCGAGGACCAGTTTGTACTGATCGCCGTAGGCAGCGTTGAATTTCTCTGCGAAGGCATTTTCTTTTTCGATTTCTTCGGGGTTACCACCAGCGCCTAAACCAATGAACCAACGAATTTCGATGGGGCCATCGGAGGAGGTTGCGGTGTCAGCGGCCGGAGCTTCAGTAGGAGCTGGGGCTTCGGTGGGGGCGGCGGCTTCTTCTGCCGGGGCTGCTTCTTCTACTGGGGCTGCTTCTTCAGCGGCCGTTTCCGAGGTTGTGGCTGTATCAGCAGCAGGTTCCGTGCTGCCACCACAAGCGGCTAAAGCCAGGGCCAAGACGACCAACAAGCTTAAAAGCCAGGCAAAACGTGACTTGTTCATTTATATTCTCCTTACTCTCTTATTAAAACTTTTAACTAAAATCCGCTTTGCAAGCGGTTTCATACGGTTAGCGGCGTTTCGATTGTTCTTCTCCTGGGGCTAGTGCATCACCTCCCTTATTAACGGCCGTGCAACGCTGCAAGATTGCCGAATAACCAATTCTGTGGGCAAGATAATGCGGCGCGGTGGCTCATCTCCATGGGCTAAAAGGTCGATTAACGTTTCAACGGCCGTTTGACCGGCGCGTTTTATCGGTTGGCGTATGGTAGTCAGGGGCGGGTTTGTTTGCGCGGCCGGCGGTAAATCATCATACCCCACCAAAGCCACGTCATCTGGCACAGACAGTCCCTCCTGATTGATGGCGCGCAGCGCTCCCTGAGCCATCAGGTCAGAAGAAACAAATACGGCGTCTGGACGTTGGGGAAGCAATTTGCGCATGGCCGTATACCCGCTCACTTCGGTAAAATCCCCTTCCGCAATCAATGCTTCATCCACTTGATGATCCCGGTCGGCCAGAGCTTGCAAATACCCTTGTTTGCGCTGGACGGCGGCCAGATTGTTGAGCGGGCCGGTGATGACGGCGATGCGTTGGTACCCAATGCGGACGAGGTGGGTAACGGCCGTGTACGCGCCCGCCTGATTATCCGAATCCACAAAACTTACCTGATCACTATCATGCTGGCCGATCAACACAAACGGGACGCCCGAATCCAACAACTGGTAAACCGATTGGTTGTCGCGTTGGGTGGCAGTCATAATCACGCCATCGAGCATCTGTTGGCTCAAGATACGTCCCACACTGCGAGATTCATCTTGAATGGTGTGAAAAAGGACCAGAGATAACACATAATCGTAAGCTTTACAGGCAGCAGCTACACCTTGGATCACATACGAAAAGAAAGGATCGGCACAAACAGAGGCAGCCGATTTGGGGATGATCAGGCCAAAGACCTGCGATTTGCCCAGCGCGAGCGAGCGGGCGGCGGGATTTGGCTGGTATCCCGTTTCACGGACAGCCGAAAGAACGCGTTCACGAACGGCCTGACTGACATTGGGATAATCGTTGATGACCCGCGAAACCGTTGAGGGCGATACCTGGGCCATTTGACTGATTTCTTTAAGGGTCACTTTGCCGTTCATAGCAGTATCTAGCCAAAAATCATTAGAAAGCGCTTTCAGAGAAAAGCGCTTTCAGAGACTATTATTGTGAAAGCGTTTTCAAGATTCTATCATCTGCGACTCATTTTGTCAATGATATTCGTACCCGAACGGCCGTTTTGGGCCTCATTTGGGTTAATTTTAACAATAAAACCCTGTGGCATATAGCAAAACTGTTGCAACAGGCCAATTTTACAAATTTGTAGCTTATGAAAATGATTTCAAGTTACAATAATAGTAACGAATGGTGCTGTTAGCCAGGAGAAAAGCAAAATGACAACCGAGAACAAAAAAGTAACAATTACACATATCGCCAAAATGGCTAACGTTTCGCCTAGCACGGTTTCACGGGTTCTGCGCGGCTCCGCCGAAGTCTCTGAAGCCAAGCGTGAAGCAATCCAACAAGCGATTGAAGAGCTTCAGTACCGACCAAACATTTTTGCTCAAAGCCTCGCCAGCGGCCAATCAATGACAATTGGCGTCTTGACGCAAAATTTCGGCAGTCCGTTTTATGATGGGATTTTGCAAGGGATTTTGCAAGGGCTAGAAGGGAGCGATTACTGGCCTATGTTTGCAGACGGCCGTTGGTATGAAAAGGTGGAAAAACATGCCCTTCATCTGCTTCTAGACAGACGCGTAGATGGCCTGATCATCATTGGCGGACAGTTGGACGCAGAAATACTGCAATCTATCCTCAAAACAACGCCCTTAGTGGTCGTAGCCCGCGAAATCCCGCCTATCCGAGACCACTGCCTTTATGTCAACAATTACGAGGCCGGTTATGCAGCAACCCGCCACCTAATCGACATGGGGCACCGCCACATTGCCCACATCACCGCGCCCACCATCAACAAAATCGCCATTGACGATGTAGAAAAACGATTTGAAGGCTACAAACAAGCGCTGATAGATGCCAGTTTGCCCGTCGATTCGCATTTGATAGTAGAAGGGAATTTGTTGCAGCAATCAGGCGTTTTGGCGGTAGAGATGTTGTTGTCACGGGGACGGCCGTTTAGTGCCATTTTCGCCGCCAACGACCAAATGGCCTTTGGCGCGCGCCTGGCTCTCTATCGCCGGGGAATCCGGGTGCCTGAAGATGTTTCCCTGGTAGGCGTCGACGATGAGCCGTCAGCCGCCTACATTGTCCCTCCCCTGACAACCATCAGGCAGCCGGCAGTTGAAATGGGGCAGCGCGCCGCCCAGGCGATCTTGGCTTTCATCAATGGTAAAACGCCTGATCTTTCGCCATTCAAAGCCTCTCTGGTAGTCCGTGAATCTGTTTCCCGGTATCGGTAAAAATTAGTGACCTTTCAAATAAAAAGCGGAAATCGGACAAAAAAACAACCGCCCAATGACGGTAGGGCGGTTGTCTTTTTTAGGCCATAAGTCAGGGGGGGGGGTGACAAATAACCTGTGTTTTCGGGCGATACGCATACGAGAAAGAGGATGTATTGACCCTGAGTATAGCCGGGTGTTTCAGTCGCGTTTATCTCGTGCCAGTTTGGAGGGGAGGAATTTTCTCGTATGTCTACCGGCTGTACCTGATAAATAGTGTACAAAAAATGAAAGGCTTTTTCACCAGTCCTTTTTTCCTATTTTGAGGCCACAGGGATTCGTTTGTGGTACTGTGCCGCTCAAGAACCGAAGTGCTTTTCAAATGACAATGTCACCTAATTGACAAACGGCCTTACTCGAATTGACCATTTCCTAATTCGTACGGCCGTTCCCCACCTTCTGGTCTTCTTACTCGCAATGGCATCTAGATTGAAACCGGCCGCTCCTCGCCCGTTTTTAATTTATCAGCCCCCAGGTAACTGGCGATGGTTCCGTCAGATTGGCAGCTAAATTTTCCGCGCTCAGTGGTCGTCCAGCCGAACAGGATTCCTACCTTGACCACTCGCGTTTTACCGTTCTCAATGAAATACCGGACTCTGTGCCAGAACAAGGCGGCAACGGCCGTTTATCACCTTGGCGTGGAAGCCGGGTCAGATTACTCACCCTATGGCACAGAGAATGCCGGCAAACCAACCTACATCTACGCCATCGACACGAACAGCGTCAATCCAGCGGACAACAAACTACCGTTCTCCGGTTATCCGGCGTTGGCACGGCCGTATCCTGTTGCTTCCTATCATTGGGTGTGGTGGGACGAATAGACACCCAAAACGCCGCAGACTGGACGAATTTAGCTATTAACCCGTCCAGTCTGCCTGCAACCCTGAGAAAGTGAGGATGAGGTAAGATCATCCAGGTGGAAGTTGCGACGCCACCCTCTCCAGACGTATAATGCCAAAATGCTAAGGTGCGGGCCAGGGACTTCCCCACATCGCCTGTTCACCGGTTTATAAGGAAAGCACTATGTCATTTCTATGGGCGTTAGCCGGATTTTTTCTAATCCTTACACCAATCATCCTCATTCATGAATTGGGTCACTTTACAGCGGCCCGGTTATCCAAAATCCGCGTAGAAGAGTTTGGGTTTGGCTTTCCACCGCGTGCGGCCGTCTTAGGCCAGCGCAATGGGACAACTTTCACGCTGAACTGGCTGCCGCTCGGCGGTTTTGTCCGGCCGGCCGGGGAAGACGACCCCACAATTCCTGATGGACTTTCGGCAGCCTCCAAACGAGCACGCTTCTTCGTGCTGGTCGCCGGCGCCCTGGCCAACTTCGTCGCCGCCTTCCTGGCCTGGTGGTTCGCGTTTTCCATTGGCGCACCGGCCATTGCCATTTCTTATGTCAATCCTGATTCGCCTGCATTTCTGGGCGGCATCCGCACAGGTGACGTCATTTTAGAAGTAGACGGGCAAAAAGCGGATAACACCAACGTCATTTCGGAGCCCATGTACGCCAAGGGTGGCGAACCTGTCGAACTGCTCGTTAAACGGGACGGGGAAACCATGACGCTCACCGTCGTACCTCGCCTGGAAGGTGAATATGATCCGGCCGTTGAAGGCCCCATCGGCGTTGGACTCACAATGGCCGACTCTGGCGAACGCATCACCAGAGGATTTGGCGAATCGGCAAAAGACGCCGCCAATACCTTCCGCGAACAAGTGACGCTGTTTTTCCAGGTTCCGGCCATGCTCATTCGCGGCGACTTATCGCCGAGCGAGGCCCGGCCGGTCAGTGTGGTAGGCATCAGCCAAATTGCCGGGCAGGTGACAGAAAGCTCGGTTTCGCACAACACCGTATTCCCCCTGCTGCACTTTTTCGCCTTCATTAATGTCGCCCTTGGCCTGACCAATTTGCTGCCTATCCCGGCGCTGGATGGCGGTCGCATTTTATTCGTGCTTATTGAAGCCGTCCGCGGGCGACGAATAGAACCAGAGCGCGAAGGCATGGTGCATGTCATTGGTATGCTGGTGCTCTTGTCCTTGATGCTCTTCATGATCGTTCAGGATATAATCAATCCTATCATTCCTTTTTAGGTGTGCTGTTACACCTTTACCCTTGTAAATCCGGTGCTTTCTCACCGAAACTGAGGGTAAATTGAAAATTCGTAAACAATTTGCTAAACCTCCCGCACAAACGGGAGGTTTTTTGTGAGGAACCATGCAAGAAGAACCCCAAAAACCTTTTTCAGACGTATTGGATGCCCTGTTTAATGAAGAACAGGTACCTGTCCATTTGCTTTTTCGCCTGTCCGATATGCTGGCTGACGAGGAAAAACGTTTTTTTGCTGCCTGGGCAGAGGTCGAAGATGATCGCCGGCAGGAGATCATGCGTCATCTAGCGGATCTGGCAGAGGACAATTTTGTGGTTGATTTTTCGCCCATTTTTGTCAAGGGGCTGGCAGATTCGTTGGCTGGCGTGCGGCTGGCCGGCCTGGATGGCCTTTGGGATGCGACAGATGTGCGTCTAATTCCTCGGGTATTAGGATTGATGCAGACAGACGAGGATCTAGATGTGCGGGCGGCGGCAGCGAGTACGCTGGCACACTATGTCTTGCTGTCGGAGTGGGGGCAAATTCCGCAACGGCCGTTAGAACCCGCAATTGCCGCTCTCTTATCAGCGTATGAAGATGAAGAAACGGCCGTGCCCATCAGACGCTCCGCCCTGGAAGCCCTTGGCGCTGCCAACCACCCTCGCGTCCCAACCCTTATCGAAGAAGCGTACGAAAATGATAATCCGGCCATGCAGCTTAGCGCCATCTTTGCCATGGGCAATTCCGCCGATCCCCGGTGGCTGCCCACCATTCTGGCGGAAATGACCAATCCATCCGCAGATATGCGCGCCGAGGCGGCCCAGGCAGCCGGAGCCATCGGCGGCAGCGACGCCATCCCCCAACTGGCCGAACTTACCCAAGATGATGACGAAGATGTGCGCGCCGCTGCCATTGTTGCTTTGGGCATGATTGGCGGCGATGATGCCCAAATGATTTTGTCGGACTTATTGGAAGACCCTGATTTCGAAGATCTTCATGAAGTTATTCAGGAATCGCTTGAAATACTCTTGCTGATGAGCGGCGAACTCAACCTCCTCTCATATGCAAATAGCGACGATGATGAAGAGGATGATGAATTTAATGAAGATGATGAAGAGGACGAGGACAACCAGGACGACAACTTCACCTACAGCCCGTTCGAAGAAGACGACGAGGACGACGACGATTTTTATGGCTAGCGGCAAGCTAGCCAGTCGTCGCAGATTGCCTTGAACATCATTTCCGCAGTTCTCTGGCAGAACATTCTGCCCATTTTTATCATTGCCGGTTTTGGTTATGCCCTGCAGCGCTGGCAAACCATCGACAAACAAACCTTATCAAAAACGGCGCTGTATGTACTTAGCCCGGCGCTTGTTTTTTCTTCTCTGGTTAATTCTCGCCTGCCCGGTGAAGAATTGTTCAGTCTGACGGCTTTCACCATCACCAACATGACGGTGATCGCCACATTAACCGTCATGGTAGGTCTGGCGCTGCGACTGCCGCGACGGTCGATGGTTACGCTGCTGGTGGTGACCATTTTTGTCAACAGCGGCAATTATGGCCTGACGCTGGTACAGCTACGCTACGCAGAAGAAGGGCTATCCAGAGCGATTGTATATTACACCGCCAGCACCATCTTGCTGTACTCGGTGGGTATTTTTTTGGCATCGATGGGCGCACTGCATTGGCGGCAAGCCTTGGGCCGAATGCTGCGATT
>WBZL01003145.1_pt1 | contig 15371 bp, 13 predicted proteins | sample 5204291 | NCBI WGS metagenome assembly WBZL01 (sample SAMN12344345, study PRJNA552823) | activated sludge metagenome | biome: Activated sludge suspended growth; feature: Nitrification reactor; material: Wastewater; isolation source: activated sludge from nitrification reactor of wastewater...
GACCCGCTCGGGATCATCGGGATCGCCGGTGTCGTGGTGGCGCTGATCTACTTGTTCGAGATCAAGCCCCGCATCGCCGAACTCACGCGATACTGAGTCCGCTCGCCGCCAGTCCACTCTGCCCCATAGTCGCTCAGCCGTACAGCAGGTCGTCGGCGTCGACGATCGAATAGGCATACCCCTGCTCCGCCAGGAATCGCTGCCGCTTGGCGGCGAAATCCGCGTCCACCGTCTCACGCGTGACGATGGTGTAGAAGTGCGCCGTCCGTCCATCTGACTTGGGGCGCAGCACCCGCCCGAGCCGCTGCGCCTCCTCCTGCCGGGAACCGAAAGTCCCCGACACCTGGATCGCCACGGTCGCCTCGGGCAGGTCGACCGAGAAGTTCGCGACCTTCGACACGACCAGGGTGGTGAGTTCGCCGGTCCGGAAGGCCTGGAAGAGCCGCTCACGCTCTTTCACCGGGGTCTTGCCGGTGACCAGTGGGGCCGCCAGGGTCTCGGCCAGGTGGTCGAGTTGATCGAGGTACTGACCGATCACCAGCGTCTGTTCGCCTTCGTGTTTCTTCAGCAGGTGGCGCACGACCCGGGTCTTTGCGGGGGCGTGGGCGGCCAGCCGGTACTTGTCGTCGAACTCCGCCACCGCATAGGCCGCCCGCTCCGAATCGGCGAGACTGACCCGGATCTCGGTGCAGTCAGCCGGGGCAATCCACCCCTGAGCCTCGATCTCCCGCCACGGGGCGTCGAACCGCTTGGGGCCGATCAGCCCGAACACGTCACGTTCGCGGCCGTCCTCGCGGATGAGGGTCGCAGTCAGCCCCAACCGACGTCGGGCCTGGATGTCGGCGGTGAACCGGAAGACCGGCGCCGGCAGCAGATGCACCTCGTCGTAGATGATCAGACCCCAGTCACGGGCGTCGAACAGATCCAGGTGTGGGTAGGCGCCCTTCCGCCGGGTGGTGAGCACCTGATATGTCGCGATGGTCACCGGCCGGACCTCCTTGCGGGCGCCCGAGTACTCGCCGATCTCCTCCTCGGTGAGCGTGGTGCGTCGCAGCAACTCCGACTTCCATTGCCGCGCCGACACCGTATTGGTCACCAAGATCAGGGTCGTGGCCCCGAGGTCGGCCATCGCCGCCGCGCCCACGAGCGTCTTGCCTGACCCACAGGGGAGGACCACCACTCCCGACCCCCCGGCCAGGAAACCGTCCACGGCCTGCTGCTGGTAGTCGCGCAGATGCCAGTCGTCGGTCGCGAGGGTGATCTCGTGGGCTTCTCCGTCCACGTAGCCGGCGAGATCCTCCGCCGGCCAGCCGAGTCCCACGAGCACCTGCTTCAGCCGACCGCGTTCGCTGGGATGAACCCGGACCGTGCCGGGCTCCAAGCGGTCGCCCACCATCGGCTGGATCTTCTTGCTGTGCAGGACCTCGTCGAGAAGTGCGGGCTCTGCGGTGCTGAGGATCAACCCATGGACCGGGGACATCTGCAACTGCAGGCGGCCGTAGCGGGACATGGTCTCCGCGACGTCCACCAACAAGGAATGCGGGACGGGGAATCGGCTGTAGCGGATGAGGGTGTCCACGACGGCTTCAGCGTCGTATCCCGCGGCGCCCGCATTCCACAGTCCGAGGTCACTCATGCGGTACGTGTGGATGTGTTCGGGGGAGCGCTCGAGTTCGGCGAACGGTGCGATCGCGTTGCGGCAGTCGACGAACTGCTCATGATCGACCTCGAGGAGCAGGGTCTTGTCGCTCTGGACGATCAACGGGCCGGAAGTCATCAGACGATTATCCCCCGAACCTCAGGGATCGCCCATTCCTGGGCGTGCCCCCACTCGCGGTTGTCCGCTCCAGGCCGCGGGGTGGTCGCTGACGCCGGTCGCGGTCAGGGTGCGGGCGGGGTCATCGCATCGGCGAAGGCCACGATCCGGGCGAGCGGGATGGTGCGGATCTCGCCGGCGGTGTGGTCGAAGGCGCACAGTTCGCCGGCGTCCAGCGCCAGTGGCTCGGCGAGGTGAGTGATCCGATCGCCGCCGTCACCGGCAAAGCTCAGCCACATCCGTTCGTGGCCGATGACGGCGCGTTGGAGGACGTCGATTAGTTCCGCCGGGCCGCTGCTGCGCAGCGTCTCGGGCGGGTGCGCCGTCGGTGTGCCCCGGTCTTCGACCCGGCGCAGGGAAGCGACCACGCGGGTCGGCAGCGGGGTGGCCCCTTGTGCGGGCCGCGGCGGCAGGTCCGGGGAGATCATGGTTGCCGGTTGGTCGGGTTGCTCGGCTGACCGGCCGGACGCCCGGAGCAGTTCAGACAGTTCACCGGGAGCCAGGTCGCTGACGAGGACCCCTGGTGCCACCTGCCGCAGCCCTGCCCGGGCCAACTCCGCGTCGCCGAGCACGGCTGACACTTCCGCCATGCTGCCCGTGACGACGGTCGTCGCGCGGTGGACGGTGAGGTGGGGGAGGACTGCGTCGGTGGCCGCGATGCCGGTGAGCCAATCGATCAGTTGCTGCGGGTCGGCGCCCCGGGCCAGCGTGGCCCGAATCCGTTGGGGGGAAAAGCGGAAGACGGTGGCCCCGCCGCCGGATTCCCAGTCGGCCAGTTCCGCCAACCGACGTTCGACGGCGGGGATGAGGGGACCCAGCGCGGTTGCGGTGAGATCGGCCTGCAGGATGATCTGATGCGTCAGCGGCGGGAGGTGGGCAGCGATGGCCGCGGCCGGATCGGTGTCGGGGTCGCGTAGCGGCGCCGACAGGATTCCGGCGAAGGAGGCGCCGATCATCTCCGCCTCGGACACGGTCACAGCAATCTGCGCCGGATCCAGCGGGCGCCGGGGGCGCCACCAGGCCAGCCAGGCGCCCACCTCCGCGCCGGCGCCGGCTCGAAGGGCGGTGAGGACGAGTTCGCGAGTCTTGGGTGACGCCGGGTCATCCGGGAGGGCCAGGACGCGGGCCGGGTCGCTGGTGGCCGGGCGGCCGGACCGGCGCCAGGCGTCCAGGAGGAGCGCCCACCGTCGTGCCACCGGTGCGTCGGCCTCCTCTCGAAAGTGCACCGTGGGGCGGACGCGCCGGTCGTCGTCCATTCCCACCCACCCCAACTGCCACAGCAACGACAGGATCAGACCCAGCCTGGCGGTGCCGATCGGAACGGCCGCGACCAGCCGGTCGAAGTCCCGGGCCGAGAACGCGCCGTTCGCCTGGCGTCCCAGCGCCCCGGTGGTGAGGTAGCCGATCACCCGGTCGACGTCCCGCACGAACTGGTCGGCCGCGTAACCGGCGTGGCGGTCAGCGGCCGCCACCGCGTCGGAATCTGGTTGGGGCAGGGCCGGCTCGACCAGGCGCGGATCGAGAAGCAGCTGACCGCGGCGCAGGACCCAGGCCACCTCGCGCGGGACCAGCACCCGGCCCGCCTCGTCCTCGGCTGCCAGTCCGTGAGCAACCAGCCAGGCGGTCGCCGTTCCGTCCGGAAGACCCGCCGGCCCCCAGGCGTGATCCCGGATCAGGTCGGCGGCTGCCGGGGGCGCCAACTGCAGTCGTTCGGCCAGAACCATGGGATCGAGTTGCCGCACCGGGGCGAAGCCCGGACGCACAACCTCGTCCAAGCCGCCTGCTTCGGGGCCCATGACCTCGCGGACCGCCGACGGCACCCGTAGGTCGTCAGATCCGCCCCATAACAGCACCCGGTCCAGCAGATCGTCGACGAGTGTGGCGACTCCGACGGGCTCGGCATCGAGCCCCCGGCTCACGTCGGCCAGGCCGAACCTGCCGTCCGGCGCCAACGCGCAGCACGCCTCGAGGACATCCAGTTGTGCGGCCGTGAGGTCGTCAAGCGCCTCGATCACCGACGGCGCGCTGTTGGCGCGCAGGGCCAGGTCCGAGAACGACTTGGGCACCGGCCGCAGAAGCCCAGGACGCAGCCGGAGCAGCAGCGCCAACTGATCGTCGGTGCGGCCCCGCAGGTCCTCGGCCAGACTGCGCGCGCGGGAAGGCATCCCCCGAGCCTAACCGCTGAACCACGATTCGATCGGGGCAGCGATGGGGTGCCCCGATCGCCATCGGGGCAATCGACGGCTGCCCGCATTGCGATCGGGGCAGAGAGAAACTGCCCCGATCGACTACAGAATCAGCGGCTGTCCTGCCAGGCGAAGTAGCGGCTCACCACGGGCAGGTAGGACGAACTCCAGCGAGCGGCGGGGATCGCGGAGTGACGGATCTCGGACACTGCGGGGGGCGGTGCCTGGCCGGTGAGGTGCTGGGCGATCCGGTGGCCGAGCCAGGTGTTGGTCGCGACGCCGCTGCCGTTGCATCCGGTGGCGTACCAGGCCCCGTCGTGCACACCGGCGTGGGGCATGCGGTCGAGGGTGACGGCCACGCTCCCGCCCCAGGCGTAGTCGACGGGGACACCGGCAAGCTGCGGGTGGATGCGGATCATCGAGTCGTAGAGGAAATCGCGAGCCGTCGACACGTCCACCGGATCAAGGCTGCGTCGGCCGCCGAAGGCCATGCGGCCGTCGGGGGTGAGGCGCCAGTAGAACAGGAAGTTCTTGGTGTCGACCATCATACGTCCGGTGGGACTGACGGATTCGGCGAGTCCGGGCGCGAGCGGCGACGTGGCGATGATGTAGGACGACACCGGCGTGACGCGGCGGTGGAGCCAGGGCATGACGTCGTCGGCATAGGCGTTGGTCGCCACGAGGACGTCGCGGGCGGTGATGCCGCCGCGGGTGGTCATGACGTTCAGCGCGCCCGGACCTCCCCCGAGGTGGGTGGCCGCCGTTCGGTCATGGATCTGAACCCCCGCGGCCATTGCTCGACGGGCCAGGTGCGCATGAAATCGTCCTGGGTGCAGACCCCCCGTCCGCTCGAGGACCATGCCGGCGGCGAACGTGGAACTGCCGACCTCGGCGGGCAGTTGTTCCTTCCGCACGAAGTACGCCGGCTGCCCGTGCCGGGACAGGTCGTCGGCTTCGTGCTGGACCGCGCTGACCTGGAACGGGCTGTGGGCGAGCATGAGCATGCCGGTTCGGCGGTAGTCGCAGGCTCCGCTGCGAGCGAGATCCTCGACGTAGTCAAAAGCCTCATTGACCTCCGCGAACATCCGGTCGCCCCGCTCGCCGTACTTCTTGCGAAGGGTGGTGGGGCCGGCCTTCAACTCGGGGATCACCATGCCCCCGTTGCGGCTCGACGCCCCCCAGCCCAGTCGCTCCTTGTCCAGGACGACAACCGAGCGACCCGCCTCGGCCGCGGTACGGGCGGCGGCCAGGCCACACAGTCCGGCTCCGATGACGACCAGATCGGCTCGCGCGGGGGGATCGCATAACTCGGGCACCGGGGGGTCTGACTGTTCCTGCCACAAGCAGGCTTCCTGATACGTGTCGGACAACAGCGCGGCCACCCATCGAACCTAGCGTCGTCGTCGGCCCGCAGCCAGCGAGGGGCGGCTTCGCCCGCCATCCGCGCGGCCCATCTGGTACGACTCGAGCATGATCTCGGCAGACACGGTCGGCGCTTTGATCGCAGCGCTGAAGGACAAGACCCCCGACGACCACGCCCTGTGGTGGAACGACCTCTCGGACATTGACCGGGATGCGGTGATCGATCTCGCCCCGGAGGAGCTGGGCATCCTCGACGGGATCCCGGGGTGGGCGCTGGACCGCGCGTTGCGTGCGTCCCTGCCCGCCCATCTGGAGCGTCTGAACGCCCAGCGCGGCGAAGCGGGAGAGGCGCGGCGACAGGAGATCGCCGACAAGATCGCCAGCATCGAGGAGTTGCAGCAGGTCCTGACCGAGCCGGAGCGGCAATTGTTGGCCGTCAGCACCGAGGGCACCCGGGCGAAGGCGGCGGTGGCAGTCGGCGATGTCGACACCGCCGTCCACATCGGCGTGTACACGCCGGGCATGGGGTCCACCGTCCACGGCTGCATCGCCCGATACGACGACGAGATGGACCGGTTGCGCAGCCGGGCGATCGCCCTGGGCCGGGAACCGGCGGAGGTGGCGTCGGTGACGTGGCTCGGGTACGACGCGCCGCTGGGGGTGGTGGACGTGGCGCAGCGCGACGCGGCCATCGCCGGATCGGCGTTGCTGCAGCGCTTCACCGACGGCATCCGGAGCCCGCGGGAGGATCGGTTCCACCTCGTCGCACTGGGCCACTCCTATGGCTCGACGACCACCGCCTTGTCCCTGATCAAGCGCGAACATCGGATCGACGACGCCGTCTTCTTCGGCTCGCCCGGTCTGGCGACCAACGACCTGGCCGAGTTGGGCCTGCCGCCCGGACATGTGTACCTCCTCGAGGCCAAGGGTGACCCCGTGGCAGACCTGGGCTACTTCGGCAACGATCCCAACTGGCTGCAGCAGATCGTGATCCTGTCCACCGGTCCCAGCCATGTGGGAATCGAGGTGAGCGGCCACGCCAACTACCTGCAGGAAGGATCCACCAGCCAGCACAACATCGCCGCCGTGGTCGCCGGGCTGCCCGACCTTGTGGTCGGGGGGATGGTGCCGGGATTCGGCGACCGCGTGCGCCAGGTGATCGAGTTCTTCGACCGGGACTGACGCGCACGTACAGTGGCCTGATGGTGGCATCGAAGGCGGCGACAGTCGCCGAGTACCTGGCTGAGCTCCCCGCGGACCGGCGGGAGGCGCTCGCGGAGGTCCGCGAGACGATCCTGGCGAACCTTCCGGCTGGGTTCGTGGAGGCCATGGCCTGGGGGATGATCTGCTACGAACTGCCGCTGGCGACCTATCCCGACACGTACAACGGCAAACCACTGCTCGTCGCGGCGTTGGCGTCTCAGAAACGCCACATGGCCGTCTACCTCCAGGCGATCTACGCCGATCCGCGGCGGAGGTCCGACTTCGAAGCCGACTACCGGGCTACCGGAAAGCGGTTGGACGTGGGGGCGTCGTGCGTCCGGTTCCGCACCCTGGACGACCTGCCCCTCGACTTGATCGGCCGAACCATTGCGGCGGTCGACGCGTCCCAGTTCATCGCCGACTACGAAGCGGGCCGCGCTCGCGCGAAGTAGGTACGGGGCCTGTGGACGGGCTCTCCGGCGGTCGGCGATGTCTCGCACGATGGGGCCATGACCAGTGACCCGACCGGTACCGCTCACAAGACCCGAGTCGCCCTCAGACTCGCGGTCGATCAGGGGGGCGTCGTCCGCCGGGACCAACTGATCGACCACGGCTGGAGCCCCCGCACCCTGTCCCGCCGTATCGCGAGTGGCCAGTGGGAGACTTCCGGGAAGAAGGTCCTGATCCTGGCCGGCACCGATCAGGGCCTGTTGCGCGACTCCCTGGTGGTGGCGCAGCGCGTGTATCCGAGGGGAGCGCTCACGGGGTTCTCCGCTCTCGCGGTGCGCGGCGCCCTCGAGCGGGAGGCCGATCGGGTGCCGCTCGACCCGATCCCGTGGCTGCGGCTGCCGGAACATGCCCGGGTCGGGGCCCGGGTGGTGCGCAGACCGGGCGGACCGGGGGTGGGGGAAATGCTCGGGGTTCCAGTGGTCACGGTGCCCGAAGCGCTGGCCGACCTCATGCGCCTGCTCCCCGAAACCGACGCCCGCGAACTGGTCCTGCACCAGGCGAGGCGGCGCGGTAGCGGATTCGTGGCCAATCTCATCAGCGAACAACTGGCCGACGACGGAGCAGGAGTGCCGCAGTTGCGCCGGCTGCTGCAACTTGTCTCGTCCGGCGCGCAGTCCCAGGCCGAGGAGCTGCTGGTGCAACTGCTGGTGGACGCCGGTGTCTCCGGGTTCATCGCGAACTATCCCGTGGTGTGCGCGCGACGGAGCTATCGCATCGACGTCGCGTTCCCGGCGGCTCGGTTGGCCGTCGAGGTGGATGGACAGGCGTTCCACACCGACGCCCGCAGTTTCCAGGGGGACCGCGCCCGACAGAACGATCTGATCGCTGCTGGTTGGCGAGTGCTCCGGTTCACCTGGCGCGACCTGACCACGCGTCCGGAGAGTGTGCTGCGCGACATCGCCGGCTTTCTGGTCTGAATTCGGCCATCTCTTGCACGTGTTGGGGTTTACCGGCCACATGTGGCCGGCAAACCCCACTCGCGAGGAGAGGTGGCCGGGACATGACGAAGGGGACGGTCCGGGTGGACCGTCCCCTTCGGGGTGCTGGTCGTCGTGGGTGGCCAGCGGTGCTTGTTGGGACTTCTTCCTCGGTCGCTTCTCCTCGGCAGATCCGCTCCTTCGTCGCGGCTCTACCTCGTCGGCGCTTCCTCGTCAGAAGTCCATGACGGTGTTGTCTGGGACTTCTTCCTCGGTCGCTTCTCCTCGGCAGATCCGCTCCTGTGTCGCGGCTCTACCTCGTCGGCGCTTCCTCGTCAGAAGTCCATGACGGTGTTGTCTGGGACTTCTTCCTCGGTCGCTTCTCCTCGGCAGATCCGCTCCTTCGTCGCGGCTCTACCTCGTCGGGCGCTTCCTCGTCAGAAGTCCATGGGGGTGTTGTCTGTGGATTGCCTCGTCAGTCACTGCGCTCGGCAGGAACCGCTCCTTGCGTCGCGATTCCTACCTCGCTGCGTTCCTTCCTCAGAAATCCATTCCTCCCATACCACCGTCGCCGCCCGGCATCGCCGGCGCAGCCTTCTCGGGCTTGTCGGCGACCACGGCTTCGGTGGTCAGGAACAGGCCCGCGATCGAGGCGGCGTTCTGGAGTGCGGAACGGGTGACCTTGGCCGGATCGATGATCCCGGCTGCGATCATGTCCACGTACTCACCGGTCGCGGCGTTCAGACCCTCGCCCGCGGGAAGCGAGCGAACCTTCTCAGCCACGACTCCGCCTTCGAGACCGGCGTTGACCGCGATCTGCTTCAGCGGTGCCTGCACGGCGACCTTCACCAACTGAGCGCCGGTGGCTTCGTCGCCGACCAGGTCCAGTTCCGTGAAGGCGGCCTCGGATGCCTGCAGCAGGGCGACGCCGCCACCGGCGACGATGCCCTCTTCGACGGCAGCCTTGGCGTTGCGGACAGCGTCCTCGATGCGGTGCTTGCGCTCCTTGAGCTCCACCTCGGTGGCAGCTCCGGCCTTGATCACCGCAACACCGCCGGCCAGCTTGGCCAGGCGCTCCTGCAGCTTCTCGCGGTCGTAGTCGGAGTCGCTGTTCTCGATCTCGGCGCGGATCTGATTGACCCGGCCAGCGATCTGGTCGGCGTCGCCGGAGCCTTCGACAATGGTCGTCTCATCCTTGGTGACAACGACCTTGCGGGCCTTACCCAGCAGTTCGATGTCCGCGGACTCGAGCTTCAGGCCGATCTCCTCGGAGATCACCTGACCCCCGGTGAGAGTCGCAATGTCCTGCAGCATGGCCTTGCGGCGGTCGCCGAAGCCAGGCGCCTTGACGGCAACCGACTTGAACGTGCCGCGCACCTTGTTGACGATCAGGGTGGCCAGCGCCTCGCCCTCAATGTCCTCAGCGATGATCGCCAGCGGCTTGCCGCTCTGCATGACCTTCTCGAGGATCGGGAGCATGTCCTTCACCGAAGCGATCTTGCTGTTGACGATGAGCACGTACGGATCGTCAAGAACCGTCTCCATGCGCTCGGTGTCGGTGACGAAGTACGGCGAGATGTAGCCCTTGTCGAAGCGCATGCCCTCGGTGAGCTCGAGCTCCAGGCCGAAGGTGTTGCTCTCCTCGACGGTGATGACACCTTCCTTGCCGACCTTGTCCATGGCCTCGGCGATGATCTCGCCGACCTCGGGGTCTGCCGCGGAGATGCTCGCGGTGGCCGCGATCTGCTCCTTGGTTTCGACCTCCTTGGCCATGTCCAGCAGCTGCGCGGAGACAGCCTCGACCGCCTTCTCGATGCCCTTCTTCAGGCCCATCGGGTTGGCGCCCGCAGCAACGTTGCGCAGGCCTTCCTTCACGAGTGCCTGCGCCAGCACGGTCGCCGTGGTGGTGCCGTCGCCAGCGACATCGTCGGTCTTCTTGGCGACCTCTTTGACCAGCTCAGCGCCGATCTTCTCGTAGGGATCCTCGAGCTCGATCTCCTTGGCGATGGACACACCATCGTTGGTGATCGTCGGGGCGCCCCACTTCTTCTCGAGCACCACGTTGCGGCCCTTGGGGCCCAGCGTGACGCGGACAGCGTCGGCGAGAGTATTCATGCCCCGCTCAAGAGAGCGACGGGCTTCCTCGTCGAACGCGATCATCTTTGACATCGAGTTCCTCCGAAAGAACAGATTGGTCGGACCCGGTGCGGCGCCCGCGACGGTCGGCCCGTTCCCGGCCCCACTGGGGGAGCCTGACCCGGACCTCGCCGAACCGGTGATGGTTCACTCCCAGGACCTTGTTTCGGCCCGCTCCTCGATGGCGCGGGCTGTCACTCGACACCTGAGAGTGCTAATACATGATTAGCACTCTCAGGGTGAGAGTGCAAGCCCAGCAGTGTGCGCTGGGGGGATGGTGGCGGTCGAGGTAGCGCCTACTCAGAACTCTTCGAGGGCCTCACGGGCCCGGCGGGTCAAGGATGGATCGCGCTGCTCGTCGTCCTCGGTGACCATGTGCATCGCGGCCTCCTCGGCGGACAGGTCCTCCACGTCGTGGGTGTCCAATGCCAGGACCTCGGAGGTGACGTCGGTGCGCACTCCCTCGTCCTCCTCGACGAGTCGGCCGACAACGTTCTCGTCGGGGTGACCGAACGTTTCCGCCGGACCATCGGTGCCGAGTTCCTCGGACAACTCGTGGTATAGCTCCTCGACCACGTCCTGTGCCGGATCATCGAACTTCTCGCGTCCATGCCGTGACATCGCCGGCCTCCTCAGGTCGGGTTCCTGCTTCGATTCTGTCACTGCGACGAGGACTGTGGGTATCCGGGCAGGAGTTGGCGGTTCAGCCGCCCGCGACCGCGGGGATGACCGTGATGGTCGCCCCGTCGGCGACCGCGGTGCCCAGGCCGTCGAGGAACCGGACATCCTCGTCGTCGACGTACACGTTGACGAACCGGCGCAGGTTGCCGTCGTCGTCCAGGATGCGGGCGCTGATCCCGGGCGCGTCGGTCTCGAGCGCGGCGAATGCCGAACCGAGGGTGTCGCCGGGCTCGACCAGGACCATTTCGGCGGAGTCGCCGGTGTACGTGCGCAGGATGGTCGGGATTCGGACGGTCACGGACATGAGTTCCTCCAGGGTGCAGATGACGAGCGGGTGAGTTCAGCGGGCGCCGATGGCTTCGTGGACCTGGTCCACCGACGGATCGATGATGGCAGTCGGGCCGACCACGTCGGCCACCGCATCGATGGTCTTGAGGCCGTCGCCGGTGTTCATCAGGACGGTCTCCGCGCCCGGGTCGGCCTGCCCCGTGGCGAGCAACTTCTGGAACGTGGCGAGGGTGACCCCGCCGGCCGTCTCGGCGAAGATCCCCTCGGTGCGGGCCAGCAGTCGGATGGCATCGACGATGGCCGGGTCGCTGACACTGGCGATGGCGCCGCCGGTGCGGCGCACCGCGTCGAGGGCGTACGGCCCGTCGGCAGGGTTGCCGATGGCCAGACTCTTGGCGATGGTGTTCGGCTTGACCGGCCGTACGACGTCCAGCCCGTCGGCGAACGCCTGCGCCACCGGACTGCACCCGTCCGCTTGGGCACCGAAGACCCGGTACGGCGAATCGTCGATGAGCCCGAGCTTGGTCAGTTCGCGCCACGCCTTGTCGACCTTGGTGAGCAGGGATCCGGAGGCCACGGGGACCACCACCTGGTCCGGGGTGCGCCACCCCAGTTGCTCGGCCACCTCGTAGCCCAGGGTCTTGGACCCCTCGGCGTAGTAGGGCCGCAGGTTCACGTTGACGAAACCCCAGTCGGCGGTGACAGGATCACCGATCAACTCGCTGCACAGGCGGTTGACGTCGTCGTAGTTGCCCTTGACCGCCAGCAGGGTGCCGTCGTACGTCGCAGTGGTGATCGTCTTGCCCGCTTCAAGGTTGGACGGAATCACCACAACCGACCCCATCCCGGCGCGAGCCGCCGCCGCAGCGACCGCGTTGGCCAGGTTGCCGGTCGATGCGCAGGCCAGCGTGCTCAGGCCCAGACGTCGAGCCGCCGACTGTGCCACCGCTACGACCCGATCCTTGAAAGAGTGCGTGGGGTTGCCGCTGTCGTCCTTGACCCACAACGGGGCGGTCATCCCCAACTCGGCAGCCAAATTGTCGGCCCGCACCAACTTGGTGAGTCCAGGGTTCAGGTTTGGTTCCTCACCGGCGTAGGGGGCCACCGGCAGGAAGGCGGAGTAACGCCACAGGTTGGCCGGACCCGCCTCGATGCTGGCGCGCGTGATGCCGCTCAGGTCATAGGCCACCTCGAGGGGGCCGAAACACTCCACACAGGCGTAGGCCGCTCCCAGGGAGTACGAGGCTCCGCACTCCCGGCAGACAAGGCCGGTGGCGTTGCCGAAATCAGAGGCGGCCGTGGAGGCGGGGGCGGCGGATGCGGTCAGAGTCACGATCGGAGATCTCCTCATCTTTCCCATGACAGGGACGGACTTGGCACCGACTGAACGGTTGCCGGGGCTTCACTGGGCCGTTTCCCTCTGCCCCTCTGGATGAGACTGTTCGGTTGTAGCGGATATCGTAACTTATCGCCGTCTCTGGGAGTCCGGATGCGACCTGACGTACGGGCGTGGTTCGAGCGGCGTACCTCCGCAGCCTCGGACTGGCCGATCGAGCGCCTGCTCGCGGCCAAAGGCGACCGCTCCGTCGACGTGATCCTCCCCGCTCTGGACGAAGAGGAGACGGTGGGGGCCATCGTCGAGTCGGTGCGCGAGCACCTGATGCGGCCGGCGCTGGTCGACGACCTGGTCGTGGTCGACACTCACAGCCGCGACGCCACTGCCGAACGCGCCCGCGATGCCGGCGCCCGCGTGATCACCAGCAGCGATATCCTCCCCGACGTCCCTTTGGAACGGGGCAAGGGCGAGGCCATGTGGCGGGGGCTGGCAGCGACGTCGTCGGATCTGGTCGTGTTCATCGACGCCGACCTCCGGTCGTTTCGGCCCGACTACGTCACCGGCCTGTTGGGACCGCTGCTACTGGATGACGGGGTCCACCTGGTGAAGGCGGTGTACGACCGGCCGTTGGTGGCAGGCGACATCAGGATCGCCGCCGGCGGCGGCCGGGTCACTGAGATCCTGGCGCGACCGCTCATCAACGCCCTATGGCCGGCCCTGTCGGGAGTGGCGCAACCGTTGTCCGGCGAATACTCGGTACGCCGTTCGTTGATCGAGACGTTGCCGATGCCCTGCGGCTACGGCATCGAACTGGGCCTGCTCGTCGACACCTTCCGTGCGGTCGGTCTGGACGGGATCGCCCAGGTCGATCTGGGCGAGCGGGAGCACCGGCACCAGGACGCCACCCGACTGTCGCGCATGTCGGCGCAGATCCTGCACGCGGCGCTCACCCGGGCGGACCCCGCTGGCTTGGTCTATGACCCGGAGTTTCCGGCCACCTTGCCGGCCTTCAGTCACGACGATGGAGCCTTTGCGGTGCGGGAGCACGACATCCAGACGATGGAGCGGCCCCCGCTGGTCACGGTGGCCGGCTATCGCTCAGTTGCGCGCGCGGTGAACCGCTGAGCGAGCTTCTTGGCGGTGCTGTCGAAGCCGGCGGAGCCGGCGCACCAGGACCGGATCGGCCTCGAGGGCCGCTTCGCGGTCGATGAGCCGGTTCAGGACCTGGTAGTAGCGGGTGGCGGTCAGATCGAACTCGTCGCGGATGGCTTCTTCCTTCGCCCCGCCGAAACGCCACCACGTGCGTTCGAAGTCGAGGATGCGAGACTCCTGCGGAGTCAGTCCGGGTTCGGTGCTGCGCTCATCCAGGTCCAGGGCGGTGTTCATCGTCGCTCCTCGCCGATCCGATTCCGTCGACCGGGCGGTGCTCCAGTCCGGCTTCCCGCGAAGGTCCGGGTCCGGCGTTTCCGCCTGTCGATCGTGCCGGGGCTTGGGTCCCAGGCTCGGCGCCGAGTCTAGTGGCGGCATCCGACGGTCCCGGGGAGGTCGCGCCGGGGTGTCCGAGGGTGAGTGCCTGCTCGATGGCGGCCAGACGGCGCTCGATCGCCGCCAGGTCGACGGTGTCGCCGGCGGGCGGTGGTTCATCGCGGGACTTCTGCTTCCTTGCGTTGCGGGCATCAGTCGACAGGTACCCGACCAGGACGCCGGTAAACACGGCGATGGAGGCGACGCCGCTGAACAGCATGATGGTCGCGGTCACCCGCCCCCCCACCGTGATCGGAACGTAATCCCCGTATCCGACTGTCGTGACGCTGGAGATGGCCCACCACAGCGACTCACCATAGGTGCGGATGTCGGCGCCGACCGCATCCCGCTCGAAGCGCCAGACCACGTAGGAGCCGAAGACGATGTTGATCATCGTGACGTAGAGGGCGACCAGCCCGACCTTGTCCCGTAACGGCGATGTCTTGCTGCGGAACCCTCGGTCAAGGATCAGGAACAGGATGTACAGCCGCAGGGGCGGGAAGATCAGCGCGATCAGGGTCAGCGGGTGGGTGAGGACGTACTTCCAGCGCTGCGGGTGAAGGTAGAGGCAGATGAAGTAGTCGACGACGAAGACGGTCCACGTGACCCAGAAGATGACCTGGGCGAACGGGTCGTTGCGGTCACTGAAGATCGCCACGAACGAACCCGCGTAGATGAACCCGTTGATGAGCAGTGGGACGGTCGCCCATTCCTCGTAGCGCTCATACCGCTCGCGCATCCGGGCGGTCTCCTCAGGCGTGCGCGTCACCCGGTCAGTATTGCCGTGCGCAGCACGGGTGACCGGCGCTTCAGGGCGATGGTTTGGGACTCACCCGCCGCGCGAACAGATAGCCCCACCCGTTGGTGGCCCAGTGCAGGCCCATGGGGGCGAACAAGGACCCGGAGCCGATGCGCAGGAGACAGAACACCACGCCACCGATCCCGGTCGCGACCACCGACCCGACGATGGCGGTGATCCGCGCCCGGTGACCGCCACCCCCGACCTGGCCGAGGCGCTCGTTGCGCAGGTGCAGATCCAGCGACGGCAGGATGTGCCACAGCCCGAACAGCAGCGAACTCCACACGGTGGCCCAGACCACGCCGTAGCGGCGCGCGAGCATGGCCCACAGGACACCGCGGAACGCGACCTCCTCGAACAGGACGGTGCCGAACGGCAACTCGACCATCGACTGCCAGAAGAGCCGGGGCAACGAGAGTCCGGCGATGTTCTGATCGTGGAAGGCCTGTCGGGTCCGTTTCCAGGTGGTCCCCACGGCGTAGACCGCGAACACCAGGAGGACGGCGATCCCTCCCCAGATCAGCCCACGGGGCCACGTGCGGGGCGCCAACCCCAGATCCGCCCACGTACAGCCGTCGAGCACGCCCAGGGCCAGGACGACGACGGACCCGCC